>Ga0209698_10004056_pt1 | contig 16182 bp, 11 predicted proteins | sample LitLauG_LLR_2012_FD_187203 | JGI IMG/M metagenome (GOLD analysis project Ga0209698, IMG submission 187203) | Freshwater sediment microbial communities from Pennsylvania, USA - Little Laurel Run_MetaG_LLR_2012 (SPAdes) (version 2) | ecosystem: Environmental > Aquatic > Freshwater > Creek >...
CGCGCAGGCCGCGTCGTGGTGGTCACGCGGGTTGCCTGGCCGGTTGGTCCAGGCAGCGAGCGTGACCGTCGCGCAGGGTGTAGTAGACGACGTGCAGAAGCCGACGCCCGGCGGCGACCTTGGAGATGTTCGCCGCCGAGCGGCCGCGCCGATCGGTGATCAAGCGTCGCTTGTCGGCCAGGTAGGGCTCACGGATGCGCTGGGAGGCCTCCGTCGCAGCCCAGCGCAGCAGCCGCGAGCCCTGCTTGGTGATGTGCCCACGGCGGACCTTGTCGTCCGAGGCGTAGTGCCTCGGGGTCAACCCCGCCCAGCTCGCCAGCGCCTGCGGGGTCGGGAAGCGGGTGACGTCGCCGATCTCAGCGACGAACACCGAGGCGAACACCGGACCGATCCCGTTGATCGTCAACAGGCTGCGATACCCGGGGTCGTCCTTGAACTCCGCGGCGATCGCCGCGTCGACGAGATCGACCTCACGGCTGATCGCCGTGATCAGCCGGCACTGCGAGGCGACCCGGGATGCGTACGGCTCCGGCAGCTCGGTGGCGGCCAGCTGCGCCAACCCGACGGGACCGAAGATGTCGTTCAGCGGGAGCAGCACCCCGCACTTGCCGAGCACCGCGTGCACGCTCGCCTTCAACGACGCCCGTGACTTGACCAGCTTGTGCCGGTGGCGGACCAGCTCGCGGCGCCCCCGGACCCTCGGTGGAGCGATCCACGACTCTGCGAGATCTCCCATCCGCAGTAGTCGAGCGAGCTCCGTGGCGTCCTTCGCGTCGGTCTTCACCCGCCGGTTATGCATCGACGCATTGCCCTTCGGATGCGCCAGATGCACCTCGAACCCCGCGCCCTGCAACGCCTCCACCGCCCAGTACCAGCCATACGTGGCCTCGATCGCGACCGGCGCACCCGCCCCAGCCTTCCCCACCTCGGCGACCAGCGCCGGCGCGGAGTTGTCGATCTGCACGCACTCCAGGACCGAGCCTTGGGCATCCATCCTGGTGATCACACTGCGCCGGCGAGCCAGATCGACACCGACGAAGTCCCGGCATCCGGCATACCCTGCATTCACGGTGGCCTCCCATCACGTGGCTTCTTCTGGCAACCCGAGAATGACTCGGGCGCCACGGGAACGGGAGGCCCCGTCCCCTCATCGCATCACAACGGCTCACTTCGCTCGCCGCGCGCACGGCACGGGGACGGGTGCAACCTCCTCGTCCCCTCGGCTCAGTGCGGCCGCTTGTCGGTGAGGAGATCGGCGCCGACAGACTGCTGGTAGCGGGCACCCCGGGCGGGAGCCCCCCCCACAACAGGTCCACCGATATTCGTCCACTGCAAAGCGTAATGCTCCCGCTGATCGCACGGTCGGCACTTCGGGGCCTCGACCCGGCCACGCCACTTCAACGGGGAACCACTCCGCCGCGAGGCATCGCCTCGGGGAAGGCGCTTTCACGTGTGACGGGGCCACGGGTGCTCTATGCCGCGACAGTACGTTGCGCCATCGGTTGGATACGGTGTGCCTTCACCCGCGAAGGGAACCCGATGCCCAAGAACACCATCTGCCTCTGGTTCGACGGGGACGCCGAAGAAGCCGCCCGCTTCTACGCTGCAACTTTCCCCGACAGCTGGGTAACCGCTATCCACCACGCTCCCGCCGACTACCCCTCCGGAAGTGCCGGAGAGACACTGACAGTGGAGTTCACAGTCGCCGGCATCCCCTGCCTGGGCCTCAACGGCGGCCCCGGGTTCCCGCAGACCCAAGCCTTCTCGTTCCAGATCGCAACCGACGACCAGGACGAGACCGACCGCTACTGGAACGCCATCATCGGCAACGGCGGGCAGGAGAGCGACTGCGGATGGTGCACCGACCGCTGGGGCCTCTGGTGGCAGATCACGCCACGCGTGTTGACCGAAGCCATGGCCGCAGGTGGCGATGAGGCCCGGCACGCGTTCGAGGCGATGCTGACCATGCAGAAGATCGACGTCGCGGCGATCGAGGCGGCCCGGCGCGGCTGAGCCCACTCCCGCACCGGTCTGCCGGGACCGGGGTCGACCACACCGGAACCGTGCCGAGCAGGATCCGCATCTACTGTCGGGTCGAGCGCGCTGGTAGGGCGCATGCCATAGCACGTCGACGCGGGGCCCGGCGTCCCCCTTGGTGGCCGTACAGGGCGCCGATCTGGCGGCTGCCGCGGTCCAGGCTCGGAGGACTCCTTTGCTAAGTTCTCGGCAGTCGCTCGCACATACGGAGGGCGCGTGTTTGAAGCGTCGGAGGCGGTGGCCTTCCTTCCGTCAGAGGACCTGGAGCGGGCAGACCGGTTCTTTGCGGGCCAGTTGGACCTCCCGCTGGTAAGCCGGTCACCGCTCGCCTACGCATCTCGTACGGGCTCATGTGCATCGTCGCCGCACCCACAAGGGTCGGTCAGCCCTCGGCAGGATCGGCCATCACCGTTGTCGCTCCCGGCGGAACCGCCCAGCGAGAGCCAACTTCGGTGGACCTGCCAGACTGCCGAATCATGAGCGCTCACTAACGCCACCTCGCTGTGGACGGACGGAGCTCGCATGCCCCCCTAGTCGACTAGCACCCGAGCTTTGACGCCATGTCCGAGCGTGCGGATGCGATAGCGCCGTGTCGTGCCGCTCCGCGTCCGGTTCCCTGGTCGTCCTGCTGCCGTTGGCGGCAGGTTCGTAGGCCACTAGCCACATGCAGACGTGCCGGGAAAGCTGGGCGCCCCCGCGTGGAGGCAGCCTTGAGCAACAATGGCCAGCATGGTCTGGAAAGTCACCGGGGAGGTCATCGAGTGGCGCGGACCCGCGCCGTACTACTTCCTTCCCATGAGTGAAGACGACAGTGCCGAACTCAAGATCGAGGCCGCTGGGCTGGAGTACTGGGGCCAGGTCGGCGTCGTAGTGAAGATCGGTCGAACCTCGTTCGTCACCGCCGTGTTTCCCAAGGATGGTCTCTACCTGGTGCCCCTGCGGGCCAACGTCCGGGCCGCAGAGAAGCTCGAGGTGGGGCTGCCGACGACTGCCGCAGTTCGGCTCAACCACCAGAGGGGTGTACGGCGGGGCCGATAGGGCGCAGGACAGCACCCTGAAGGCACACTTAGGTCCTGCCACCACGATCTGCGGGCTCCAGAAGGCAGGGGAAACCCATGGCAGCGCCTGGGCCCGATGAAGGCGGGTGGGACACAGCTACCGCCGCGCTGCCGACTAGGGCCACTAGTGGACCCCTAGTTGTCAGGAGGACTTATCAGGAGGACAGCGAAGATCACGGTTCCGCGTCCGAGCTCCTCGACGAACTCTGCGCTGTAGCGACGTCGATCAGCGCCCGCTCTTGCTGAGCGCCGCCCTTCATCGGCCCATCTGCGCGCTCTGGCTGAGGCAGGGTGGGGATACTGGCAACGTGAGTCAGACCCCGGAGCTCCTTGTCTCCCACGTGGGCGCCTGGCGTTCCTGGCTTTCCCGCAACCACGCGACATCCGGCGGGGTACGACTGGTGGTGGCGAGGAAGGGTGCCGCGGAGCCCACCCGTCTGACCTACGACGAGGCGCTGCCCGAGGCGCTGTGCTACGGCTGGATCGATGGCCACCTCACGCAACGTGACACCGCCACCTACCGCGTGAGGTTCACGCCGCGCCGCCCACGCAGCTCCTGGTCACAGCGAAACGTCGCGTTGGCTGAACGACTGGTTGCTGAAGGGCGAATGCGGCCGGCGGGTCTCGCGGAGATTGAGCGGGCGAAGGCCGACGGGCGGTGGGAGCGGGCCTACGCTGGGTCCGCATCCAGCGATGTGCCGGACGACCTGCGCGCGGCGCTGGCGGCCTCACCTCGTGCACAGGCGATGTGGGACGTGCTGAGCCGCACGAACCGGTATGCCGTGCTGTACCGCGTGCACGACGCCAAACGCGCAGAGACTCGTGCTCGCCGGATCGACCACTACGTCGAGATGCTCGCCGCCGGCCACACCCCTCACCCTCAAAAGCGGACGCCCGACTGATCCACGCTGACCTCGCGAAGGGCACCGGCTCAGCACGTCGGGTGGGACCGTGCGGAGGGGCCACCCCGCTTCACCGACCGGGCAGGGGTCACGGACACCCCTGGAGAGCTGGTCAGCGTCGGGACGTCCCAGCAGATCCCGCTACCTCCCAGTCCCGGACGCGGACACGTCATCTGTCCGGGGGGGCCACTAGGGTCCGCGCCATGGCCGACTTCCAGGAGCAGGCCCTCGAGGGCTCCCGCCTTGAGCAGGTCTACCTCCGACGGGCGACGTTTCGTCAGGTGCGGCTCGTCGAGGCGGACGTCAACGATGTCTACCTGGCTGGGGCGCAGATCCGTGAGGTCTTCATCAAGGACGTCAGGATGCGCGGCTGTGAGTTCGTCAACGTGCAGATCGATGGGTTCATCGAGGGGCTCACGGTGAACGGGGTGGACGTCGGTCCACTGGTCCAAGCGGAGCTGGAGCGTCGTGAGCCCGACCTGGCGAGGATGCGACCCACCGACCCGGACGGGTTCCGCGAGGCCTGGGCAACACTCGAGGACCTATGGGCTCGCACCGTCGAACGGGCCAGACAGCTGCCGGAGGCCGCGCTGCACCAATCCGTGGACGGTGAGTGGTCGTTCATCGAGACGCTGCGGCACCTCGCATTCGCGACCGAGTGCTGGCTGCACCGAGCAATCCTCGGCGACCCCGCGCCGTGGGCGGCCCTGTCGCTGCCCTGGGACCAGATGCCCGACACTGCGGGCGTGCCACGCGACCGGGTGGCCCGCCCTACTTTGGACGAAGCACTGGTGCTGCGTCTCGACCGGCAAACCGCAGTCCGCCAGTACCTCGCCACCCTCGACGACGTGACGCTGGCGTCCGCCACCGTCGCGGTCGAGGGACCCGGGTGGCCGGAGCCGCGCAGCTACCCGGTCCGCCAGTGCCTGCTCACCCTGCTCAATGAGGAGTGGTGGCACCGTCAATACTCGCTGCGAGACCTCACGTCCCTGGAGAGTGCGTCACAACGCTGACCGAGGACGAGGCCTCCAGCGAGCACCGATGACTGCACCCGCACTGACATGCCGACATGCGGCGGATTGCGGCCCGCTGGCCACACGGTGGCTGGACAGGCGAGAGCTGCGGCAGGAAGGTGCGGGATGCCCTGTGAACTCCTCGCCGGCAGCAGTTGGGACTCCTGGCCGGCAGCGAGATGCTTGGCCGCCTGGTTTCCTTGGTCGACGAGGTGGTGATGGACGAAGAACCGAGTGTCCACTGTGTGTGCGGCGTTGTAGGCCCGATGGAGGTCGGCCCTGTGCACGCCTACGTGCCCGCCACTGCCCACTGCTGGCGGATCTTCGGCGAAGTACAGGCGGACGAGATGCAGCGGTTCGGCTACCCGGCGGCTCATCGGCTAGTCGTGGACGCCTACATGGCCTCGCATCCTGGTGATGGCACCGATCACCGTGATCGGCAATCGGTCGCTGTGCATCTGGTCAGCCTGTGTGGGGTACTGGAACGAGGCTGGACGCCTGCGGCGGCGCTGCTGGCTCTGCGTCGTTTCGTCAGCAAGGAAACCGAGTTCCCGCTGCTTGCACCTCCGACGGCACCCCCAGAGCTGACCGTCAGGTCGATGGTCGCGAGCGCAGACGCCGCCGACTACGACCGTAGGGCGCACCTGTGGGCGTGGAGCGTCTGGCGGGCGTGGGGCGCCGAACACGTTCGAATCCGCTCCTACGTCGGTGGCTAAGGGGGGTCCGGGACCAGCGCAGCGCTCCGCGAGGCTCCGTGTGGCGTCGGGCGGGTGCGTGGCATCCTCATGTGCCGCTTGCTTGGCGCAACCGCGAGTACCTCCGCGGCGGCTCCCTTGCCGGCGGCACATCGGTGCCATCGCGGGTGAGGTGGTCCTCCCAGCCGCTACAACGGTGACGCCCGTCCTCCAGACGGTCTTGAGAGCAGGCACCCCTACGGCTGGGCCATGGCGGGTCGATCATCGACGCGCGGTGGTCGAAGCGCCGCGGGCGGGCAGCCTCGCCGCGAGCTGGGGACCACGTGCGAGGCGCAGATGCGGTGGGAACCCCATGCCACCCCCACGACGATCAATACGTCGCCCACGCTGAACACGTTCGCCAGCGGAATGGCCGCAGGGATGGCGAAGACGTCCCCGAGGAAGGGCAGTCGGGGGTGGGCCAGCACGCCGGAGTTCACGAACCCTGTGGCAGCTGGAGAGAATCCGGCCGTGCGCAAGGCGCTCGCAGAGGCCGGCAGCGTCCCGCCGTTGACGGCGATGGTGACCCCGTTGCAGGCGGCCCCCAGCGCGACCAGGAGCAGACCAGGCACCGACCGGTTGACGACCACGAACGCCCCGGCCATGACGTAGCTGAGCACGTGCAACGCGCTCAGGACGGGGTGACTGGCGTGGGACAGCACCACGGTGATGACCAGCTGGACAGCGAGCGCGGCGAAGACCAGCCACGTGCACCGCAGCCTGACCTGGGCCAGGCAGCGCAGGTCACCGTGGGTCAGCGCGGGCGACAGCACGGCGACTAGGCCCGCCACAATGATGATCACTCGGTCACCCCACAGCCCCGCGTGCCAGGAGCTCCTGGCTGCCCAGCCAGCCGGTCAGCGCGTCCAGCGGCACCGGGCGGGAGAACCGGAAGCCCTGCAGGTGGTCGCACCCCAGCCCTGTCAGCACTCGGACGGCGTGGTCGTCCTCGACGCCCTCCGCGGTGACGGTCAGCCCCAGGTTGTGGGCCAGCTCGATGGTCGACTGGACGATCGTGGCGCTGTTCTCGCTGGTGGCCATCTGCTGCACGAACGACTTGTCGATCTTCAGCTCCTGTACCGCGAGCTTGCGCAGGTAGGCCAGGGAGGAGTACCCGGTGCCGTAGTCGTCGATCGCGATGGTCAGGCCCATCCCGCGCAGCCGGTTGAGGATGTCGACCGCACGCTTCGGGTCGGACATGACCGTGCTCTCGGTCACCTCGATGGTCATCCGCCCCGGCGGCACGTGGTTCTCGGCAAGGATGTCGGCCACCCAGTCGGGGAGGTCGAGGTCGGACAGCAGCCGGGCGGACAGGTTCACCGACGCGGACAGGTCGTAGCCCAGGGACTGCCAGGTCGCCAGCCCCTGCGCAGCCCGCGCGACCGCCAGGCGTGTCAGGTCAGTGATGACGTTGGTGTTCTCTGCGAGCGGGATGAACACGTCCGGAGGCACCATCCCCTGACGAGGGTGACACCAGCGCATCAGCGCCTCCACGCCGACGACCCGTCCGGTACTCGCGGCGATCACGGGCTGGAAGAACAAGGTGAACTCGTCGTTGTCCACCCCGGTGTGCAGGTCGCTGAGCAGCGCCAGGCGCTCCAGGCTGTGACCGTCAATGTCGGACCCGTAGACGCGGGACTCGCCCCGCCAGGCCTTCGCTCGGTACAAGGCGATGTCGGCCCGCTTCAGCAAGGTCTCCACGGAGTCGGCGTGGTCAGGTGCCACCGCCACGCCCACCGAGGCAGCCACCGCGAGGCGTACCTGGTCAATGAGGACGGGCTGCTGAAGGAAGGTGCACACCGACGCGCCCAGCGCCTCGGCCTCCAGGACCCCGGACACCTGCGGGCACAGGACCGCGAACTCGTCCCCGCCCAGACGCGCCACGCTGACCCCCGCGGGCAGGAAGCCGACCAGCCGGGCGGCTACCTCCGAGATCACCTGGTCGCCGACGTGGTGACCGAGCGTGTCGTTGATCTCCTTGAAGTGGTCCAGGTCGATGATCATCACCGCGACACCCGTGCCGGAGTCCTCGCCGAGCCGTCGGGCAAGTCGCCGCCGCAGGAGCTCCCGGTTGGGCAACCCGGTCAACGGGTCGTGCAGCGCCTCGTGCTGGCGCCGCAGGACGAGCTGGGCGTTGTAGTGCACGCCCAGGATGGGCAGCAGGAGCAGGAGCAGCATGACGGGAGCGAAGAACGCCAGCACGGCGGCGACCGGGGCCAGGCCCAGCAGGATCGTCGACGTCGCGCCCTGCACCTTGATGTCCTCGACGAACACCGCGAGGGGGCTGGTGCCCCGGTCCAGCCCGACCGCGATCGCGACGAGCCCGTTGTTGACGACGAAGTAGGCGACTCCAGCGGCCAGCGCGGGGAGGAGGTCGGCCGCGGTCATCGGCGAGGACAGCGCCAGGAAGGGGTGCCCGCTGGTCGTGGAGAAGACCAGCCGGGCCGCTGCGAGCGTGAGCAGGTACTGGCCGACGTTGAACGCTACGAGGCGTCGCGGCCGGCGGCCCCACAGGTCGTCCACCGCGACGGCCAACGCCTGCGCCGCCATCGCCAGACCGAGGGGACCCACCAGGACCAAGGCTGTCGCGAACGTCGACGACGCGGTGATGCGGTCGGTCTCCTCGTCGCCCCGCAGGATCTCCAGGGGCCTCAGCTCGCTGGCGATCAGCAGGATCGTCAGTACGGCGCATCCCACACGCTCGTGGGCTGTCCACCCGTCCGCGGGCAGCTGCCTGGCCAGGACCGCGACCAGGCACACGAGTCCAAGGCCGAACACAGCCATGACATAGGCGTCGAGCGTCCATCGGGCGGGGGGCCTGCCGGGCGTGTCGCCGCCGGGCAGCGCGACGAGGGGGGCGTGCGTGGTCATGACCTCCCCCTCCTGCCCCGGCCCGCTGCGCGGCTCCCACGGGCGCCGCGTGCGCCAGCGTGCGATCCCACGTCGCCCCCCTCGTCGAGCGTCTGAGGGCCCGCACCGCTCCAGAGGCCCCTGGCGGGGTGCGGGCACTGTCTGGGTGATCGACCGCTGTCCCGCATCGTTGAGCCGGCACAGCCTCGTTACGCCGAACGAGCTACCCCCGCCCCAGCGCCCCCGGGGCGGAGGGCAGGGTGCCCGCGCCGAGGCACGGGCACCCTGCCGTGATCAGATCCACCACTTCTTGCCGGCATCACCGAGCATTGCCAGCGCCACGATCGACGTGACCGTCGTGAAGGCACGAACGAGCACGCGGTCCCGGGCGCTCACCAGTACCACTTGACGCCGGCGCCGACCACCGCGACCAGCGCCGCTAGGCTGCCCACGGCGGTAACAGCTCTCATCAACAGAGGCTTCACGCTCTCACCCTCCTTCGCATGCGGCCCGCACGCGCGGGTGCGCGTGCCCACTCAGTGACCGCACTCCCCTATCGACCCCCCGCAGAGTCGGTCTTGAGAGGGCGCCCCTTTCATGACCGGATGGACGAGTCGGATCTAGCGAGACGGACAGGGCCGATCAGGGGATACCAGCGCCCACGGCCCCGTCTCGGTTGCCCCGTCGCCGTGGGGACGAGCACGCGCTTCGGCCCGGGCTGCCTTTCGTGGGCTGCGCCCACTCGGGGAGCACGGCTGACCAGTCCCCCCGTCGCGCGACGAGCCAGCGGGGCACGACGAGGGCGACGCGCCCCGATCCCTAGGCGCCCGGCAGGCCCGCGCTCGCGGAGGTCGACGCCTCCATCGGCCGCCACCCGGCAACGCTGTCGTACACGAGGACCGACCCAGCCTGTGGCTCGAGCACCGCCAGGGTGAGCCAGCCTCCGCCGACCAGGGCGGCGACGTGCGGCAGCCGGCGCAGCACGGCGTCCACCCGTTCCCGCGGCGCGCACACCACTGCGAGCAGCCGCACCGGGTCGTGGCGCGCCGGGGCGAGGAACTGCCCACCCTCCGGGGCCGCCGGCGCGAGCGCCTGCCAGGGCAGGCCCATCCGCAGGTCGCCCCGAGGCCCGGTGAGCACGCCGGACAGCAGGTGCGGCGCACCGTCCGCGGCGAGGACCACGTTGTGCGTGGTCTTGTCCCCGGCGCCGAAACGGTCGGCGTCCACCGTGGCACACCAGTACTGCAAGTTGATCCACTGCGCTACGACCAGGGGCCCGGCGAGCAGGGCCTCCAGGTAGGTGCCGTCCGGGTCGGTGTCGGGACGGTAGGACTGCAGGAACACCCGCCCGCCGAGGTCCAGCCCCGCGGTCAGTCCGCGGGGGCCGATGACCAGAGCGCTGTTGCCCGCCAGGCCCCACTCCGGGCGTACCTGCGCCCAGTCCGCGGCCCGTCGACGTACGTGCCGGCGCGCGTCGGCGCGACGGGCGGGCGCCTGGGGCAGCTGGGCGACCCGTTCGTAGGTCGTCGCCGTGCACGCCCGCGCCAGGTCGGCGCGCAGCCGCGCGAGCACGTCGGCGTGAGAGGCAGGGACTATGTCAGCGAGCACGTGGACGGAGTCCCTGGTGGTGTCGTGCAGAGCCGCGGCGAACCACGTCGTAGTGGGCACCGCCAGTCCTCGTCGTCCCAGCGCGTCGCGCACCGTCACGTCGTTGAGCACGGCAGCCATCGCCCGCGCGTTGACGTCCCCCGGGTGGCCACCGCACGCGCCACAGTCGTACGCGGCGACGTGCGGGTTGTTCGCGGCCGCGCCCCCGTGCCCGCAGAGCACGACCAGGGGCGCAGGCTCGAGCAGACCCGACGAGCGGAGGAACCCCTCCGCGAGGTCCACCGCGTCGTCGAGGTCCATGCCCCCCTCGCCGAGCACGGCTAGCGTCCCTCGAGGCGCGCGTCCCAGGCGCGCGTCCAGCCACTCACGCGCGCCCTGCCAGGCCGCGGGGGCCACCGTGCGCAGCGCGGCCAGTGGTCCGACCAGCCACCCGGCCGCCTCGGCGAGCGCGAACGGGGTGAACGGGGCCGCCTCCACCGCGTGCAAGGACCCCGCCGCCTCGGTCTGACTGAGCTGCCAGCCGTGCGGCCGCGGCGCCTGCTCGACCAGGGTCGCGGTGGGCGCCACCGGGGCAGGGCTCAGCGCCCGGCGCACGCCGTCGGGTCCGACGTGGCGCACCGGCAGCCCGAAGAACCCCGCCGCCCCGACCGTCTCCCAGGGACCGCGTCCCTCCAGGTGGCGCCGCAGCCGCTCGGAGCGCACGTCGATGCACGTCACGACCTGTGCGTCCGGGCCCCCCGGGCGCCGCTCACTCGGCGGGTGGGCGAGCGCGCCCGCCGCGGCAAGGACCTCGCCGCGCTGGCTCAGCGCGGCGAGGAGCGGCGTGCGCACCGCCCGCTCCCAGGCGAGCGTGCGCACCCAGCCGCGGCCCACCGCGTCGACCTCGGCCACCACACGGGCCAGCGCCTCACGCTCGCCTGCCCGCAGCCGCGCGGGTGGGACCGCCAGCGCCGCGCACGCCCGGTCCACGTCGGTGTCGCCCCGCGACGGCGTCGCCGCAGCCGGCAGGGACGACGGCACCAGCGCGCAGACGGCGAGGCGGACCGCGAGCAGGTCCGTCAAGGCGCTCAGGTAGCCCTCGGGGCCGCCGGGGACGAGGTGGGGGGCATGCGCGGCCCGCCAGGCCAGGTGCGCGGGCCACCCCGGGCTGGCCGCCACCACCCGGCCCAGCAGCATCAGGCGGTCTGCTTCGCTGGCGCCGAGCACGTCCACAAGCGCCGCCACGGCCGCCGCGGGGTCGGGGGGCAGCGCCGCCACCCAGTCCCGCGCCCCGCGCACGCCGAGGGCGGCGTCCAGGCCGCGGTCGGCGCGCATCGCCGCCCAGACGCCGTCGCCGGCCTGCGGCCAGGCGGCACCTCCGAGGCGACGCGCGGCGAGGTGGTCGGGGTAGGCCGCGGCCCTCGGCGGTGCCGAGCGGGCGGCGGTGGGCTCGTCGTCGTGCAGCAGCAGCGCGACCACCACGTCGGCGGCTGCCCACGTCGCTCCGGCCACGACGACGGGGGGGTGGGCACCCAGCCCCACCTCGTGGACCGCCGCCACCAGGTCCTCGCGCCGTAGGCGCCCCGCGGCCAGCGCCGCGCGCAGCGCCGCCGCCCCCGGCCCGGGTCGGCTGCCCCACGTCGACGTCGCGACAGCAAGTGCGTCGGGGAAGGCGAGCCCCTCCAGCCCGGCCAGGGGGTTGGTGGCCACGAACGACTCCAGCGGCCACAGCGGACCGACCAGGTCCGCGGCCACCGTCACCGTGGCGCGCACCCGCTGCACCGCCGCGGCGTCCGGAACCGGGGGAACAGGCAGAACGACCCGAGGGGCAGGCAGCTGTCGGCCGGGGGGCAGCGCCGTGCGGGCGACCGCGCTCACCAGTCGGGGCAGTCCGCCGCAGCGAGCCCGGCGGTCGACCTCGACGCCGAGAGCCCCCACACCCGCCAGGGCGACCACCAGCACGCTGACGGCGCCGGCGCCGGAGGTCCCCCATGCGGGGGTGGCCGGGTACAGGGTGGGGTCGACGGCCGTGGTGAGGGCTCGCAGCCCCAGGAGGTAGGCGCCAGGGGCGAGGAGGGTGGCGGCGATGGCCACCGAGTGCGCGCGGGCCGTCCAGGCCCTGGCCGCACGCAGCGCCACCGTGGTGCCGACCGCGGCCAGCGCCACCGGGACCGCCTCCGCGGGCAGGGCCAGCAGGCTCGCCCCCCACGGGCCTGGGACCCAGGCGGCGAGCAGGACGGTCACGGCAGCCACCGTCGCCGCGCCCGCCAGGGACAGGCGACGTCCCGGTGCCGTGGCGCGCCCGGCAGCGCGGGCCCGTTCCACAGCACCCCCGGCACCGAGGAACGCCGACGCCTTCCACAGCCCGTGCCCGACCAGGTGGGCCAGGGCAGCGGCGGGCAGCCCCAGTGCCGCCTGCAGGCCCAGGTAGCCCATCTGCGCGGTGGTCGAGCCGGCCAGACGCCCCTTCACGTCCGCCCGGGCGCGCACCTGTGCGGTCCCGAGGAGGGCCGTGGTCACGGCCAGGCCACCCAGCAGCAGCCGCGCGGGCAGCGAGGCGGACAGCACGGGCCAGAGGAGCAGGGCGAGCACCCCGACCCCGTTGACCAGCCCCGCGTGCAGCAGCGCACTGACCGGGGACGGGGCGTAGGCGGTCTCCGGGAGCCAGCGGTGGGCGGGCACGAGGCTGCTGCGCACGGCGCCCGCCACCACCACCAGGGTGGCGGCCAACGTCACGGTCGTGGCGGGGGCCGCGTCCACGGCCGCCGTCAGTGCAGCGCCCAGGTCCAGGGTGTGCAGACCGACACCGATGACCACCACTGCCAGCCACAAGAACAGGTCGCCGACGAGCAGACGGGCTGCGACGCCGCGCGCGGCGTCGCGCGCAGGGGCGGTGCCGGAGTGGCCCACCAGCGCCGCGAGAGCCAGACCACCCACCGTCCAGCCCACCCCCAGCTGGAGCAGGCTCGGTGCCCCCACCGCGGTCGCCAGACCGGCCACCGCGACGCACTCCAAGGCCGCGAAGCGGGTCAGGCGTGCCTGCCCTGCAAGGTTGCGCGCGGCGTAGCCCGCGACGAGCGCCCCGATGCCGGTGACGGTCAGCTCCAGCAGCCCCGGGACCCACCCGCGGGCCAGGCCGAGTGGGAAGGGGGGCAGCGAGCCGACCGACACTCGCGCGACGACGAGCGGACCGGGAGGGGCCGGGACCGTCGACAGCGCGAGCACCGCGACCGCGACGAGCAGGAGCAGCCAGCGCGCGAGGCGCAGGGATCGCATGCGCTACATGATACATGATTCATTTATCAGGTATTAGCCAACAGGTGCATGGGCGCGATCCACCCGACCGGCCACGGCGGGGCGAGGGTCCGATCGCCGTCGTCACGGTGGCGCGCGTCGGCCAGGGGGAGCCGACCCCCCCCCACCCACGCGCCGCGGCGCCCCGCCGGCGCGGACAGGCGAGGGGTCCCGCACCGGCATCGGTGCGGGACCCCTCGAGGAGTGCCGGGGGCGTCAGCCGGTGAATGCCGGAACGGACCCGAACGGGTGGGCGATGGTGGTGTAGGAGTTCAGCGACCGCGTCACCTGCACCGGGCCTGCCGAGAAGATTCCGTAGTAGTCGTCGTGCAGCGCGTTGCCGGTGATGGTGATGCTCAGCGGGTCGTGGGTGCCCACGAAGATCGCCGTGGTGTGCCCGTCGTTCGGCTCGGCCATCGTGGACAGGTTGTTCGTGCCGATGTTGTTGTACTCGATGACGTTGCCGTTGAGGTCCTGGCCAGGCAGGTGGGAGTGCAGGAACACCCCGGACAGGAAGTTGCCGGCGATGGTGTTGTCCGCGACCGTGTTGTTGTACACGGCGCCACCGGGTACCTCGGACGCCATGAGGATGCCGCCGCCGTAGCCGGCCAGGGCGTTGTTCAGCACGGTGTTGCCACGCACCGTGTTGTCGTGCACGCCGTTGGCCAGGTTGACCCCGGTCGTCGACCCGGCGTGGTCGACCAGGTAGATGCCGCACGCACCCGGGTTGTTCACAACGATGTTGTTCGCCACCCAGTCGTAGGTGGCGGTTCCGGTCACCCCCGGCAGGCTGAGGTGCGCCGCGTCGATGTCGTTGGCCAGCTCGATGCCCGCCTTGTCGGCGGTGACCGTGTTGTCGGCGACTGTGCTCCACGAGCTGCCGTCGAGGTTGATCCCGTTGCTCCCGTTGCCCTGGGCCAGGACGTGCTCGACCACGGCGTGGTCGCCGGCGATGAAGATCCCGTCCCCGGTCGCGCCGGACACGGTGAACCCCTTGATGGTCACGTGGGGGGCCAGCACCGTGAAGGCGTTGTTGCCGGGCAGGTTCGGGTTGGCGATCGGGGAGGTGTCGCTGGCCGAGGGTGCCACCTCGGCGGACCAGCCCAGGATGGTCAGCGGCTTGACCACCACCACGTCCTCGGCATAGGTGCCAGGGCAGACCCTGATGGTGCTGCCGGCGGGTGCCGCGAGCACCGCCGCGGTGATGGTCGTCGACGCCTTGTGACCCTGGCAGAAGCCGCTCACACTGACGTAGCTGGTGGTCGGCCCGGCGGCGAAGGCCGAGGACTCGGGGGCGATCACCGCGGCCGCGGCCAGTGAGACCGCGCCGGCCGCAGCCAGCCAGCGCTTGGGGGCGTGTCCCATATCCATCTCCGTGCTCGAGGGGAATCGGATGGGACTGTTGTAGTGGTGCCGCGCGCCTGTGACCAGGGCGCGGGACAGTTCGTCACCCCCCGCTCGCGCTGCGTTCACCCACGGCGGGCGACCGGCGCAGGGGCACGCGGGGCGGCTAGGCGGTGAGAACCCGCAGGGGCGCGCCGTCGGACCACGCGACGATGTCCTCGACCACGTCGGTGAGCCAGAAGCCCAGGCACTCCCGGGTCACGTACCCCAGGTGGGGGGTGAGCAGGGCGCGGGGCTCCGTCCGCCAGGGGTCGTCCGCCGGCAGCGGCTCCTCGTCGAAGACGTCCAGCGCGACGCCACCGATCCGGCCCCCGGCGCAGACGCCCAGGAGGGCCTCCTGGTCGACGAGCGGCCCCCGGCTAGTGTTGACCAGCAGCGCGTCCGGTCGCATCAGCGCGAGCTCGGCCGCGCCCACCAGGTGCCGAGTCTGCGGGGCGAGCATCATGTGGATGGAGACGATGTCGCTGCCGGCGAACAGCTCCTCGCGGCTCACCGCGCGCGCACCGACCGCCGCCGCACGCTCGGGGGTCAGGTGGGGGCTCCAGGCGGCGACGTGCATGCCGAAGGCGGTGGCGATGCGCGCCATCTGGCTGCCCGTGCGCCCCAGCCCGACAAGGCCGAGCCGTGCCCCGGCGAGCTCCCGGCCCACGGTGGGGGCCCACCAGCCCTCGCGCATCGACGCGACCCGGGCCGGCAGGTCCCGCCAGGCCGCGAGGATCAGCGCCCAGGTGTGCTCGACCACCGGGTTGCCCGCCGGCCGCGTCCCGCACACGGTGACCCCCAGGTCGGCGCAGGCGTCCAGGTCGATCGCGGCGTTGCGTGGGGCGGTGGTCACCAGCAGCCGCAGGTCAGGCAGCCGGCCGAGAATGTCGCGGCCGAGCCGGGTGCGCTCGCGCATCGCTACCACCACGTCGCACCCGGCAAGCGCGTCGACCAGCGCCTGCCCGTCCAGGTGATCTGTCAGCGTGGTCACTGATCCGCGCGCGGTCACCGCGGACCAGTCCGCCAGCGCCAGCGCGGCCCGCTCGTAGTCATCCATCACGCAGACAGCCAGCTCGCTCCCCATGCCCCCAGCCTGCCAGCGCGGCGTCACGTGGCCGACCCGGGCGGCGGCACCGACGATGGGACCGTGCGCGCCACCCCGTGGACCGCCCTGGTCGCCGCCGCCGCCCTGCTGGCCGGCTGCACTACCGCGCCGCCCGCAGCCGCGACCGCGTCCCCGGCGCGGTCGGCGACGTCGCCGGGCCCGTCGACCGCGCGCGCCACCGTCGGCTCGGCGGTGTCCGCCGAGTCCAGCCCGCCC
>Ga0209698_10004057_pt1 | contig 16181 bp, 15 predicted proteins | sample LitLauG_LLR_2012_FD_187203 | JGI IMG/M metagenome (GOLD analysis project Ga0209698, IMG submission 187203) | Freshwater sediment microbial communities from Pennsylvania, USA - Little Laurel Run_MetaG_LLR_2012 (SPAdes) (version 2) | ecosystem: Environmental > Aquatic > Freshwater > Creek >...
GGATTGGGTGTTCTGCTATACGTATAATTCGCTGATCCCGCATGCGAAGCTGATGAAGTCGATCGAACGGTTTTATACCGAGGTGATGCCTCGGTTTGGGTAGATCGAGGGTCAGTTCTTGTGCCGACCGGCGGCGTTGCCGGCGCCGGGGTGGTTTTGTGCAATCTATTCCGGCGTCACTGCCTGAAAGCAACTACCCGCGTGCCGCCAGCGCTACGCTTGTCAGGGTGATCAGCAACGCCCCGAACTGGCGCGGCCCGACCGTCTCGCGGAAGCAGCCCCCTGTCGGATCAACCCCACCAGCGGCGACACCAGCACCGTCGTCGCCGGGGGCTCGCCCGACCCGTGGCTCCCTTTGCGGCGCTCAGGGAAGCGGTCACCTTATCCGGCCATCGCCGCGAAACCCACGGTGAGCAGAAGCCCCGCCGAAGCAAATCGTGCCAACCCGGGCCGCATGTGGATGCGTTTGGCGAGCGCGCGGCCGGCGAGCAATCCGGCTCCCGCCAGCGCGGCACTGACGGCGCAGGACAGGACAGCATCTTCCAGCAGCACCGTGCGACCGCCCACCGCGCCTTCCAAGAGGTTGTCAAAAGCGAGCAGTACCGGCAGCACCGGCAAAAGTCGGCGTGCGTCAGAAATCACCAACAGCAGCACCAGCACCGACCAGAGCGCCAACAGCACCGGCAAAACCTCTATGCTCAGTTGAAAGGCGCTTCCGGCGACCAGTGCCAGCCCGTCGCACAGGCCGAACAACCCAATGAGAAGCAGGGCGCGCCTATTATCGACACCGAAGGGTCCAAGTGCCAGGCAGACCACAAAGCCGTCCAATCCAAGAAGAACGGTAGAGACCAACGATGCTGTCATGCTCCGGCTCCGTGCTTGTGAGGTAACATCCCCGGCGCATCGACGCGCTTGGCGTTGGTCGGCACGGGACCGGCCCGGGTGCGGCGGACCAGGCCATACACATCGACTCGTCCGTCATAGGTCGGCACGAATATCTGGCCGCCAGCGATCACCGGCGGACAGAACTTGCAGTGGGAGAAATGATTGTTCGGGATATGCAGGCTGTCCCACAGCAGCTTCAATCGCGGCGTACCGTCCGCATTCGGCACGGGATCGAGCTTCGTCGCGTCGTAGGCGCGCAGAATACCCTCGACCACATGCTTGTTGGCATCACCGGAGATTGGTGCCAACGCCCAGATGATGCCAGTATTCGGCTCCTCTCCGTTAGCGCTGAGGGCCAGCATCCCTCCCGGCATGCCGCCTTTCCCTGCCACGCCGGCCGACGCGACTTCAGCGCTTTTGGCGACAAAGCTGATCGTGCCGTCAGCAGCGATCTTCCAGGCGCGCAGACATTCGTTTTCGCCCCAGCAAAACAGCATCGGCCCGTTCGCCGGGCTGCGCCAGAAGGCCGGACCGGTGTGCAGGTGGTGCGTCTTGCCGTCGAACAGGTGATTGAGGTTCCGCACCTGCGCGGCGTCGATGCCGAAGCCGGGAAAGTAAGTGAAGAAGATCGGCGGTTGGCGCAGAACCGAGAAGTTAGAACCTTTGCCAAAACGATTTGTGTCCTGGTCCAGTACATAGACCACGCCATCTTTGCCCGCCCCAATGACCAGACCCATACCCGGAAGCGGCAGCGGCCCAGCGGAACCGAGATCGTAATCCTGGAAATCGTCATCACCGTTGCGCGGACGATCCGCATCGAAAAAAGGCGTGAACCAGGCAACTGCGTCCAGCCGCCCCGCGCCTTGCGCGTCCGCCGGTGGGGTGTAGTGCAGTTTAACGAAACTGTCCGGCAGATCGTTGGCGACCGGCCGGACCGTGTTGCCGTTCGCATCCTCCACACCATAATTGCCGGTCATCACGTAGATCCCACCCGCCTCATCGGCGGCAGGCCCCTGACCAGCCTGCCAGATCCCGCAGCCCGAGCCGTTTGGGGTCGTGCACCAGGCGGCCGTCTGCCGGAACTGGTCGATATCGTATGCGATCAACCAGCCATGCGATGGATCGTGCTCCTCGTGCGTCATCGCGCAACCCACGAACAGCGTCTTCCGCGGGTGTCCCGCGGCATCGCGAACCCGCGTCAGCAGCAAGGCCGCCCGCTGCTTCTGATGCGAGGAGAGGAAACGTACGGCCGGCTTCCCCTGAGCCCCAGCATCCGCGGTGATCGTCAGCGGCGGATGGACCTGCGCGCCCGCCGTGATGTCCAGGGCATGCAACTGATGCGTCGCCTTGGCGACACTGCCGTCCGGACTGGTCCAGCATACGACATACATCCTGCCGGACTCGTCATCGATCACGGGCGTGCTCAAGATCCCCCAAAGGATGTTGATGCCGAACATGTCGATCTCGTTACCATTCGGCTTGATGGGTTTGCCGAGATTGACCGGGCCATTCCAGACTTGCTGGCCAGTGGCTGCATCGAAGGCCCAGACGTTGTTGGCCATTGTGCACACGTAAACAACGTCCCGCACACCGTGCGGCGTGTGCACGCCCGCAACATAAAGCGGTTGCGCCTCGATACGCGGATCGTCGTTCACATGCAGGCTGAACCGCTTCACCAGCAGGTTGCTGCCGACGTTCCGCGGCGTGAGTTCGGTTTCGTTCGTGTTGGCGCCCGTGCGGGCGGTGTCGAAGGAGCGGGTGAGCACATTCATGTCGACTCTCCGGCGGAGGCTGCGGGTGCCTCGACAGCGCCCGCGGCTTTACTTTCCGATCGCCATCCGGATCAGATCGGCCATGCCGAACTGCTGTTTCACCGGTGTCCATCCCGGATCCTGCGCCAGGAAAGAATGGCTGTCGGCCAACATTAGTCCGATGATTGTTTCGGCTACGATTCGGCCACCGACCGCACCCAGCCGGATCGGCGTTGCGTCGTTGCCGTCGAACTGCTGCTGCGCCTCGGCAAGTACGTAGTACCAAAGCGGCGCCTTACCGGTAAATTCCGGGCTGATCTCAACAATGCTGTCCGCGACCCGGTCGGTTTTATCCGATGTCGCCTTGCCGACCATCAGCTTGGAATCCGGCAGCGGCGGAACGCCCATCGCCCGCGCAACGTCCTGGCCAGACGGCAGGCCCATGCGCAGGCCGCGCAGTAGATTGCGCTGGGCGAGCGAGGGCGGCGGATCGCTCACCACCGAAGCTGGCAGCGCGCCCAGCGGTGTGACCAGGGATGTGTCGATCTTGTAGGCCCGTTGCAGACGTTTCACACCGAGTTGAGGCGGCGAATTGCCCATGTCGAAGAACAGGCTCCAGTCTATCGCCCAAACCGAGGGAAACTCGCGAAATCCGGTGAGGGAGGCATCGTCGCCGGCCGGATCGAAGATCGCAATGCGCCCATTCAAGGGATCGTTGTCTGGCGGCGGGTCCTTTCCGAGTGTCGTGTTGAGCCGATACTGCGGCCGGACCATAGAATGGCCGAACCGGTAGGCCGCGACCGAGAATTCCACCGGGATGAAGGGCGTGTTGCGCCACTTGTAGAAGGCGAGGCGCGGCGGATCGGCAAGTATCGATCGTCCGCTCTTCAGATGCGGCAGAATTGAAAACACCATGTCCTGTCCAACGATCGTGGAAAGGAAGTCGTGCAATACAACATATTGGTAGTGCCAGCGGACGATGCGCTGCACCTCTTGCAGGCTCGCACCAGGGTTCTCGTCGATCATGCGATTGTGGAATCGTAACATCGTCCCCTGCAGTTGGGAGACAATGACATTCTCGTCGTTCCGCGGATCGCCGATCAACGCGCGAGCCGGTCCACGATTCAGCGACGCGTGCCGCGGCAGGTCTCGGGTATTGGTGTCCGTTGGGTTACCGGTCAAGGGCCGCCCGAGTTGCATGTGCAGACCGTCGGGCTCATACATGTAAGGCTGATCATCCGGACCACGCCCATAGACGTTGTCGAGATCAAAGCGCGGCGTGCGGAAATCGACCAGCGCCTCCGGATCGTCCTGCTGCATCAGGGAACTGGCCGGGTCGAACGTCAGGTCATGGTCAATGAACTGGCCAAGATACGTATATCCGGCGCTAATCCCTTGATTTTCTTCGGCATCCACCTCGGTTTCCGGCGTCGGTGCATCTTCCGGGGGCGACGTCATCGCCGCGCCAAGCTTCATTAGCGCGTCCGGCGAAAAGGTAGCCCGCGGCAGCGCGCGGAAGATGCGCCCGAAGCGACCCTCGAATTGCAAGGACAGATGAGGTGTATCCGCGCCCCTCACGCCACCATGGTGACGAAAGACCCGGCCGGACATGAGCACTCCTCCTCTTTTTGTTTCGAAATCGGTGCAGACAAGAATTGACAGCATAAAACGCGCGTGGCTCCAAATGTCACCGCCACTCCTAAAGCCTAGAACCGGGTGCGGGTTAATATCTATAAGAATTCGCCCGCCATCACGCGATCGCGTTCGCAGCCGAGATGTCTGTGTCCGAGAAAATTTTTATAGAAGGGAACGCAAGTTTTCCAACCTTCTCGAAAAGCCGCGCCAGATCCGCGCCGATATCGGCATAGGAAGCAGCCAATAGGGGCGACGAGGTTCTTCGGGCTTTACCGGGCTGGCGCCCTACCCGCGTGCCGCCAGCGCCACCCCGGTCAGGGTCATCAGCAACGCCACGATCTGGCGCGGCCCGAACGTTTCGCCCAGCAGTAGCCCCGACCCGATCACGCCCACCAACGGCGATACCAACACCGTCGTCGCCGCCGTCGAAGCCGGCACCATCCGCAGCGCCCGGAACCACGCCAGGTATGCGACGGTCAGCGGAATCGTCGAGATATAGGCGATCGAAATCCACCCGCCGGTCGTGACCCGCCCCCAATCCCGATGCTCGAACAGCGCCAGGGACACCACCAGGACCATACCGAGCATGGCCTGCCATGCGACGCTTGTGGTGGGCGGCAGGCGGAGGGGGTGTTTCTTGGCCAGCACGGTGCCCAGGCCAAACAGGATGGCGGCGGCCAGACTCAGGGCGGCGGCGGGCAGCTTTTGCCAGCTTGCCTCCGCCGTGTCGGCACCCACCAGCAGCGCGACCCCACCCAGGGCGAGGATCAGCGCCAGGATTTTCGGGACTGTCGGTCGCTCCCCGAGCATCGGCCAGGCAAGTAGCGACGCCCAGACCGGCAGGGTGTAGGTGATCACCACCGCTTCAGACGCCTTCAGCCACACCAGCGATTCGGTGGTGAGCACGATGAACAGCCCGTAGTTCAGCATGGCGAACAGCACCAGCCGGGGCCACTGGTCGCGCGGCGGCCACAGCTTCTCGCCCCGGATAAACGCCACGAGGAAGGCGAAGCTGAAGCCGAGAACGCCGCACGACGCGCGCATCGAGAACGGCGGCAGCATGGTCAGCAGGAACTTCGACTGCGGCCAGGTCAGGCCCCAGCTACAGGCGGTGAACAGCACCAGCGCAATGCCCTCGGTGCGTTCAGTGAGTAGTCGCCTGGAGGTTGATTTAGCGGACGTAGACACGGACCTGGCTCGCGGCCAGGGCCGGGTCGGTGCGGACCCCCAAATGGATACGGGTCGCCGGCACCCGATCCCGCATGATCGCACGCATCACGCCGGTGGCACGCTCCTGACCGGCGGCCACCTCCGACGTGTCCTTCAGGACTGAGATAACGTCGTATTGCACGTCGGGATTCCGCGCCTCCGCCGCCCGTACGGCGTAGTTCAGCAGTTCGGCGTAGTCGGGCGACGGCACGGTATAATCTATAGTGATCAAGGGCGTGCGCGTGTCGATCACCACGGGTGTCTGGGCCGGCGCGGATTGCGCCTTCGCCTCCGGCGCCGGGGCGAACGTCTTCTGGTCGATCAGCGTGCAGCCGGTGAAGCTTAGCAGAGCCAATACAACAGGCATCAGGCGGGTCACTGGCGATACTCCGGCGCGTCACGATCGAGCTGCCGCTTGATACTGTCAAAATGCAATTTGGGCGAATCGCGCCCACCTTCGTGCCGCATTTGCAGGGCGGTGGCCTCGGCGATGTGTGTTGGAACCGGCACGATTGGGCGGCCGGTGGATTGGGCCAGTCGCTGCACCTCGCAGGCGCGTTCGAGGTAATACAGATCGTCCCACGCTATGGCGATCGTTGGCGCCAGGACCAGCACGCCGTGGTGCTTCATGAACACGATGTCGGCGTCCCCCACGGCGGCGGCGATGCGGTCGCCCTCCGATTCGTCCAGCGCGAGCCCTTGGTAGTCGTTGTCCACCACGGTGCGGCCGTAGAATTTCAGCGCGGTCTGGCCGGCCCAGACCAGCGGATCGCCTTCGACCATCGTCAGCGCGGTGGCGTTCGGCATGTGGGTATGAAAGGCGGCGCGGGCGCGCGGAAGGCGGGCGTGCAGGCGCGCGTGAATATAGAAGGCAGTGTCCTCCGGCACGCCGTCGCCCGCCACGACGCGGCGGTTGAAGTCGCAGATTAGCAGGCGGGAGGCGGTGATTTCGGAAAATGCCCAACCGTCTGGATTGACCATGAACAGGTCGTCGCGGCCGGGCACCATGAAGGACAGGTGGTTGCACACGCCCTCATGCAAGCCCATGCGGGCGGCGGCGCGAAAGCAGGCGGCGAGGTCCACGCGCGCCTGCCACACGTCAGGACTGTCGAGATCGGTGTTTCGCATGATCGAGGTCATACATCCAGGCTTGCAGGAAGCCGCGCGCTGGGCAAGATGCCACCCATGGCACAGACAAACCAACGCATCGACGGCAAACGCCTTTGGGACTCCCTGATGGGGTTCGCCAGCATTGGCGCCACCCCAAAAGGCGGCGTGCGCCGCTTGGCGCTGTCCGAGGTGGACAAGCGCGGCCGTGACCGGTTCCGCACGGAATGCGAGGCGTTGGGGCTGAGCGTCCGGGTGGATGCGATCGGCAACATGTTCGCCCGCCGCCCGGGACGTGATCCCGCGCGGCTTCCGGTGCTGTTCGGCAGCCATTTGGACAGCCAGCCAAGCGGCGGCAAATTCGACGGGGCGCTGGGCGTGCTGGCGGGGCTGGAGGTGATGCGCAGCCTGAACGATTTGGGAATTGTCACCGAGGCGCCGCTGGAACTGATCAATTGGACCGACGAGGAGGGCAGCCGGTTTGGTCACAGCCTGATGGGCTCCGGCGTCTGGGCGGGTGTCTATACGCTGGATAAGGTCTACGGGCTGACCGATACCGAGGGCGTGAGCGTGGCGTCCGCGCTGGACGGCATCGGCTTTCGCGGTTCGGAACCGGCGGCTCCGTTCAAGGCCGATTCGTATTTCGAACTGCATATCGAGCAAGGCCCGATCCTGGAGCGTGAGTCGAAGCAAATCGGCATTGTCACGGGGGCGCAGTCGCAGGTCTGGTACGACGCGGTGACGATTGGGCAGGACAGCCACGCCGGTACGACACCGCCCTCGACGCGCCGGGATGCGCTGGTGTGCGCGGCTCGGATTGTCGATTTGGTGGACCGCATGATGCGGGCGCGCGGCGAGGATGGGCGCGGCACGGTGGGACAACTGCTGGTGTCCCCGAACAGCCGCAACGTGGTGCCGGGGGAGGTACGGTTCTCGGTCGAGTTCCGGCATCCGTTGGATTCGGAAGTTGATGTTCTGGACGCCGAATTTCCGCCGGCGGCGCGGACGATCGCGGACGCGTGCGGGATCAGGCTGGAACTGACCACGTTGTTCAAGATTCCGGCGCAGCCATTCGATACGGCGTGCGTCGATCTGGTGCGCTTGGGGGCGGCGAAACTGGGTTACTCCACCCGCGAAATCGTTTCTGGGGCGGGGCATGACGCGGTGTATGTCGCGCGCCACATCCCGACGGCGATGATCTTTACGCCGTGCAAGGACGGGTTGTCGCACAACGAAGCGGAAAGTATCGAGCCGGAGGAGGCCGAGGCGGGGTGTCAGGTGCTGTTTGAAGCGGTGGTGGCGCGGGCAAACCGGGGGTTGTGAGGCAGAGGGGAAGCCGGCGCTTCGATGAGGCGACGCACCGGAGCGGACCAATGTGCGGCTATGGGTCGGTTTGCTGCGGTCCGGTTCCGGGCAACAACCACTGAGAGCGGGCGTTGGCCCCTCGGCACAGGCTGAACCGGCATGATAACCGGCATTTTATCCGGCATTGGGTCCGACCTTATTGGCGCTATACAGGCTGTTTCGTGGGCATTTTTTCATCCTACCAAACCGGCAAATAAACCGGTATACATCTGCTCATGGACATTGCATCGATGGAGCCGTTGGTTCCCGCGGAAGGCGCGCAGGCACTCGAGGATGAGGTGGTTTCACTCATTGCGGAGTCCAATCAACTTGCCGGTCGTATCCACCCCATCCTGCGCGACTCGATTGGCGATCTCGTTCGTTCGATGAATTGCTATTATTCCAATCTCATAGAAGGCCACGACACGCATCCACGCGATATCGATCGCGCACTCGCCAACGACTTTTCTTCCGAACCGAAGAAGCGGGAGCTGCAGCAGGAAGCGGTCGCCCATATTCATGTCCAGAAGCTGATCGACACCGGACGGGATCCCGACGCATGGCCCGCATCGGCCGCCTATGCTGCGTGGCTCCACGAGGAATTCTGCTCGCGGCTACCGCCTGAGATGCTGTGGGTGACCAACAAGCGGACGGGCGAGAAGCTGCCGGTCTTCCCGGGCGAATGGCGCAGGCACGATGTTGAAGTCGGTCACCATCTGCCGCCCGAGTATGGTGACCTGCCGCGTTTCATGGCGCGGTTCGATAGCGCTTACCAGTCTCCGCCCCTGACCAAATTTCGCCAGATCCAGGCGGTGGGCGCGGTCCACCATCGCTTTTTGTGGATTCATCCGTTCCTTGACGGTAATGGACGCGTGGCGCGGCTGATGGCGCATGCGCTGTTCAAGCGGCTCGGCATCGGGACTAGCCTATGGTCCGTGGCGCGTGGGCTGGCGCGTGACGAGGAACGTTACAAGGCGCTTCTGGCCCGGGCCGATGGACCGCGCGAGGGCGATCGCGACGGACGAGGCAATCTCACCCAGCGGGGACTGGTTGAGTTTTGCGGATTCTTTCTCAACCAATCGATCGACCAGATACGCTTCATGAGCGGATTGCTGGAGCCGGCAACGCTGCTGACCCGCATCGAGATCCATGTCGAAGAGGAGATACGCGCGAAGCGCCTGCCGCGCGGCAGTTTCGCGGTCCTGCGGGAAGCGGTGATCGCCGGCGAGGTCGAGCGGTCCAAGATTCCGTCTCTCACTGGCTATGAGGAGCGCGGCGCGAGGAACGTGACCGCGGCGCTCGTCAATCGCGGTGTGCTGACGGCTTCGTCGCACCGCGCGCCGTTGCGCCTCGCCTTCCCAGCCGAAGTCGCGGAGCGCTGGTTCCCGAACCTGTATCCCGCCAACGCTGGATCGCGGGCGTGAGGGAGATTTCCGTCGAGCTCATTCGGAGGTTCGCGCCACTTTCATCGCGGACAGGATACTGGGATTCTCTCTATCTCGTCCCCGGAAAGCGGCAGCGCGGGCAAAAGTAAAGAACGGGCGCGTGTGATCAGGACCAGGATGTAGATTGGGGATGAAACATTTCGTTTCGGCGTCCGCTTTAGAGGAGACTGAACGACCACTGAGGCAGAACTGCATGATTGAGGTGGTTGGGGACGGCCAAAAGCAGTAGGATCCCGTTTCCTATTCCAGGCCAACCATGAAAACTCACATACCGAAGCAATTTGAACATACGACGCAAGATGGCTGGGTAAAGTTAGCCCCAGGTGAGGCTATGGGTCTTTGCGTCGATATGCCAGTTAGTCCCACCGATGATGAGCAGCGCGACATCATGCAGCGCGTGCGGGGTTGGGTTCTATCTGCTGGGTTCACCTTAGAAAACAATGCAATTTGCCTTCAGCTCGCCAATGAATTCGGGACAACAGCCCCGAAAACAGGCGGTAACCTGTTCGCCGCCAGGAACGAGACGCTGCGAGCTGATCGGATGGGGGTGGAGCGTAGGCTTGAAGGGGTGAAACCCATCGTGCGCGCAATGTTGACGAGCACGGAGGCGGGCGTGGTGGTGCAAGATCTCGCCGAATATCGCCGGATCCGGCATGTTTGTGCGCATCGCCCGAGCTGGTTGAGGGGGATTTGGGATTCTGAGGCCGGAACGATGGAAGGTGTCCCGAAGGGGCGAACTTCCGGCTTCAAGCTCTTCATCGCTGACTCCCAATATCAATGGGAAATTGATCGAAACCAAATTCGGGATTGGGAAATAATAATTAGTAGAACAGCCCAAACCCTAGAAAGACTGGTACGCCAGATCCTGCATCTGGATGAGAATGGCTACCCGCTGTTGCCGCCGGTCGCTGAAGCGTCATCGGCCGAGGTGGGTGACGAGGCGGCCTTGTCATAGCCAGCAATGAGGATACTATCCTCGCCCGGCGTTTACTTTGGCCACCGCTAGCTTGTACTGCACACTTTGGCAGATTGTGGATCGCGACTGAGTCTCCACTCAACCACGGTTCGCGATCGCGACCCCCGCCGCCGCGACCAACATGCCGGCCACTTGAACGACGGTCAGCCGCTCCCCGAACAGCAGGAACGCCATCCCCGCCGAGACGGGGGGAACCAGATAGAACAGCGACGCCACCCCGGCGATGGCGCCTCGGCGGATCAGCAGCATCAGCAGCGAAATCGCGCCGACCGACAGGCCGAAAACCGCCCATAGCAGGCCGGCCCACACAGCCAGACTCCCATCGAACCCTCCGTTTTCCATCAGCAGCGCCAGCGGCGCGGTCACCACCGCCGCACCGAGGAACTGCACGGCCGCGTTGGTGCGCAGATCGGCCCCGACAGCGGTGCGTTTCTGCCAGATCGTGCCGAGTGTCATTCCCATCATGCCGACGCAGCACACCGCCAGCGGCGCCCAAGGTAGCGCGGCCATCGTCCCGATGCCGGGCGACAACACCAACAGGGCGCCGGAGAACCCCAGCGCTATGCCGATCCAACGGCGGTGTCCGACAGGCTCGCCCAGCAGGGGGAAGGACAGCAGCCCGGTCAGCAGCGGTTGCAGGCCGGCGATCAGCGCCGCGATACCCGCCGGCAGGCCGTGCCGCACCGCCCAGAAGACTCCGGCGGTATAGACGCTCTGCATCAGCACGCCCGCCACCAGCGCGCTGCGCCAAGCCGTGACGGTGCGCGGCCACGGTGCCCTGGCCACGACGGAGATGACGCTGAACACCAGCGCACCGAGCGCGTAGCGGATCGACAGGAAGGTGAGCGGTTCGGCATGCGGGGCGATCAACCGGGCGACGATGAACCCGGTGGACCAGATGACGACAAACACCAGCGGCATGGCTCGGTCTGCCATTTGCATCCGGTCGCGCGCGTCCGTGGCCATGCCGTTCCGTCCTAGTTAATCCGATTACGGATCGATGACGCGCGCCGGCACTGTCCGACGCACGACGCTGAGCCGTGGACAATCCGTTCAGGCTGGGAAGGGGAATTGATCCAAGTAGGGCTGATACTCCGGCTCCACGTCGATTTGCAGTGTGCCGAGCACCCTGACCACGGCGTTGTAGAAGCCGATCGTGAGCGTGAGATCCACCACCAGTTCGTTGCCCAATTCGGCTTGCAGCGCGGTGAAGGTCGCCTCGGCCATGGCCCCGTTGGAGGTCATTTCCCGCGCGCCCTTCAGCACCAGCCTGGACAGTGCATCGAGGCTGGTCGGCTTGCCGGCGGTGTCGTCGATCAGGGCCTGGACGTCCGCGTCGCTGACGCCGAAGTCGTGGCCGAGTTTGACGTGATGCGACCATTCATACGGCGACCGCGCCAGCCAGCCGACCTGCAAAATCGCCAGCTCGCGCAGCCTGGGGTCCAACTTGCTGCCGTACCGGATGTATCCGCCCAGTCCGGAGAATGCCCGTGCCGCCTTGGGCGAATTGACCAGCGCCTTGAACAGCCAGATCGGCCGCTTCAGCAGGTCCTGGTCCTCGGGGGCTAGATCGGATGGTTCGAGATAAGGAACGCGGGCCATTGGTTTCCTCCATTGAATGGTTCCAGCCTATAACCAGTTTGGCCAGCGTCAAAACGCCAGGGGAAGACCGAACCATGCGCGCGACCGTCACGTCCAACGGCATTCTGAGTATTGGAAGCGCCACCTGCCGAACCGCACTTGGACGCGGCGGCGTTCGCGCCGACAAGCACGAAGGCGACGGCGCCACCCCAATCGGATTATTGCCCCTGCGTTCGGTCCTGTATCGGGCGGATCGCCTGACGGCGCCGACCTGTGCGGTGCCGGTGCGGACGATCGCGCCGCACGATGGCTGGTGCGACGATCCCGCTCACCCCGCTTACAATCAGCCGGTGCCACTGACGATCAACGCCAGCGCCGAGGCGTTGTGGCGCGACGACCCGGTCTACGACATCATCGGCGTGCTGGGCTGGAACGACGCGCCGGTCCGGCCGGGCTTTGGTTCTGCGATCTTCGTCCATGTCGCGCGGCCGGATTATGCGCCGACCGAAGGCTGCGTGGCGCTCGCTCCGGACGATCTGCGGCGCGTGCTGGCGATGGGGCTGACCGAGATTCTCGTTACGGCGTGAAGCGCACGGCCTCCTGCTGGCATCGCAATGCCAACCGGCAGACCGAAAACACACGTCCGCCCTCCATCATGCGGCCGTTCCGGTCGCGCACGTCGTCGAGGAAGTCCTGGTAGTAGGTGACCGGCAACGCGCTGCAATCCTGATAGCGGGTCCGTTGTTTGTTCGCCACGAACAGGTGGTCGCCGCCCGCCCTGCCCTCGATATCCAGGTTCTTACGCAGTTCCAGGGTGCCCTCGGTGCCCATCAGGAATAACCGGCCGTCGCCCCAGTCCGGCAAGCCGTCCGGGGTGAACCAGTCCAGGCGCATCGTCCCGGTCATCGTGGCGCTGCGCAGGGTGATCTCGGCGAAGTCCTCGAAGCCGGTTGGCGGCGTGCCGAAACACCCGATCGTGCTCGCCGCGATATTGGCGTCCGAGACGTTGGCGAATGCGAGGAACTGGTCGATCGAGTGGATGCCGATGTCGTTGACGATGCCGCCATAGGCGTCGCGGTCGAAGAACCAGTCGGGACGCAGCGCCCGGTTCAGCCGGTGCGGTGCGAGACTGGTGAGGCTGACCAACCGGCCGAGTTCGCCGGAGCGAACCACGCCGAGGGCCGCCTGGACCGCCGGGGACGTCAACCGTCCCAGAACGATCGACCAGATCCGCCCGGTTTCCCGCGCGGCTGCTTCCACGTCGACAAGCTGAGCCAGCGTGGTCACCCCGGGCTTGTCAATCATGACATCCTTGCCGCGCCGCATTGCCGCGATCGCCAGCGCGGCACGGTAACGCGGCACAGAGCACACCACGACAAATTCAATCGAGGGATCGTCGAGCAGCTTTTCGCGCGCGACCGCCGGTACATCGGGGAACCGCTTGCGAAATCCGGCGAGCACACGCGGGTCCGAGGTGTCTGGATCGTAGCCGACACACTCCGCTCCGGCTTCGAGCAACCCGGCGGTCAAATCGTACACATGGCGATGGTCCAGACCGATGGCGGCGAAGCGCGGTGCAGGTGTTTCCGTCATCCGGCGGTTTCCTCCGTTTTCCAGGGTCGCACCATCTTCCCCAGGCGGCAACCAAGGTCCAGAATGGCGGTTGGTTCACCCATGGGAAGGAAACACCCAATGACAGGTCAAGTCGCCATCATCACTGGCGCCGGCAGCGGAATCGGACGCGCTGCGTCGCTCAACCTGCTGGCGGCTGGCTGGTCGGTAGCGCTGGTCGGGCGCCGGCCGGACGCACTGGAAGAAACCGCCGGCATGGCGACCGGTGGCAAGACTCTCGTGGTGCCCACGGACGTCACCGATCCAGCGCAGGTCGATGCGTTGTTCGCTAAGGTGAAGTCCACCTATGGCCGCCTGGACACGCTGTTCAACAACGCCGGTGGCAACGTTCCGTCCACCAACTTCGGCGATTTCACCTTCGAAATGTGGCGCAAGGTCTGCGCGATCAACCTCGACGCGATGTTCCTATGCGCCAACGCGGCATTCCGAGCGATGCGGGATCAGCAGCCTCAGGGTGGGCGGATTATCAACAATGGATCGATTTCGGCGCACAATCCACGGCCGGGTTCGGTGGCCTACACATCGACCAAGCACGCCATCACCGGGTTGACGAAGTCGATCTCGCTGGACGGGCGGCAATATGACATCTGCTGCGGCCAGGTCGATATCGGCAACGCCGCCACGCCGATGACGGCACGGTCCACCAACGGGCAGATGCAGCCGAACGGCCAGATAATGGTCGAGGCGCGCATGGACGCCGACCATGTCGGCAAGCAAGTGGCGTTCATGGCCAGTCTGCCGCTGGAATCGAACGTGCAGTTCGTCACCATCATGGCCACCAAGATGCCCTGGATCGGACGCGGCTAAATGGCAACCGGGCGGCGAAGCCTTCTGGGCTTGGCCGCCCTGGGTCTGACCAGCGGCGGGTCGGCCTCGGCCGTGCCGCGAAAGAAAGCCGCGCCGCCGCCGAACATCACCATCGAGACGCACCGGGGCAAGGTGCGCGGCACCGTTGACGAGTCTGTCAAGGTGTTCAAGGGCATTCCCTACGCCGCGGCCACCGGGGGCCTGAACAGGTTTCGTCCGCCAAAGCCGGCCGCAACCTGGCTGGATGTGCGCGACGCCACCGCCTATGGGCCGATGTGTCCGCAGCTTGGTCGTGAGCGCGGCAGCTACACGGCGTCCTGGACCTATGACAAGGACGCCGGGGAGGACTGCCTGACCCTGAACGTCTGGACGCCGGCGTTACACGACCAGCGGCGGCGTCCGGTCATGGTCTGGCTGCACGACGGCGGGTTTTCGGCGGGGTCGGGATCATGCACCGTGTTCGAGGGCACCCGCCTGTGCAAACGCGGCGATGTCGTCGTGGTGACGGTCAACCACCGGCTGAACGTTTTTGGATTCTTGTATCTCGGCCACCTTGGCGGTGCGGACTACGCCGAATCCGGCAACGTCGGGATGCTGGATATCGTGGCGGCGCTCCGCTGGGTGCATGACAATATCTCGGCGTTCGGCGGCGATCCCGGCAACGTCACGATTTTCGGCCAGTCAGGCGGTGGCGCCAAAGTCAGTACCCTGATGGCGATGCCGCAGGCCCGCGGGATGTTCCACAAGGCCATCGTGGAGAGCGGTTCTCACCTGGAAGGCTTGTCGCCGGACGAGGCCACGCGGCATGCGCTGGCCTTTTTGACCGCTGTGGACGTCAAGCCGACCGAGTTGCAACGGTTGGCGAAATTGCCGACGGCCACGCTGGTGGCTGGCCTGACGAAGGTGATGGACACACCGAGTCCGAAACCAAACTACAGCCCGGTCATTGACGGTATCGTCCTGCCGAAAGGTCCGTGGCAACCTGATGGACCGGCCGTTTCCGCAGGCATCCCGATGATTATTGGCACCACCCGCACAGAGACAACGGCGCTGCTGGGGGCGAACCATCCGGCTGATTTCGCGATCGGTGCGGCCGATCTGGCCCGTAGCCTCGCGGGGTGGATCCCGGATCGCGACATGCAACGCGTCATCGCGGGGTTCAGGAAACTGATGCCGTCCGCGTCGGCATCCGACCTGTTCTTCGCCATCACGACCGATCGGCGGGTGCGCCAGCAGGCGTGGACTCAGGCGGAGCGGAAAGCCGCCCAGGCGTCGGCGCCGGTCTGGCTGTATGAGCTGGATTGGGCGACGCCGGTGGATGGCGGGAAGTGGGGATCGCCGCACTCGCTGGATCTGGCGTTTGTGTTCGACAACGTCGGAAAATCGGTGGCGATGGTGGGGACCGGGGCGGAGGCTCAGGGTCTGGCGGATCAAATGAGCGCTGCCTGGATCGCGTTTGCCCGGACGGGCAATCCGAACACCAAAGCGGGTCCGGCGTGGCCGGCTTTTACGGCGGGCGAGCGGGCTACCATGGTGTTCAACAGCCAATCGCGTGTCGTGAACGATTTTCGGGGGGATGAGCGAGCGTTGCTGGCCTCGCTGCCGGCTTATCGCGTCAGCCGTTAGGGTCGGCCGGGGAGCCGGTGCCCGTTCTGTAGCTGGAGGAATTGACGGTGAGTGGTTTCGTTGGTGCACAGCACGAATTTCACGATGCAGCCTTCGTTCAGGGTTGGGCGGATCGCTTCGTGCCGACAGTTCCGCGCCTTGCCTTGTTCGATTTGATTTTGGAGCAAATTGGTAGACCCGGGT
>Ga0209698_10004059_pt1 | contig 16180 bp, 16 predicted proteins | sample LitLauG_LLR_2012_FD_187203 | JGI IMG/M metagenome (GOLD analysis project Ga0209698, IMG submission 187203) | Freshwater sediment microbial communities from Pennsylvania, USA - Little Laurel Run_MetaG_LLR_2012 (SPAdes) (version 2) | ecosystem: Environmental > Aquatic > Freshwater > Creek >...
GTGCCCGGATGGCCCCGCAGGACCCCGGCCAGGGCCACCAGCTCGTCGAAGGCGGCGGCCCGGGAGGGGACCGGTCGGCCGCTGCCTGGCCGAGGGGGCGCTCGGCCTGTCCTCCAGCCTGGGGGAGGGCCACGTGGACGGCGCCGGCCGACCGGTCCCCTCCCGGGCCGCCGCCTTCGACGAGCTGGTGGCCCTGGCCGGGGTCCTGCGGGGCCATCCGGGCACCACCCTCGAACTCATCCCCGCCGTCGGGCCGATCGCCCCCGAGCGCATGGACCTGATGGCCGACATGTCGCTGGCCGCCGACCGTCCGCTCAACTGGAACCTCCTCGGCAGTCTCGCCTCCGAGGAGATCTACGACGAACAGCTGCGCGCCTCGGACGTGGCCGCCGCCCGGGGCGCCTATGTCGTCGCCCTCGCTCTGCCTGATCTGCTGCGGATGCGGGCCGGCGGCCTGCTGGCCGGCCTGCCCGGCTGGCGCGAGGTCCTCGACCTTGACCGGCCGGCCCGTCGGATGGCCATCACCGAGCCGGCCACCCGAGCCCGTCTCCGGGCGGCCGCCGAGGCGTCGGCCGCCCGCTCCCTGGGCGTGCTGGCCGACTTCCGGCTGATGGAGGTGGCCGATGCCGACTCGCCCTTGGTCGGCCGGTCGCTGGGCGAGCTGGCCGCCCTCCGGGGGACCGATGTCGTCGACGTGCTCATTGACGTCGTGGCGGCCGAGGGGCTGACCCTGTCGGTGGTGCTGCCGTCCCTCACCCCGTCGCTCGGTCGCTCCGAGGAGGGTTGGCGGGCCCGGGTGGCCGTGTGGCGGGACCGTCGGGTGCTGCTCGGCGGGTCGGACGCCGGCGCCCACCTCGACGTGATGTGCCACGCCAACTATCCGACCGTCGTGCTCGGCGAGGTGGTCCGCGAGCGGGGCCTGCTCGGCCTCGAGGAGGCCGTGGAGATGATGACCGACCGGCCGGCCCGCCACTACGGGTTGCGCCACCGCGGCCGGCTGGTCGAGGGCTGGCACGCCGACCTGGTGGTCTTCGACCCGGCCACCGTGGCCAGCTACCCAGCCGAGGTGCGCCACGATCTGCCCGGCGGTGGGCTGCGGTTGTTCGCCCGCTCGCGGGGGGTCGACCACGTCGTGGTGGCCGGCCGCGAGGTGGTGGCGGGCGGGGCCGCTACCACCGCCCGCCCGGGCACCGTGCTGCGCTCCGGCCGGGACACCGACACGGTGACGCTGGCCGGGCTCAGGCCGATGCCGCCCCGTCGATGACCAGCGTCGTCCCGCTGACGGTGGCCGCCTCGTCCGAGGCCAGGTAGGCCACCGCGGCGGCCACCTCGGCGGGGGCAACGGTCCGTCCCATGGGGGAGGCGGCCCGGGCGAACAGCGCCGGGTCGGCGCCGTCGGGTACCCGAAAGTTGCGCAGGAACGGGGTGTCAACCGAGGCGGGGCACACGGCGTTGACCCGCACGCCGGCCTTGGCCAGCTCGATGGCCATCGACTTCGTCATCATGATCACGCCGGCCTTGGAGGCGCAGTAGGCGGCGTTGTAGGGGGTGGCCCGCAGCCCGGCCACCGATGCCATGTTGACGATGGTGCCCTGAGCCTGCAGGAGGGCGGGCAGGGCGGCTTGCGAGAGCAGGAACGTTCCGGTGAGGTTCACGTCGATGATCCGTCGCCACTCGTCGACGGTTACGTCGCCGATCAGCCGGGCGACCCCGACGCCGGCCACGTTGGCCAGCACGTCGAGGCGCTGGTGGCGCTCGAGGGTGGTGGCCACGGTCGCCGCACAGTCCGCCGGGTCGGTGATGTCGCAGGTCACGATGCCCTCGCCGGGCGTGATATCGGCCCGTACGACGCGGGCTCCCTCCGCCTCGAGCCGTTCGGCCACCGCCGCCCCGATCCCGCTGGCCGCCCCCGACACCAGCGCCACCTTCGCCTCGAAGCGTCCCATGGCCGGACCGTAGCCCGCACCGGGCCGGCCCGGTACGGTGGCGCCGGTGGGAGCGCTCGCGGGCAAGGTGGCGCTCGTCACCGGTGCCGCGATGGGCATCGGGCGGGCCTCGGCCGAGGTGTTCGCCCGCGAGGGCGCCGCCGTGGTGGTCGCCGACATCGACGAGCCGGGCGGCCGCGAGACGGTCGAGCTGATCGAGCAGGCCGGCGGGGCGGCCAGCTTCGTGCGGGCCGACGTGAGTATCAAGCGCGACGTGGCCGCCATGGTCGATCACGCCGTGGCCCGCTACGGCGGGTTGGACTGCGCTCACAACAACGCCGGCGTGGCCGCGCCGATGGTGCCCCTGGCCGACTACCCTGACGACGGCTGGGACCGGACACTGGCCGTGATGTTGACCGGCGTCTACTACTGCATGAAGGCCGAGATCCCGGCCATGCTGGCCCGGGGCGGGGGGGCCATCGTCAACACGGCGTCGGGTGTCGGCTTGGTCGGCTATCCGAACCAGGCCGCCTACACCGCCTCCAAGCACGGGGTCGTCGGTCTGACGAAAGTGGCCGCGCTCGACTACGGCGCCCGCGGGGTGCGGGTCAACGCCATCTGCCCGGGCACGGCCCGCACGCCGATGGTCGACGTGGCCGTGGCCCACGACCCGTCGCTCGACACCTATCTCAGGACGCTGCACCCCATCGGGCGGATCGCCGAAGCGTCGGAGATCGCCGAGGCGGCCGTGTGGCTGTGCAGCCCGGCCGCCTCGTTCGTCCTCGGGGTGGCCCTTCCCGTCGACGGGGGCTACGTGGTTCCGTGAGCGGTCACCCGGTCGGCTGACCGCATCACCAGCTCGACCAGCCCTCGACCGGGCCATTTCCCCGGCCGGCCGGGTCTTTCGCCCCTGGTCGGGCCGCGCGGCGCCCCCGATCATGGGTCGTATGGAACGCCGCGACACCGCCCGCCTCGAGCCGGGCGTCGACGGGCTGGCTGACAACGGGCTCGAGATCCTCGACGAGCACGAGTGCGTCCGGCTCCTCCACGGCGGACAGGTCGGCCGCCTGGCCTTCGAACTCGGGGATGTGGCCGCCGTCATGCCGGTCAACTACGAGATGCTCGGCTCGGACATCCTGTTCTTCACCGGTGCTGGCGCCAAGCTCGACGCCGCCCTGGAATCGTCCACGGTGACGTTCGAAGTTGACGAGATCGATGCCGTGTTGCGCACCGGATGGAGCGTGCTGGCCACCGGCAAGGCCGAGCGGGCCGACGGTGCCGAGCGGGTCCGGGTCGAGGCCCTCGGGCTCTACCCGTGGGCCGCCGGCGATCGCCATCATCTGATCCGGATCCGTCCCAACTTCTTTTCGGGCCGGCGCATCCTGGCGTGATCGGGCTGGTCCGAGCCCCGATCGCCGGGGGCCATTCGCGCCCGAGGTGGTGGGCCCGTGGCGGGCGGTCACCGTCTGGGGTGTAGCCTGGCCTCAGCGGGCGTCACTCAGACCGGCCCGCAGTAAGAGAGAGTTCAGTTGTCTACAGGCACCGTCAAGTTTTTCAACGCCGAGAAGGGCTTTGGGTTCATCGCCCGCGAGCAGGGTGACGACGTGTTCGTCCACTTCTCCAACATCCAGGGCGAGGGCTACAAGTCGCTCAGCGAAGGTCAGCGCGTCGAGTTCGATGTGGCTCCCGGCCGCAAGGGCGAGGAAGCGCAGAACGTCAGGGTTATCTGACCCGAACCGCACGTAATGGCAGGCGAGCCGCCGGTGCGAACCGGCGGCTTGTTGCTTTTTGCGGCCGGCCCGTTGGTTTTTCGGGCCGGCTTCCCGCCTCTGGCCCGGAGGGGCCACGGAGCGGGCCGAGCCGGGGCGGCGGAACCGCTGATCGGGTCGGCTGGTAGTGTCGGCCTTCCACGGTGGAGGTCGCCCGTCGGCCGGGTCGTCGACCCGTCGATGGGGGTGGCCGCCGCCCTCCGACAGAGGGAGGCCATGACCATGGCCGGCAAGTCGCCCAAGAAGCCGGGTGCCAAGAAGCCCGGGATGTCGCTGAAGGAAAAGCGCGTCGCCAAGAAGCTCAAGCACAGCGACGCCGGTTCCCTCGACGTGCTCCATTCCCCCAAGGGTCGGTAGACCGAGGCGGTCAGCGTCCGCCCCGCCGTCGAGTGGGGTCGGAGCCCGCCGGATAACCAGCGGCTCGGGTCACGGTCGGCGCGGCGTCCGCCGCCCGGCACACCGCGGAGGCGCCCGTCAGGGCCAGGCCAGCAGCACCGAGTCGTACCCGGCCACGCCCCCGGCGTGGGTCACCACGGTGTCGGGACCGGCGAGCCGGTAGTCGGGGATGCGGGCGTGCCATTCCTCGAGGGCGATGGCCAGCTCGGCGCGGGCCAGGTGCGAGCCCAGGCAGCGGTGCGGGCCGGCGCCGAAGGCCAGATGCCGGTTGGCGGCCCGGTCGAGGCGGAACTCGTCAGCCGCCGGGAAAGCGGCGGGGTCGCGGTTGGCCGACACGGTGGGCAGCAGGACGCGATCGCCGGCCCGCATGGGGCATCCGTGGAAGTCGGTGTCGGCCGTCACCAGTCGGCCCGTGGTGACGATGGCGTAGTAGCGCAGCAGCTCCTCGACGGCCGCCGGGATCAGGCCCGGGTTCCCCACCAGGCGGGCCCGGTCGGCCGGACGGGTGGCCAGGTGGCGGAAGGCGCACCCGAGGACCCCGGCCACCGTGTCCAGGCCACCCATGTAGAGCAGGAAGGCGTAGCTGAGCAGCTCATCGTCGGGCAGCGGCCGACCGTCGATCTCGGCGTGGACGAGGTACGAGCAGATGTCGTGGCGCGGGTCGCGCCTGCGGGCGGCCAGCAGGCTGGTCAGGAAGCCGGCGATGCTGGCGGCCGCGTCCCCCCGCTGCCGGCGGTCGGGGTCGTCGGCCTGGGAGGTGTGCATGAGGGCGTCGGCCCAGCCGAGGAGGGTGTCGGCCTCGGCCACGGGCAGGCCGAACAGGCCCATGAAGATGTAGGTCGGATAGCGGCGGGCGAAGGCCGTCACCACGTCGCAGCCACCCTCCGGAGCCAGCTTCTCCACCAGCTCGATGCACCAGGCCCGCAGCCGTGGCTCGAGGTCCTTCACGGCCCCGGGCGTGAAGAACGGCATCAGGATGTGTCGGTAGCGGGCGTGGTCGGGTGGGTCGAGCTCCTCGGGGATCCAACGGTGGGCGTCCACCGCTTCGGCCGGGGTCACGCTGCGGCTGGAGAACAGCCCGGGGTTCTGGAACACCTCGTGGATGTCGTCGTAGCGGCTCAGCAGCCAGGTGGGGGCGGCCGTGCCGGTGGTCGTCCGGGCGAAACGGTGCCGTCGGCGCAGCACGTCCCAGTGGTCCCAGGGTTCGTTCCACAGCTCAGGGTCGGCGTTGTAATCGAAGTCGATCTCCGGGATCATCCCGGGCCGATCCTGCCGGTCAGCTCCCATCGAAGCCCCCTCCTTGCCCAGCCCGGGGGCGACGCTAAGCAGCCGTCGCCGCGAGGCCTAGGGCCGAAGGTCCCGCAGAGAGGTTTGCTTAGCTAATCAAAATAGTTGGCTAGAATCCCTGCGATGTCTCGCAGCCCCGGGTCCCCTCGCCGTCGGTTGGGGCCGGCCGCCGGCAGGGCGGGCCGGCCGGGGAACGTCGCAACGTCCCGCTGGTCGGCCGCCGTCGGCACGACCTTCGCCTCCCTGCGGGTGAGGAACTTCCGGCTGTTCTTCATCGGTCAGCTGATCTCCCAGATCGGGACGTGGCTGACCACCGTGGCCCTCACGCTGCTGGTGCTCCACCGCACCGGCAGCGGCATGGCGATCGGTGCCCTGGTGGCCTGCCAGTTCGGACCGGTGCTCCTGCTCGGCGCGTACGGCGGCGTGGTGGCCGACCGTTCCGACAAGCGCCGCCTGCTGCTCATCACCCAGACCCTGGAGATGGCCCAGTCCTTCACCCTGGGGGTGCTGGCCTTCCTCCCGCACGCCCCGCTGGCCGCCTTCTACCTGACCGCCCTGGCCGGTGGGACCATGCTCGCCTTCGACAACCCGGTGCGCCGGTCGTTCGTGGCCGAGATGGTCCCCGAGCAGGACGTCCAGAACGCGGTGACCCTCAACAGCGCCCTGATGACCAGTGCCCGGATCTTCGGCCCCGCCCTGGGCGGTGTGCTGGTGGTCACCGCCGGGTACGGCTGGGCCTTCACCCTCGACGCCGCGTCCTATGCGGCGGTCATCGCCGCCCTCGCCATGATGCGCACCACCGAGTTGCGCCGACCGCCCCGCACGTCGCGGGCGCGGGGCCAGGTGCGCGAAGGGCTGCGCTACGTCCGCGACCAGCCCGAACTACGGGTGCCGCTGATCATGATGGCCATCGTGGGAACCTTCACCTTCAACTTCGGGGTGGTACTGCCCCTGTTCGCCGAGCGGACCTTGCACGGCAGCGACACCACCTACACGCTGCTGTACTCCGTCCTGAGCGTCGGTTCGGTCGCCGGAGCCCTGCTGGCCGCCAGCCGCCGATCCATCGAGGTGGTCCATCTGGTGGTGGCCGCCGCGGCGTTCGGGGCGGCGATGACGCTCTTGGCCGCCATGCCCGGTGTCGGCTCGGCCTTCCCGGTGGCCGTCCTGGTCGGGTTCACCAGCGTGGTGTTCATGACCTCGTCGACGGCCATCGTCCAGCTCCGTGCCGCCCCGGCCATGCGGGGTCGGGTGCTGGCCCTGCAGGCCATGGTCCTCATCGGGTCGACCCCCATCGGCGGGCCGATCCTGGGGGCGGTGTGCGACCAGCTCGGCGCCCGGTCCGGTCTGGTGCTCGGCGGTGCGGCCGCCGTGGTCGCCGCGCTCTACGGCCGGCTGGCCAGCCGCAGGGGAGCCGAGAGGGGGGCCGACGGGGCCCCACAACGGCCCATCCCGACCACTCCGGACTACGAGCCGGTCCAGGACGGCGGTCGCTTGGCCAGGAACGCCCCGATACCCTCCTGGGCGTCGTCGGCCAGGGCGTTGAGGGCCATCACGGATCGGGCCAGGTCGTAGGCCTGACGCTGGTCGAGGTCGATCTGACGGTAGAACGCCTCCTTGCCCAGCCGGAGGGTGAGGGGGCTGGCGTCGGCCACCTGCAGGGCCAGGTCGGTCACCGTCCGGTCCAGCTCGTCGGTCGTCACGACCCGGTTGATCAGCCCCCACTCGACCGCCGTGGCGGCATCCACGAAGGCGCCGGTGAGGAGCATCTCCATCGCCCGCTTCGGTCCCACCGCTCGGGACAGCGGCACCATCGGCGTCGAGCAGAACAGCCCGATCTTCACGCCGGGCGTGGCGAAGCGGGCCCCCGCCTCGGCCACCGCCAGGTCACAGGCGGCCACCAGCTGGCAGCCCGCGGCGGTGGCCACTCCGTGCACCTTGGCGATGACCGGTTGGGGCGCCGCCTGGATCCGTTCCATGAGCTGGGTGCAGACGTCGAAGAGCTCGTGGTAGTCCGTCACGCTGCGGCCGACCATCTCGGAGAGGTCATGACCGGCCGAGAAGCACGGTCCCGCCCCGGACAGCACCACCACCCGCCCGGTGGCCCCGTCGACGGCGGCGATGAGTTCGTTCATCAGGGCCAGGGACAGGGCATTGCGCTTGTCGGGTCGGTTGAGCACGATCTCGGTGAGCGGCCCGTCCTCCTTGACGACGAGGTGTGCGAAATCCATGGTCGCCTCCTTCCCGCCCGTACCGTAGGCCGCCGGTCGGCCGGGGTGGCGCTCGACGGAGTCCCCGTCCCCCCACAGCCGCGGCCCGCCTTCCGGCACGGCCCCGGCCGGCCGCCCGGGGTGTGGCAGGCTGACCGGGCTGGAGGCCAGTCGAGGAGGCAGGGTGGACGTCTTGGTGGTGGTCGGCGATCGGGCCGTGCCCGCCCGCCTGCTCGTCCGGGCCCGCCACGTCGAACGGGTCGGCCCCGCCGACCCCCTCGTGGCCCTGGTGGCCGACGTGCGGGCCCGCATCCCCCGCCGCGTCGGGGTGACCGGGGCGGCCGCCGAGGCAGCGCCGGTAGCCGCCGCCCTCCACCGCGCCGGCCTGCCCGTCGAGCTGTTCGTCGACGAAGCCCTGCCCGAGGAGCTGACCGCCGATCTGGCAGGTGTCGACCTGCGCCGGGGCGGGGGCGAACCGGTCATGGACGTCGCCGAGTCGCTGGTCGATCTGATCGGCCGTACCCCCATGGTCCGGCTCGACCGCACGGCCCGCAACCTCGAGTGCACGCTGGTGGCCAAGCTCGAGCAGTTCAACCCGGGGGGATCCTCGAAGGACCGTCCCGCCCTCACCATGATCGAGACGGCCGAGCGGACCGGCCTCCTGCGGCCCGGTGGCACCATCGTCGAGCCGACCAGCGGCAACACCGGCGTCGGCCTGGCCCTGGTGGCGGCCCACCGGGGCTACCGCTGCGTGTTCGTCTGTCCGGACAAGGTGGCGTCGGACAAGATCGCCCTGCTCCGGGCCTACGGCGCCGAGGTCATCGTGTGCCCCACCTCCGTCGACCCCGACCACCCGGACTCCTACTACTCCGTGTCGGACCGGTTGGCCCGGGAGATCCCGGGGGCCTGGAAGCCCGACCAGTACCACAACCCCGACAACCCGAGAGCCCAGTACGAGACGGCAGGACCGGAGATCTGGGAGCAGACCAGGGGGCTGGTCACCCATTTCGTGGCCGGCGTGGGGACCGGCGGCACCATCAGCGGCATCGGCCGGTACCTGAAGGAGCGCAACCCGGCCGTGCAGGTCATCGGGGCCGACCCGGAAGGCTCGGTCTACTCCGGCGGCTCCGGTCGGCCCTACCTGGTGGAGGGTATCGGCGAGGACTTCTGGCCGACCACCTACGACCCCTCGGTGGTCGACCGCATCGTGGCCATCAGCGACAGCGACAGCTTCGGCACGGCCCGCCGGGTGACCCGGGAGGAGGGCCTGCTGCTCGGCGGCTCAGGAGGTACGGCGGTGGCCGCCGCCCTGGTCATCGGCCGGGACCTGCCGGCCGACGCCGTCATCGTCGTCCACATCCCCGACTCCGGGCGGGGCTACCTGTCCAAGCTCTACGACGACCGCTGGATGGCCGACCACGGCTTCCTCCGGGCCGCCGGGATGACCGTCGGGGATCTGCTCGCTTCGCGCGACCAGGCCATCCCGGCCCTGGTCCACACCCACCCCGGCGAGACCGTGCGCGACGCCATCGCCGTGCTGCGCGAGTTCGGGGTCAGTCAGATGCCGGTGGTCAAACACGAACCGCCCGTGGTGCTGGCCGAGGTGGTTGGGGCGGTCACCGAACGCGATCTGATGGAGCGGGCCTTCCGGGACCCGGCCGTGCTCGACCAGCCGGTCGGCGAGGCCATGGGCCCGCCCCTGCCGACCATCGGTGTCGGCGAACCCCTCGATGTGGCGGTGGCCCGGCTGGAAGCGGCCGCCGCCGTGCTGGTCCTCGACCGCGGCCACCCGGTCGGGGTGGTGACCCGCTCCGACGCCCTCGGGGCCCTGACCGCGGCCCGGCCGTGAGCGGGGACCTCGACCTCGGGGGGCTCGGTTTCGAGACCCGGGCCATCCACGGGGGGACCGGGCCCGACCCGTCGACCGGGGCCGTCACCACCCCCATCTCCCTTTCCTCGACCTTCCGTCAGGACCGGGTGGGGGTCCACCAGGGCTACGAGTACGCCCGCTCCGGGAACCCCACCCGGGCCAGCCTGGAGGCCAACCTGGCCGTCCTGGAGGGCGCCACCCACGGGTTCGCCTTCGCCAGCGGGCTGGCCGCCGAGGACGCCGTGCTGCGTCTGCTCGGGCCCGGCCAGCGGCTGGTGCTGTCCAACGACGCCTACGGGGGCACCTACCGGCTGGCTACCCGGGTGCACGCCCCGGCCGGCCTCGGCGTCGACCCGGTCGACCTGCTCGATCTCGACGCGCTCGAACGGGCGTGCGGCGACTCGACGGCCATGGTGTGGATCGAAACTCCCACCAACCCCCTCCTGCGGGTGGCCGACATCGCGGCCATCGCCGACACGGCCCACGCCCATGGCGCCCTGGTGGTGGTCGACAACACGTTCGCGTCGCCGTGGCTGCAGCAGCCCCTGGCCCTCGGGGCCGACCTGGTGGTCCACTCGAGCACCAAGTACCTGGGCGGCCATTCGGACGTGGTCGGCGGTTTCGTGGCGGTCGTCGACCCCGCGCTGGCCGCCCGGGTCGGGTTCCTGCAGAACGCCGTCGGCGCCGTCCCCGGCCCCTTCGACTGCTATCTGGTGCAACGGGGCCTGAAGACCCTGGCCGTGCGGATGGAACGCCACTGCGCCAACGCCCTGGCCGTCGTCGAGCTGCTCGTCAACCATCCGGCCGTGGCACGGGTCTACCACCCTTCGCTGCCCGACCATCCGGGCCACGCCACCGCCGTGCGTCAGATGCGGGCCTTCGGTGGGATGGTCAGCTTCCGGGCGGCCGGTGGCGAGGACGCCGCCCTCGCCATCTGCGCCGGCACCCGGCTGTTCACCCTGGCCGAAAGCCTGGGGGCGGTCGAGAGCCTGATCGAGCACCCGGGACGCATGACCCATGCCAGCGTGGCCGGGTCGCCGAACGAGGTCCCTTCCGACCTGGTCCGCCTGAGTGTCGGGCTCGAGACCACCGCCGATCTCGTCGCGGACCTGCGCCGGGCCCTCGACGGCGCCATCGCCGGGCCGCCGGGCCCGGCCGGCGCCCCGTGACGTGTCGCCCGGTGCCCGTCCGTCCGTCCCAGGAGGAGTACCGACGATGCCGGTCGAGCCCCCCGTTGATCACGCCCGCCGGTAGGGCCGGCGGCCCCTGGGCCGGGCGGCGCGGGGGGCGGCTGCTGGCCGTCGTGGCCGTCGCCGTCACGGTGGCCGCCTGTAGCTCAGGTCGGAGCGGCGCCCCGCCCGGGTCTTCGGGGAGCGGGACCGCGGTGGCCAGCACGCCGACTGCCCCGCCGGCGCCGGCCGTCTCTGACGCCGCGCCTGGCTCGGCGGGGGTCGCTGCCGGCGGGCCGGACGGTGCCACGACCACGACAGCAGCCTCGTCGTGCGGAGGCGGCGACCTCGGCGGTGGGCTGGTCGTGGTGGTGCCCTGCGGTGGTGATCTGACCGCCGGCTCGGTCGAGCAGGGGGCCGTCGCCGTGCCGGGCTCCGTGCTCACCCTCCCCGACCCCTCGCTACCGGAGCTGGCGGCCGTCGATGCCACGTCGCGCCAAGCCAGGACGCCCGACGGCCACCTGGTGACGATCTACGTGTTCGGCAGCGACACGATGTTCGATTCCGCCAGCTCGGTCCTGCGCGACACCGCTACGCCGCCCCTGACGGCCGTGATCGCGTCGATCCAGCAGCGGTGGCCGACGGTCCCCCTGGTGGTGCGGGGCCATACCGACAGCGTCGGCGGTGCGGCCGGGAACCAGGCCCTCAGCCAGGCCAGAGCGGCGGCGGTGGCCGCCTTCCTGGAGACCCACGGGGTGGCGGCCACCGGAGTGCGCGCCGTCGGGCTGGGCAGCACCGTCCCGGCGGCCCTGGAGACCAACCCGGACGGGTCGGTCTCCGACCTCGGACGTCAGCTCAACCGGCGCGTCGAGATCGTCGTCGTGGCGCCCTGAACAGGGACCGGGCGCCGTCCAGTGAGCTCAACGGGCGGCGTTCTTGTTGAACGCCTCGAGGCGCTCGTCCGGCCCGAGGTGGCGTCCCCCCAGGAAGGTGCCGCGGATGTGGCGGCGCACGCCGAAGGGCGCATCCTCGGTGGCCCGCGCCGCGCTGTGCCACAGACCGGAGTGGTGCAGCATCACGTCGCCCCGCTCGCAGTACACGCCGATTTCGCCGGCCACCTTCTCGAAACCGCCCGGCATGCCCTCATCGGACCGGTGGTGGCTGCCCGGCACGACCCGCAGGAACCCGTTGGCCGGGGACGTGGCGTCGAGATGGAACGTCACGGCCACCCCGGGCCAGATATCGGAGGAGGGTCGGCTCTGCTGGTCGGAGTGCCAGCCGATGCGGGTGTAGGTCATCCCCGGGCCGGGCCGGGCGTCCTGGTAGACGGCGCCGTGGCCGTCGTAGTCCCACAGGTAGCGCTGGGCGCCCAGGATCCGCGTGACCAGCTCGAGCAGCACCGGGTGGTGGAAGGCCGCGTTGGCGGCCGGCGAGATCTCGGTCACCCCGCTGACGTAGTGGAGGAAGGGTGGCGCGTCACCGTCGAACGGGGCCATGAAGACGGTGCCCACGTGCTCGGCACCGAGCTCACCGCGGGCGGCCGCTTGTCGGAGGTCCTCCATCTCCTGCTGCAGGCGGTCGAGGCTGGCGTCGTCGAACAAGCCGCTGACCACCGCGTAGCCGTCCCGCTCGAAGTCGGCCAGGAGGGTGTCGGGGACGACCGGGGCGCTCATCGTGTCCGATTCTCGCGCCGCTCGTGTATCGGCAGGATGAAACGTGGCCGCCGCCGCCGCCACGCGTGCCGGTGGCCGTCCGGCCCGTCCGGACCGGCCCCACCGGCCTTGCCGTGCCGGCGCGCGCCGGGCCCCGGCTTGTCAGGGGGGCCGCGTACGATGGCCCCCGATGGCTAGGCGCTCCACCTCCACCTCGGCCTTCGGGGTCTCGAAGCGGGAGGCCCACGACGCCAGCGGCTTCTACCGGCGCTTCACCCCGCCCGAGCTGTCCGACGACGACGCCATCCATCCGGACAAGGCGCTCGACAAGCTGATCCTCGGCGACGCCCGTTCCATGACCGAGGTGGAGAGCGCCTCGGTCGCCCTGGTCGTCACGTCGCCCCCCTACTTCGCCGGCAAGGAGTACGAGGAAGCCCTGGGTGAGGGCGGTGTCCCGGCCACCTACCTGGAGTATCTCGACCTGCTCCGTGAGGTGTTCGCCGAATGTGTCCGCGCCCTGGAGCCGGGGGGCCGAATCGCCGTCAACGTGGCCAACCTCGGCCGCCGCCCCTACCGCTCGCTGTCGGCCGACGTGATCGGCATTCTGCAGGACGACCTGCGGTTGCTCCTGCGGGGCGAGATCATCTGGTTGAAGCAGCGGGGCTCGTCGGGATCGTGCGCCTGGGGGAGCTTCCAGCGTCCCGGTAACCCCGTCCTGCGTGACCTGACCGAGCGGGTCATCGTAGCCAGCAAGGGCCGTTTCGACCGGGCCGTCCCGGCCCGGGAGCGGGCCCGGCGCACGTTGCCGTCGGAGGCGTCGATGACCCGTGAGGATTTCATGGAGGACACGCTCGATGTGTGGGAGATCCCCCCGGAGAGCGCCACCCGGGTCGGTCATCCGGCGCCCTTCCCGGTCGAGCTGCCGGCCCGGCTGATCGACCTCTACACCTACCGCGACGACCTGATCCTCGATCCGTTCGTCGGCTCGGGGAGCACGGCGGTGGCGGCGGTGCGGACGGGACGCCACTACGTGGGCTACGACCTTGACGGTTCCTACATCACCCTGGCCGAGCAGCGGGTGGCCGACGAGCGCACGGCCGGAGGCCGCGCCGGGTCGCCCGTCCGGGTCCGCTTGCCGGCCGGCGGCCCCGACGCCGCCGGCTCGGCCGCCCGGCCCGCCACGCCGGGCGGGGCGACCCGGGCCGTCGTCGGGGCGGTGCGTCAGGGGCGCTCGGCCAAGGAGATCGCCCGGATGCTCATCGAGGCCGCCGGGTTCACCGACCTGCGCGAGGACGTCCGGCAGCCGGGCGGCATCGAGGTGCCGTTCACCGCCCTCGACAGCCGGGGCCGGCGCTGGCTGTTCGACGTGGCCGGCGGTTTCACCAGCCACCGGGCGGGGCTGAAGCGGACCGACACCCTGTGGCGGGCCGTGGGTCGGGCGGCCGTGCTGCGTGAGGTCGGCGACGCACCCCTCGTGGTGCTGAGCGCGGCGCTGCCCGGTCGGGGCCCGGCCGCCGACGCGCTCGGCCGCATCGTCGGCCCGGGCCGGCCGGTGCAGGCCGTGATCGACCTGCTCGATCCGGGGGCCGCCCGGACCCTGGCCGAGCTGTGTCGACCGCCCCGCCGCCGTTGATGTCCACCGCGGGCCGGGCCGTCCACCGGGGCGGGGCCGGGGGCTGACCCTGCCCGACCTGCGCACCACCGTCACCGAGCTCGTCACCGGGCTCGGCACCCTGGGCCACCCGACCATCGAGACGGCACTGCTGTCCCGCCCGGCGCAGATGGTCAGTGTCGCCCCCGAGCTGTGGGATCTCCTCGATCGGGCCTACCGGGGCGGCGCCCTGCGGGCCGAGTTCGCCGCGGCCTGGGACAACGGCCGGGCCTTCCTGGCCGCCCGGGAGGCGTTGCGGGGCCGCTGCCCGCTGGTGGTGGAATGGAAGGGGTCGCACCGGGCGCCGGGGGACGAGGTGGCCCCCATCGACCTGCGCATCGATCACGTGTTCCTGGTCAGCTGCAAGTACCTCTCGAGGATCATGATCAACGCCTCGCCCGCCCATCTGTTCGAACGCCTGCTCCAGGGTGGGCACGGCGTGCGGGGCGGCGACTGGTACGTCGAGGTGGCCGGTCGGGCCTACCAGGACCTCTACGAGGCCGTCGCCGGCACGCTCGGCCTGACCGGCCTGCCCGACCGGGCCTGCGATCTGCGCGCCGCGCAGCGCAAAGCCCTGGCCAACGCCCTCCGAACCGGGTGGCCCGAGGGAGCGCGGGCCGGCTACGCCCGCCTGGGCGACGAGGTGGCCGAGGCGACCGCCGACCGGTGGCGCTCGGCCCTCACCGTCGGATCGAACTCCGAGGCCATGCTGTGGCGCATCCTGCGGATGGGCAGCGCCCCCTACTTCGTCCTGGGCGCCTCGCCGACCGAGCCGTTGCGGCTCCGGGTGGCCACGCCGTGGGACTGGCGGCTGCACTACCGCCTGGTGGCCTTCGACTGTCAGCCCCAGCGCGGTGGCCAGCCCCGGGTGGCCTGGCGGGCCGAGATCGTTGACCGCCACTCCCGGGCTGCTCGACAGGTGTGTGGCCATGTCGAGGTGCGGTGGAGCCACGGCCGGTTCGGGGCCAGCCCCGAGGCCAAGCTGTACCTCGACACCCCCCACCGTGATGTCCCCGGCTACCACCCCATCTGAGACGGCCGACGGGCCCGCTGGGACCGCCGGACCGCCGGGACCGCTCAGCCGATGAGGGACCCGGGAGTGCCGGGCGCCGCGAGTCGGTGCAGCTGCGCCCGCATGGCCGCCTGGAGCTCGTCGGGCGGGTCCCCCAGGTGCAGGGCGTGGCGGATGAAGGGATGGAAGAAGCGCCAGCCGAAGGTCAGGGCCAGGGCCGCCGCGGTGGCCAGGGCCGCCTGGCCGTCACCGTCGCCCCGCAGCGGCGGCAGCTGGTCCAGGGTGGCGTGGCGCCGGTGGGCGTCGACGGCGGCCGGGTCACGGTCCGCCAGCAGGGTCCAGGCCAGCAACCTCAGGTAGGGCCCGGCGTCGGGGGTCGGACCGAGGAGCTCGTCGAGGGCGCCGAGATAGTCCAACCCCTCGAGCCGGGCCTGCCAGCGGTCCGTGTAGCGCACCAGCACCCGTTCGAACAGGGCGTCCTTGCTCCCGAAGTGCCGGTGGACCAGCCCGTAGTTGACCCCGGCCTCCTGGGCGATGGCCCGCAACGAGACGCCGGCCGGTCCGGCCGCGGCGAACAGCCGCTCGGCGGCGTCGAGCACGGCGTCGAGGATCTGGTCGCGCCCGGTCGGCCGCTTGACTTCTGTAGCCATTGGCTACACAATAGCGCCCGTCCCTCTGTAGCCAATGGCTACGCGCCGTCGTTCCGGGGAGCCCGTCGTGAAGTTCTCGCTGATCTACGAAGCCCAGACCGCCGACGCCACCCGTCAGGGCGACCACCGGATCTTCCGGGACGTGCTCGAGCAGGCCCTCCTCGCCGAGGACCTCGGCTTTGACGTGGTCTGGGCGGTGGAGCACACGGCCCTGACCCACTACGCGCACATGAGCGCGCCGGAGACGTTCCTCGCCTTCCTGGCCGGGGCCACCCGGCGCATCGGTATCGGTCACGGGGTGATCTGCCTCCCCCCGCAGATGAACCATCCGGTGAAGGTGGCCGAGCGGTGCGCCACCCTCGACATCCTCTCCGGCGGGCGCCTCCACGTGGGGTTCGGCAAGGGCGGCACCCAACAGGAGGCCGGCACCTTCGGCTACCAGCTCGAGGAGCTGCGGCCCATGATCGAGGAGTCGATGCGACTGGTCCCCCGCTTCTGGGTCGAGGACCTCGTCGAGCATCACGGGACCTATCTCGACATCCCGCCCCGGCCGGTGCACCCCAAGCCGCTCCAGGAGCCCCATCCGCCACTG
>Ga0209698_10004060_pt1 | contig 16180 bp, 11 predicted proteins | sample LitLauG_LLR_2012_FD_187203 | JGI IMG/M metagenome (GOLD analysis project Ga0209698, IMG submission 187203) | Freshwater sediment microbial communities from Pennsylvania, USA - Little Laurel Run_MetaG_LLR_2012 (SPAdes) (version 2) | ecosystem: Environmental > Aquatic > Freshwater > Creek >...
ATCCATGCCCCGAGGTGGGGCGCGGCGACATTCACCGGCGGCTCGTAACCGGTGTGCCAGTGGTACTGGTGTCGCGAATGCAGGATCGAGCCGAGATCCGCCGCCTGCATCGTTTTGATCAACGTGCCGCGATCGAAAATCTGGCCGATCTTTTCCAGACCTTCAGAAAACTTGACCCCGTCGACGACCGTGGGTACCGCGGGGAACGTGCAGGCACAATCCGCGGCCTTCATCCCCGCCTTGAACGGCGTGTGGCGCTTCGGGTCAAAGGTCTCGGTGCTCGCCATCCCTCCGGCCATCCAGAGGACGATCACCGAATCGACCCGCGCGGGTCGAATCGTCGTATCAATATCTTCCGCGCGAAGCGGACGAGGTCCCGAGCCGGTGAGCGCGGCCAGTGTGGCAGCGCTCGCGGTCTGAAGGAAAACGCGTCGTGAATGTTCTCGATCGCGGCGTGTCATGGATATGGTTTCCGTATTACGGGATGATTTGGAATTCCGGCAGCATCGTCAACGACCAAAGCACATCTTGAACACCTTCCACCGTCGCCGGTCGACCAGAAAGTTCAACCGCGGCGGCCCGTTCCGCATCCGTGGGAGTACGTCCAAAAGCCGAAAGCCAGAGGTCACGAATCAGCACGTCCGGATTATTCCCGGACTTCGCGACCCATCGCGAGGCTCCCGTCTTTAACTTTTCATCAAGCGTTGAACCGTTGGTCAGTTCCAGGGCTTGCAAGGTGGTGGCGATGCTGTCGCGACGCGTCACCACTTGCTCGCGGCTCGATCTTCCGAGCGCGACCAGAAGCGGATCGTCGAAGACGAGCGCAGCGCGGACTTCGGAAGCCTTGTCACCGCCGACCGCGCTTTTGATATCGGCGATTTGCCCCCCCTGCCCTCGACCATCCACTTTCAACATATCTCCCTTGGGCTCGTTCCAGACCCCCGTCAATGCGGAAAGTGCATCAGCGAACTGTTCGGCGGTCATTCGCTTCGTGAACGGGCCTTTGAAGACGAACGCCCCTTGTTTTGAAGGCTCGGGAAGCCCAACTGCCTTCATTCGATACGCCCGCGAAGTCGCGATTCGCTCAAGTGTGTGCTTGAGGTCGTAGCCATTCGCCACAAGGTCCCACGCGAGCCAATCGAGCAGTTCCTGATCCCACGGAGCCTGGTCCATGTCGTCGAGCGGTTCGACGATTCCACGACCCATCATATGAGCCCAAAGGCGGTTCACGATCGTGCGCGCGAATCGTCCGTTCTCCGGCTTCACAAGTAGCTCGGAAAGTTGCTTCATCCGCTCGGCCTTGGGTGCATTCGCGTCGATCGCGCCGAGTTCCGGGAAGATGAACGCGACCTTGGATTGTTGACCGCTCGGCTTATCGCAACGATGAATCTCCAGCGGTTTTTCGCTGAATACGCTCGCCAACGCATACGCATCCGTCAGCTTCCAGTGATTCACGAAACTGTCGTGGCAACTTGCGCACTTCAAATTCGTGCCCAGGAAGACCTGTGATACGTTTTGAGCAGCCTGAACGGGAGGAACCTGGCTGGCGTTGACGACCCCTCGCCAGACGATGCCCTTTGTGAAGCCCTCGGCACCGGGCGCCGGGTTGATGAGTTCCTTTACAAATTTGTCGTACGACTTGTTGTCGTAAAGCGCCTGGTAGAGCCACTTCGTGATCGTCTTGCGACCCCCGTCGATGAAGCCCGTCCCTTTGTACGCGTTGCGAAGCGCATCGTTCCAGAACGACAGCCAGTGATCGGCATACGCGCGACGATCGGAAAGCCGCTCGATCACAAAGCGTTCGATCTTGTCGGGACGGTTGTCCTTCGCCAGGGCGTCGAGTTGTTCGGAAGTAGGAAGGAGGCCGACGAGATCGAGCGAGGCCCGACGCGCGAACGTGCGGTCATCGACCGGCTTCCAGTCGATCTCCAGCTTGTTTATCGTCGCGTACCTCGCCAGGAGTCGGTCGATCGGATTCTTGAAACTCTGTCCGTCGGGCGAAGCCGGAACCATGGGATTTCTGGGAGCGAGCAGCGCCCTTCGGAACCCGAAGCTGAAGCCCTCGGTCCAGGGGGCTCCTTGATCGATCCACCCTCGAAGCAGCCCGATTTCCTGAGCGGTGAGCGGATCGCCCTTCGCGGGCATCTTGCGATCGGGTTCGACTCCCGACACAAGCAAGATCAACTGGCTCTCGGCGCTCTTGCCGACGACCATTCCAGGGCCGGTCTCCCCCCCCTTCATGAGCGATTCTCGGGTCTCGACCGAGAACCCACCCTTCAACTTGCCTTTCGCGTGGCAGTTCGTGCAACGCGCGAACAGGATCGGCTTGATCTGAGTTTCAAAATCCACGCGAGCCGTCGTCGCGGCGGGTATTTGGGGATCGGCGGCAGTCGATTCCGCGGCAAACCCCAAAACGCACAGCAACGCGAACGTCCAAGAGGTCGTCTTCACACCGTCACCTCGGTCTCGATCTTGGGAATCGGTCGCACGACCGCAAACAAGGTTTCAACATTCAAGATTAGCGGAGAAGACCCGTCGATTCCACTCTTTAGCGCATCCCCAGAGCTGTTTCATTCTCAGGTCGCCGATGTCCAATGATCGATGACCAATGGAAATTGAGGGGAATGCACAAGATTGCGGAATCCTTTTTGGTCATCGAACATTGGGAATCGGTCATTCCTCGAAATCTTATCAACGAGAATGTAAGCGCCCCGCCGCACCTCCGAATTGGGTAAAAGTTCCTGTTGCAGTGTCTCTGACAATTGTTATACTCTGAATACCGCACTCCGAAGACAATTGTCGCACTACTCAGGATGAGAGGGTGCGGGAGTGGAACGTGCGACCCTTTCTACCGATGCGGCCCAAGGACGGGCTGAAGCGGGGTGTTCCTTGCGTCGTCGGCGATGGCTCATGCCTCTGTTCGCGGTGCTCGTCATGCTTGTCGGCTGCACCCGGCGCTATTATAGAGAGTTCGCCGATCGCGACGTCTACCGGATCGAGCAACAGCGCGAATTTGACTGGCGCTGGGAATTGCCCGACCGCCCGGTCGAGGCCGACCCGAAATCGCGAATCGGCGACAAGCACGACCCCGACCACCAGCCGATCGTCCCCGACGATCCCGCCGCGCGACCGTTTCAGGTCACCGCCGGGCGACCGCTGGAATTCATGGGGTGGAAGAAGCGCGGAATTCAGCCGGTGGAAGATCTCGGCTGGATGGAGTTCATCCCCAGAGACAAGGACGGCGACCTGCTCTTGAACGGCCCTTCGGCCATGCGGATCGCACTCAAAAATAACCGCGACTATCAAACTCAAGTCGAAGATGTGTACCTCGCGGCGCTGAGTTTGACTCTTCTACGATTTACCTATTTTCCACAATTGTTCAACACTGAACAGGTCCAGTTTACTCAATCCGGGATCCGTGCAAACGAGAGCAACCAGCTTACCACGCTTACGGCGGATTCTCTGAAATGGACGTTCTTTTCTGGGGCACAAATCGTTACGTCGTTTGCCAATCAGCTTGTCTTTGAATACAATGGGCATGGATTTCAGCGAGTTAACACCAACCTGCTGATCAATATCAGCCAACCTTTGCTTCAGGGAGCATGGGCACGAAACGTGACTCAGCCCCTCTCGCTGCAAGAACGCCTTGTCTTGTACACAATCCGCACGTTCGCGGAGTATCGTCGTACGTTTTATGTGAACACAATCTCGAATTATCTTCAGCTTCTCACGCAGCTTCAGGTGATCCGAAATCAGGAGAGCCAGGTCCAGGCGTTGAAGCGGAACCTGGATGAGTTCAACGCGTTGGTGAAAGCCGACAGGATCGATCCGCTCCAGCGTGACCAAGTTGCCCAGCAGTATCAGTTGGGACGTGTCGCTCTGCTCAGTCAACAGGCGGGCTTTCAGACTTTGCTGGACGAGTATCGAGTCACCGAGCTTGGGCTGCCGCCGGATTTTCCCGTCAAGGTCGATGAATCGCTCTTGAAGCAGTTCGAGCTCAACGACCCTCGACTCGACTCACTTCGCAAGACCAGCACAGACCTGGCCCTTAAACTTCGCCAGTATGACGATCCGACAAAGCCTCCCGGTCGCGAGATTCTGACAAACTCGGCAAAGAAGCTGCTTGAGCACTTCAGTGACTTGCGTGACGTGGCGAAACTCGTTGATGGCGAGCTTGCCAAGTGGAAGGCCCGGATCGATGCCGAAAAAGCAAAGACCGAGCCGGGTCAAGGGCCGATCGAACAAGATGATCGCGAGAGCTTCGAACGACAGGTGCAGCTCGAAAACATTCTTAGCAAGGACTTCAAGATCACGGTCGAGGCCATTGAATCCGACATTCGCGACACAACCGACTTCATTAGCAGCATTGATAAATCGGAAGAGGGTGTCGCCCTGGCCAAGTTGCAAGATCAGTACATCGAAAAAGACTTCCGCGCCCGACTCTCCGAGCTTTTCGTGATCCAGACGCAGGCAAGAGTTTATCTGCTTGACCTCAACCGCGTGGATCTGACGGTTCCCGACGCGATTTCAGTGGCACTCGGCAACCGGCTCGACCTGATGAATAGCCTCGGCGAGGTGACCGACGCCTGGCGCAATACCGAGGCCGCGGGGAACCAGTTGCTTGCCGGTTTGAACCTCTATTACAACGGCGTTCTCGCCACAGACGGCAAACACAAAGGGATCCTTCGGTTCGACCCCGTGACGAGTTCACACCCCGTCGGCATTCGCTTCGACGCTCCCATCGTCCGCCGCGCGGAACGAAACAACTATCGCGCCGTTCAGATCGCCTACCAGCGTGCTCGTCGTGCTTACATGCTCAATCATGATGCCATCGTGCGAACTATTCGTCTTGATATGCGACAATTGAACTTGTACCGTCGTCAATTTGAGATCGGACGTGAGCAGCTACTGATCGCCGCCAGACAGGTTGATCAGGTCGAATACCTCGCCAGAACAAGCTCGGCCGCTTCCTCCGGATTCGGTCAGAGTGCCGGCTTGAATCTATCCAATGCGCTGAATGCCCTGCTCGGCGCCAAGAATAGCTTGATCCAGCTTTGGGTTCAGTACGAGGTCCAGCGGATGGGCCTCTATCGTGATTTTGACACCATGGATATCGACGCCCAGGGGGTCTGGACTAATGACAGAGCAACTCCGACCACACCCGGCGGCCTCGGGAGAGTCGCCGAAGCACCTGATCCCGTCGGATCAGGACGGGAGAATCTCTTCCCGGGACCCGCTCCAACCGCCGACCCAGCCGACCTCGACGCCGGACCTGTTATCCCTCCTCCGCCACCAACAGCCTCTGACACAGGCCCCTTCACCAACCCCAAGCCAGATCCGAAGCCGTAAGCGCTCGGGCATACCCTTGCGCATATTGGTCCCGCTCGCAGGCGCGGCACTCGTGCTGGGTGCAGCCTATTTCGGCCTGGTTCCGAATTTTGGCGGCGCCTCCGCTCAGGAAAAACCGCTCTCCGGATCCGTGTCGCGAGGGACGTTGCGGATCGTCGTCACCGAGCGAGGCAACCTTGAAAGCGTGAAGACCGTCGACGGGGTTTGCGAGCTGAATGGGAACCAGGTGAAGATCATTCAGCTCACTCCCGAGGGAAATCATGTTGAAAAGGGAGACATCGTCTGTCGGTTCGACTCCGCGGAGATTGATAAAAATATCGCCCAGCAAGAAATCAAGAGCAAGCAGGCGTTCTCGAAGATCGAAACCTCGAAGCAGGAAGTCGAGATCGCCAAAAACAAGGGTGAGAGCGACATCATCACCGCCGAAGTTGAGCTGAAGCTCGCGCTGCTTGCGCTGGAGAAATACCAGAAGGGTGAGTACGTCGCCGAGCGTGAGAAGATCCAGGGCGAAATCGGTCTCAAGACGAAAGAGCTCAACGAGGCGAAGAATCAGCTCGAACAGATGCAAGGGCTGGTGAAGCGCGGGTTCAAGTCGGCAGGTGACTTGCGAGTAACCCAGAGTCAGCTCGACGGAAAAGAGTTCGAACTCAAAAGCGCGAACACAAGCTTGATGGTGAAGGAAAAGTACGACTACCAGTACAAGTCGACCGAAGCCCAATCAAAGGTCGATTCGGGTCGTTCCAAGGTCGCTCAGGCAAAAGGAACCGCAAAGGCCTCGGTCGCGAAGGCGGATAGCGAATACGAATCGGCGAAGGCCACCTATTCGATCGAAGATCAACAGCTTAAGGAATTTCGGACCCAGAAAGAAAAAACCGTGATCAAGGCCGAGCAGTCGGGGATCGTCGCCTACGCGAACATGCCCTGGTACGATTCGAGCCGGCAGATCCGCGAAGGAGCGACGGTTTATTCGCTTCAAAAGATCTTCACTCTTCCTGACATGTCGTCGATGCAGGTCAAGGTAAATATTCATGAGTCGCTGATCAAAAAGATCAAGCCGGGACAAACCGCGGAGATCCGCGTCGACGCATTTCCGAATCTTGTGATCATCGGCAAGGTGAAAACCGTTTCGCAGCTTGCCGACTCAAACCGTGGCTGGATGAGCGGCGGCGTGAAAGAGTATACATCGGTCGTCGCGATTGAACAGATGCCCAAGGAAGAGCTCCGCCCGGGGATGACATCCGAAGTAAAAATCCTCGCCGGAGAATTGAAAAACGTGCTGGTCGCGCCCGTGCAAACCGTCGCTCAACATCGAGGCAAGTTTTATGCCTACATCGTCGGGGCGACGGGAACGACCCGCAAGGAAGTGAAAGTCGGCGAGGCGAACGAGTACCAGGTGCAGATTCTCGAAGGCCTCTCCGAGGGAGACGCCGTCGCGCTCGACGCAAGAACTCGCACCGCGGCGGAGTTCAAGGACGATAAATCCGAGGACGACGTCGGCAAAACAGACGTCGCGAAGAAGGCTCCGCCGCCTGGTGGTTGACGCTCGAACGCTGAGTCGTGGGGTCCGCTGTGCGGATTCTCCGTATTTCGCCAGCGAATCGAAGAAGGTCCGCACCGAGCCTGAGAATTTTTTGGATTTCCAGGCTGATCTTTGCGAAAACCTCGTTCCCACGCAGAGCGTGGGAACGAGCGTGGAGGCGAAGCCAAAAAGCTCTCAGGCTCACAGCGGATCCTACACATCTGACTTTCACCTGTTGCAAAGCCTTCCCCATGCACAAGCTCTGGAACACGATCAAACTCGCGATCCGCAACCTCACGCTTCATAAGCTGAGGATGCTGTTGACCGCGCTCGGCTTGATCTTCGGAGTCGCCTCGGTGATCGCGATGCTTGCGATCGCCGAAGGCGCCAGCGCCGAGGCTCAACGACAGATCGCCGAGCTTGGTGCCACGAATATCATTTTCCGGAGCCATAAACCCGTCGAAGACATCAATCCGTCCAAAAACGCGAACGATAATTTTATCTTCAATTACGGGCTGACTCATAAAGACTTCGATCGGATCATGAGAACGATCCCAACCGTCGTGGGCGCGACTCCATTGCGTGAGTTTCGCAAGAACCTCCGCCACCTCGACCGCGAGATCGAAGGGAGAGTCGTGGGCGCGAATCCTGACTTTCTTAAGATCGCCGGTGTCAAACTCGCCGAAGGACGGTTCCTGAACGACATGGATCTTGCCCTCGCGGCCAATGTCGCCGTGATCGGATCGGAGGTCGCCGAGAAGCTCTTCCCCTTCGGTGACCCCGTCGGTCAGTCGGTAAGAGTCGACGAGAACCATTACTTCCGGATCATCGGCGTGACCCAGCATAAAGATCCTTCTGCGGGCGCGGGAAGCAGCATCGCCGCGCAAGATTTTAATCGAGACGTGTGCATCCCATTGACTACCGATCGCGCAAGGTTCGGCGATGTGTTGATGGACGAGAAGCAGGGACAATTCTCCGCCGAACGTCTTGAGCTGACACAGATCACCGTCACCGTGCGGACGATGGAAGACGTCCCGCGCTCGGCGGAAGCGATCGACAGCCTGCTCTTCCAGTTCCACCCGAAGAAGGATTACACCAAAACGGTGCCGTTGGAACTTCTCGAAAAGGCCAGAGCAACCAAGCGAATCTTCAACCTGGTGCTCGGCTCGATCGCCGGAATCAGTCTCATCGTCGGCGGGATCGGCATCATGAACATCATGCTCGCCACCGTTTCTGAACGAACCAAAGAGATCGGCATCAGGCGTGCGTTGGGAGCGAAACGTCGAGATATCGTCACGCAATTCCTGATCGAGACCTCAGTGATCTCTGCCACCGGTGGAATCATCGGAGTGATCCTGGGAGTGGCGGCGCCACCGTTAGTCGCGAGATTCTCGGGAGTTCCCGCGGTGATCCGACCGGAATCACCGATCGTCGCCTTCATCATCGCAATGCTGATCGGACTGGTCTTCGGAGTCTATCCCGCCAGAAGAGCCGCGATGATGGACCCTGTTGAGGCGCTGCGATCCGAGTGAAAACGTGGGGCTGGACCTGGCAAAACATTGGTCAGATCGCGAGACATATCCTCCCTCGCGATCTGACCCATGAAGTCACGTTTCACTTCGACTCTTTGCTCGCCCCGAGAATCTTCTGGTCGCGGAGCCATTCCTCGCAGCGCTTGGGCCAGGTGGCGCAGGGCTTGTCGCTGGGTCGCAACCCGAACCCGTGACCACCCGAGGCGTAAATGTGCAGGTCGGCGGGCACTCCCGCGGCTTTCAGTGCAAGGTACATCCGTATGCTATTTTCCGGGCTGACCCGGTCGTCTCCGGCATGTGCGAAAAAGCACGGGGGCGTCTGTGAGGTGATATGGATTTCAGGGGCAAGTTCGGAGCCTCCGCGCTTGATCACACCGCCGGGGTAGATCATCACGGCGAAGTCGGGTCGGCAACTCTCTTTGTCGGCGGCCTCGGTACCTTCGTAGGCGCGCTTGTCGAAATTGGTCGCGGCCCATGCGGTCAGGTGTCCTCCCGCGGAGAACCCGAGCATCCCGACTTTCTTCGGGTCAACGCCCCATTCGGAAGCCTTCGAGCGAACGAGGCTAAGCGCGCGCTGGGCGTCGATCAAGGCCTGGATCGGGGGCTCTCCCTGAGGAGCACCCGGCCTTCTCGGGACGCGATACTTGAGGACGACGGCCGTCACCCCCAACGTATTGAGCCAGCGGCCAACCTGATCGCCTTCGTGATCCCATGCGAGATTGTTGTATCCACCACCGGGACAAACGACGACGGCCACGCCGTTTGACGTTTCGGGCGACGGTCGATACAGGGTTAACGTGGGCTTGGTCACATTCGTGATCGACGTGACGATCTCGGTACCCGCCTTCTTCGTCAGTTTTTCCTCGGCGATCTTGCCGACTTCTCCAGGGGCGGCTCCCGGCCAGAGGTCGATCGTCGTCGGTTCGGCGGAAGTGGCGAAGAGGGCCGTCGTGGTCAGCAGGGTCAGGCTCAAGGCGATCGATCGAAGCGTCATGGAATCTCCCTTCGGGTGTGGTGAGCGAAAAAAATTCATCCGCCCAAGAATAACCAAGCGGGTGCCCCGTTTCGAGAGTCTGCTGACCTGGCTACAATGCCTCGGGTCGGTCACCCTGGAACCCTTGACATTCTATCTCGGGAGATATCCATGCGGATCACTTCTCTTGCCGCGTTGCTGGGATTGCTCGCCTGCTCGTTGACTAACGGCGCGGACCTTCGAGTGGGAGCATCGTCCGTGGTGATCACGCCGCCGACGGGAACCCCGATGGCAGGCTACTACTCGCCGAGAGCCGCGGAAGGCGTTCACGACGACCTCTTCGCCAAGGCCATCGTGATCGAATCCGAAGGAAAAAAAGCAGCGCTCGTGGGGCTCGACCTGATCAGCACGACTCGCGACCTCGTTCTTGAGGCTCGAAAACTTGCCGAAGCGGCCACTGGAATTCCCGGTGATTCGATCATGATCAGCGCGACTCATGCTCACACCGGGCCGGTGCTCTCTGGCCGAGGTGCTCGCGAAGCCGCGGTGGGAGGAGAGTCGGACCTTTCACGAACCTTCCGCGACGGCCTTCCCGCCAAGATCGCCCAGGCCGTCAAAGACGCCAACGATCGGCTCGTTTCGGCCAAGATCACCACGGGTCATGGTCATGAATCGTCAATCGCGTTCAATCGACGTTTTCATCTGACTGATGGAACCGTCGGTTGGAACCCGGGTAAGCTCAACCCGAAAATCATTAAGCCCGCGGGAACGATCGACCCGGATGTGCCGGTGGTCTACTTCGCGAGCAACGAAGGAAAGCCGATTGCAACCTATGTGAATTACGCGGTCCATCTCGATAACGTCGGCGGCTTGAAGTTCTCCGCGGACATGCCGGCAACACTCGCTCAATCTCTGGCACTTTTTAAAGGACCGGAGATGGTCACACTTTTTACTGCCGGGTGCTGTGGTGACATCAATCATATCGACGTAAAATGGGCTGAGAAACAAGGAGGGTTCGACAACGCCGCGAGAATGGGAGTGATCCTCGCCGGGGAAGTTCTGAGAACCTGGCCCAAGCTCAAGGCCTCAACCCCTGGTCCAATCCGATCGAAAAGCATGCTGGTCCCGCTCGACCTTCGCGCGCTTGCGCCTGGCGACGTCGAAAAGGCCAAGAGCATCGCCGCACGACATCAAGCCGCGAAAAAGGGAGATACGCCGACGTTTCTCGAATCCGTCTGGGCGTACCGAACGCTCGACCTCTCCGCGAGAGAAGGGAAACCTTACGAGGTGGAAGTGCAGGTCATCGCCATGGGTGACGAGATCGCCTGGGTGTCACTTCCCGGCGAGATCTTTGTCGAACTCGGCCTTCGGATCAAGCAAGATAGCCCGTTTCGCGACACGATCATCGCCGAACTCGCCAACGGCTCGATCGGGTATATTCCGTCGCGACGAGCCTATTCCCAAGGGAACTATGAAGTCGTGAGCGCGCGTTGCGCGGAGGGGTCCGGAGAGAAGCTCACGGATGCGGCGGTTAAGCTCTTGAACGAATTGAAAAACAGCGCGAGATAAGGGAAAGACCAACGTAGGGTGGGTCGAGTCTTCGAGGTACACCTTATATGAACATAATGGTGGGCCTCGAAGACTCGACCCACCCTACATGTGATACTTCAAGATCCGTCGGGGGTTTTCACGCGAAGTTCTCGAGTTCCAAAGAGCAAGGCAGCCCCTAAGGCCATCACGAGCGCCGCGGTCGCGAGGGTCACAAGCGCCTCGGTTGCGCTTGGAGCTTCGTCGAGCTTGATCCCCCAGGCGTCAATGTGCATGCCGAACCAGCGTTCCGCGAGGATTCGGACATACCAGAGCACTGTCACCCGTCGCACGGCAAAGTCAATGTTTGCGCAAAAACCTTCGAAGACAACAATGTAGGCCACACCCAATGGCAAGATCCATCGGAAGATCAAGCTCAATCCGCCGAAAAGCGAGATGTAGACGATCAGCGATAAGGCCGAGAGCGCGGAGACCCGCAACGCATGGCCCGGAATGACCGTTCCCCAGAGATCGGGTTCGCCCCAGTGAATGGCGATCAACGCGGTCGACGTGAAGACCAGGGTCAACCCCGCAGCCACCACCCACGCCGCCAAAAGTTTCGCCAGATAGAGCAACGGGCGAGGGATCGGACGAATCAATAAATAGGTGATCGTCTGCCCTTCAACCTCGTCGCGAATCATCCCGCCGGCCAGGATCAAGGCCGTTAACGGCACAAGTGCCTGCGGGATCATGTAAAAGACCATCGATTCTTCAAGCTGCGTGACCATCCTCGCGTCGGCCTTGTTGTAGTATCGCGCCAGCGCGGCCAGGCCCGTCGGCATCGCGAAGATCAGCGCGAGCACAAGCAGGCGCTTGCCTCTGACGAACTGGCGAACCGAAACGCGGAAGTGCGTCAGGCAGGCTGAGAAGCTGAATCCTCGGGGGAGGCGAACAGGAAGTTCGAACGTCGTCGCGGTCGTCGGGGTCATGAGTTCACCAGATAGCGGAAGACGGCGTCGAGGTTGTCGTCCTGCGACTCGACCTGTTCAATCGCGGTCCCGTGTTCGAGCGCGAGGCTGCAAAGTCGTGAATAAAAGGCGTCCGGAGAGCGTGTTTCCACGAGGATGCCCCCTCCCGCCCGCACGAGTTCGACGCCGACGACGTCGTCAAAAACCACGAGCTTCGACGCAAGCAAGCGGTCGTTTTCGCTCTTGATCGCAATCCTGTGCGGGTGGGCGTCGATCAGGTCGCGGATCTCACGAACATTCCCTTCGGCAACGAGCCTGCCGTGATTGATCAACACAACATGCGGAGTGACGGACTCCACCTCATGCAACACGTGGCTCGAAAGGATCACGCTTTTTCCAGACGCGCCAAGCCGTCGAATGATGTTGATCAAGTCTCGCCGAGCCAGCGGGTCGGTGCCGGTCAACGGTTCGTCGAGAAAGAGCACGAGCGGATCGTGAACGAGGGCCTGCGCGATTTTCGTGCGCTGACGCATCCCCTTGGAATAACCGCCGACGGCACGGTCGGCATGTTCGGTCATGCCGACTTCGTCGAGGACCTTCGCCGTGGCGTCGGCCGCTTCACGAGTCGACATTCCATCGAGCTTCGCGCACATGTCGATAAACTGTCGGCCCGTCATCCATTCATAGAATGCGTCTTGCTCGGGACAGAGCCCGATGAACCGATTGAGCCCGGGGTTATTCCAGGCCCGATGGCCGAGCACGGTCACCGTGCCCTGGCTGGGACGCAGTTGACCGGTCGCCAGTTGCAAAAACGTGCTTTTGCCCGCGCCATTGGGTCCGAGCAATCCAGTGACGCCCGCCGGAATGCCGAGCGTCAACTTGTTCACGCCGATGACGTTGCCGTACCACTTCGAGACCCCGCGGAACTCGACGATCGCCGAGTTCATCGAAGGCATCGGCAACTCTTCAATGACGGATGTCTTGGTCGAGTTCACTTGAGTCGGTCCAGAGACTTGACGCGAGTGGAAAGGGTCCAGGCCGACAGGACGAACAACCCGCCAAGCACTTCGACCGACCAGATCAATGGGAATCGCAGATGAACGGGCGTTGTGAGCATCGGCGGGGTTTGACCCGCGGAAAGTGGAGGCGGTCGACGCCCTCGCCCACGGAAGAATGGGAACCTCGGTCGGACGGCTTCCTGCGCGGCGTTTTGTCCCGACTTCCAGAGTCCGAGGAATTTCTCCCGCGCCGCGGGCATGTCGAGCAGTTCGTCGCGAAGTCTGTCGAAGTTCGTCGTGTATGAAAAGAGCGGGCACCATTCTTGTTTCACGCTGGTCATCAACACGCCCGCCGTGACGTTGCTCATGATCCAGAGCCCGACCCAAGTCGCGCCGACGAGCCTGGAATTTCGCGAGAGTGACGAGATCGCGAGCATCAACGTGCCCGCCGAAACCACCATGATCGCGCCATACGCGACCGAGCCGACCAGCAGATGCCACGTGTCTTTCAAAACGCCCAGGTCAAAGCTGAAGGCAAGGCCAAGCACATAGGCGGCCACCGCGGGAGCGATCGCCACGGCGGCGAGAAAGAACCCGATCACTCCAAGCTTGCCGAGATAGTAATCGATACGGCGAATCGGGCGCGAAAGGTAGAGCGGAATCGCGTTGAACCGAAGATCCTGGCTGATCAAATCCGGCCCCACCGCAAGAACAAGTAACATCACGAAAAACTGGCTCACGTCAAACAATGTGTTGAATGCCCATGTCCAAATCGCTGTGCGATACGATTTGGGGCCTGATCGAATCTCCTCGGGAAGACTTTGCAGTAAACCCATGATCGGCTGTAGTATCGTCGAATTCTGTTCGATCAGCCCCCAAAGAACCAGAAAAGCGGCGAGCATGAACGCCGGCACGAAGGCCACCGACACGAGCCATTTCGTTCTTCGACGGCGAAGCTGCTGCCGAACCCCTTGCCTGGTGATCGCCAGCCACCTTAGCCCGTGGCCCGAGATCGCGCCTTGCCAGTGTTGGTATCCCTGGTCGAAGATCGGCATCAGGCAAGTTCCGATACGGCTTTGAAGAAAACTTCCTCAAGCGTGTTACGTAATGGCTTGAGCATCCGAATCTGTTCCCCGGCATCCGAAGCGGTCGACCAGAGAAGTTCCTGCGATCGCCCATCGGGCAGCTCGACATGAAGCACGCCGTCAAGTTCCTCGAATGTACACCCTTGACGGGCGAGCCTGTTCGAAAAATCGGCGAGGTCTCCCTTCACGCGGACCTCGAAGATCGGACGTTCCGAGCGCGTGAGTTCGGCGATCGTTCCTTCAGCCAGAAGCCTGCCGCGACCGAGCACCAACACATGGTCGCAAACCGCCTCCACATCAACGAGCAAGTGACTCGAAAAAAGCAGGCTCATCCCCTTGTTCTTGCAAAGGTCGCGAGCCAGTTCCAGAACCTCAATACGTCCGGCGGGGTCCATGCCGTTGGTCGGTTCGTCGAGGATGACGAGCTTTGGGTCGTGAACGATGGCCGAGGCGATCTTGAGCCGCTGCTTCATCCCGGTCGAGTAGGAATCGACCTTGCGATAGCGCGCCTCGCCGAGGCCCACGTAGTCAAGAACTTCGTGCGCGCGCTGAAGCGCGTCGGTCCTGCCCATTCCCGAAAGTTCACCGGCGTAGGCGACGAACTCGACCCCTTCCACTCCGGGGAAAAGGCACTCATCCTCCGGCACGAAACCGACGATCTGGCGAACCTGCAAGGGTTTACGGCGGATGTTGATGCCGAGAACCTCCCCCTCGCCGGAATCGATCCGGATCAGGCCGAGGAGGGTCCGGATCATCGTCGTCTTCCCGGCCCCATTCGGCCCGAGCAATCCGACCGCACCCAGAGGCGCGACCACCGACAGGTCGTTCAGCGCCGTGATCCGACCATAAGTTTTGCGAATGCTCTTGAGGTCGAACAGCATTGGGGATTGAGGTTCCGCGTTGAGCGTGGTGTCGGTTCGCGAAGAAGTACGATATTAATCGGAGTGGAGAGCTTTTGCCACTCGCCAGTATTGTCGTCCGGGAGTATTCGTTGGCTGGACGTGTTTCTTCTCTTCCTCTTTTTAACTCCAAAACCTCATGGCTCATCCTGCGTTTCGGGGGGTTGAGTGTTCAAAACCGAAAATGGTCGAAAGCCGTTGACCGATTGCCAATAAATACAGTCAAAATTGGTCATCGGCCATTGGCCATCGATCATCATGGCGCCCAATCCCCCAAAACGCAGGATGAGCCAACCACATTTGATTGCAGGGCACAAGGATTGCGGTTGTGCCGTTTCGCGGAAGAGGCGAAAATGCTCTGAACATCGCTTGAAACACCTGTCCACGAAACGCTCCAGCCGTGGTGGGTTTGGTTAGAGGAACTATGTCTTCAGAGATGCGGAATGGATTGACGGTCCGCCACCGGACCGATGAGCTGATGGATCAGCCCGGGCTCGATGCCGCCGAGCACGCTCGGGCGCTGCGCGGGCTCAGGCGAATCAATGCGCTCAGCCGTAGCGATTCGATCCTCTGGACACCGATTGCCAGGCTCGCCAGACAATCGTCCAGCCCAATCCGCGTACTCGACGTCGCCTGCGGCGGAGGTGATGTCACCGCGGCGCTTGCCTCTCGTACTCGTCGCGAGAAGCTTGACATTGTCGTCGACGGATGCGACGTGAGTTCGATCGCCGTGGAGATCGCGAGTTCTCGAACCGACTTATGTCGCATTTTCCAATGTGATGCACTTCGCGATCCCTTGCCACAAGGTTATGACGTCATCTGCTGCTCGCTCTTTCTGCATCATCTCGAACCCGAGGATGCCGTTTCGATCCTCGCCAAGATGGCCTCGTCGGCAAATCGGCTGGTGTTGATCAACGACCTTTCACGCAGCCGTTTCGGATATGTTCTCGCGTGGATTGGCTGTCGGATCTTGAGCCGATCATACGTGGTTCATCACGACGGGCCGTCATCGGTCGCCGCCGCGTTTACTCCCGCCGAGGCGCTCGGGCTTGCCGGTAAGGCGGGGCTTCTTGGCGCGACGGTGGCCAGGCGATGGCCGGCTCGATTCCTGCTCACGTGGGAGCGGCGATGACGTATCGCGATGAAACACCTGAGGATACGAATTGGGACGTTCTCGTCATCGGAGCAGGACCCGCCGGATCACTTGCAGCCCGAGAGATCGCCAACGGGGGCGCACGCGTGCTCCTCGTTGAGCGTCGCGCATTCCCGCGCTGGAAGGTCTGCGGAGCGTGCCTGAATGGCCGCGGCCTCGCCGTGCTTCACGACGTGG
>Ga0209698_10004061_pt1 | contig 16178 bp, 13 predicted proteins | sample LitLauG_LLR_2012_FD_187203 | JGI IMG/M metagenome (GOLD analysis project Ga0209698, IMG submission 187203) | Freshwater sediment microbial communities from Pennsylvania, USA - Little Laurel Run_MetaG_LLR_2012 (SPAdes) (version 2) | ecosystem: Environmental > Aquatic > Freshwater > Creek >...
ACTGGGGGTCAGGTATCGGTCCCACGCGACGTACTCCCGCCAACCCCGCCAGGTCCGGAAGGAAGCAACGGTAACGGGCTCTTATGTGTGCAGTGGGTTGCCGGTGCCTGGCTTTTTTGTTTGGGGGAGGATGGGTCGAGAAGGCGTTAGCGACGTCATGAATGGGCGGCTGGGGCAGTTGGACGCCTGGGTTTCGCCAGCGACCCAGCATCTAGGGCGAAGTTTGCGCCTCACGAAGGCTTTTCAGGAAGCCTCCGACGGAATACATCAGCGAGGCAGCAAATGGGGTCGTGAAGACAAACTGGTAAAGACACTCAGTATCTCCGCAAAATCTCTGAAGGCCGAAAAGTTCCCTCCGCGCATAGTCCAATGCTGATCGGTCGTTCGACCAACTCGCACTCCAAGAACTTGTAAGTTCATGGGCTCCATAAAGGAGCCAAACCAGCCCCAGAATCCATGTCCAGCCTGCGAGGTGAACTCTGTCGAGACGGTAACTGAGGAAATAGCCCAGAAGGAGCGCAGTGAAGGCGATGGCAGGCGTGAAGGGTTCGATTGGAGTGTATCTGTACAAGTGTCCTAGCCAGAGTTCTGGGAAGAAACCGACAATCATGCCGCCGAAAACTGCAACGAAGTAGTGTGCTACGAGTCGCAAGGGATAAGTCCATATTTTATCGGACATAAGATTCATGCCAAGCAGGCGGAATTATATGATTGAATGTCGTACTGGCCAAGTTGGCGTAAAATCCCCATCCCACCAATAACAGTCACAGACCCGGACTTACACACTGGACAATCGCACTGGCCTCGGCCAAGCGCGCGTGTATACTCGCACCGCGCGAATGAGGATTCGCGCCGCTGAGGTTCCTGTGAACCTACCTGATCCCGAGATTCGAGGCTATGACGATTTCTACGGCGAGTTCGACTCGCCCCTCATGCAGCGGTTGAGGCAGGAGGCGTACGGGCAAGACATAGGCCAGCACTCCTGGGTTACCGCCGAGGAACTCGAAGAGGATATCCCTCGCCTTCAGTTGTCGTGCGCCAGCCGTCTCCTCGATCTGGGCTGTGGTCCGTGCGGCCCGTTGACGTTCGTGACCAGCCGGCTGCGTTGTAAGAGTACCGGCATGGACGTGAGTGCGAACGCGATCGCTGCGGGCAAGGCGCGTGCGGCCGCCATGGGGATTGCGGAACTGGTGACGCTCTTTGTAGGGGACCTGAACCAGCCGATTCAGTTCGACAATGGTTCATTCGATGCCGTGATGTCACTGGATGTAGTGCTTCATCTGCGGGAGCGTGCGGAAATGTTCCGGGAAGTGGCACGTGTGCTCGCGCCGGGAGGACGATTCCTGTTTACAGATGCGGGAGTCATCACCGGCCCGGTCTCGGATGACGAGATTCGACGGAGAGCCATTCACGGGCACACCCAGTTTGTTCCCCCCGGCCTCAATGAAAAGGTGCTCGAACCCGCCGGGTTTCGACTCTTCGATCGTATCGACCGAACTATGAATGTGTTGAAGAACGCCACGGGACGACTCGCAGCAAGGGTCGCTCATCAAGGTGAACTCGAACCAGTCGAGGGCAAGGCTCGCTTTGAGCGCGAGCTAGAGTACCTGGAGACTGTGATCGGGCTCTCTCAAAGAGGAGCGCTCGCCAGAATGATGTACCTGGCCGAGGTTCGTGCGTAGCCGCAGACACCATGACTTTGACAATGGACTTGCCCGAGGTCGGCAGTCGAGCGCGACGGCGAGTTGCCTACCGTCTGCTTCCTTTCGTTTTTCTGATCTACATCGTGAACTATATCGATCGGGTCAACGTTTCTTTTGCCAACCTCAGGATGAGCGCCGAACTGGGTTTCAGCGACCGGGTTTTTGGTCTCGGCGTGGGCGTGTTCTACATCAGTTATGTCCTGTTGGAGATACCCGGTGCGCTGATTGTCGAGCGTTGGAGCGCAAGGAAATGGATTGCGCGCATCATGATCTCGTGGGGAATCGTCACGATCCTGACGGGTTTTGTGCGCACGACGGGGCAGTTCTACGCGGCACGCTTCTTCCTGGGAGTGGCAGAAGCCAGTTTCTTCCCGGGAATGATTGTCTATTTAACGCACTGGTTCCGCCTGCGCGAACGCAGCCGGGCCATCGCTTGCCTGTACGCGGCGGTTCCAACGGCGTCTTTAATCGGATCTCCCATGGCGGGTTGGCTGCTGGGAGTTCACTGGCCGTGGCTTGCGGGATGGCGATGGCTTTTCATTCTGGAAGGGATTCCCGCCATTATCCTCGGGATCATCACTGTCTTCTACCTGACGGACTGGCCGGCGCAAGCGCGCTGGCTTCCTGCTGAGGAACGGGACTGGCTTGTCAACGAATTAGAGGCGGAGCTACGGGCAAAGAAGGGAATTCGAAACTACACCATCCGCGAAGCGTTCTGCGACCGGAGAACCCTGTGGCTGATTGCTGCCTGGCTCCTGGCTCTGACGGGAGTTCTTGGCAACCTCTATTGGCTGCCTACCTTCGTAAAGCGCATTTCGGGGTTCCATGATCGCGCAGTCACTTCCTGGCTGCTACTTCCAGCTCTGGTCGGGATGGCTGGAATCATGATCAATGGCTGGCATTCCGATAAGACCGGGGAGCGACGCTGGCACACCGCCGGTCCACTCCTGGCTGCGGGCCTGATGTACCTGCTCTTGATCTTCGCCCGCCATGAAGTCCCGTTAGCGATCCTCTTCTTGCTCTTAGGCAGCGGGATCTTCCACGCGTTCTACCCGGCTTTCTGGTCGGTGCCCACGATGATGCTAAGCGAGTCCGCGGCCGCTGCAACCTTCGGACTCATCAATTCCGCCGGGCAACTCGGTGGATTTGCTGGACCGTACGTGATCGGATTTCTCAACGATCGGACACACTCGCTCACGGCAAGCTTCGGGTTCATCGCGCTGGCCTATCTTTCTGCAGCGGCAGCAGTTCTCAGGCTAAGCATCCGCGACCCTCTTCAACCGCCGCAGGGGTCGAACGCGCCCCGCCCTAGCCCATGAAGCTCAGCGTGGGAGCCGTGAAATTCGCCAGGTTGGGGAAGATGGTGGGGAGATCGGTGGCCGCAACGCCAAACCACTGGGCCAACGTAGCCGCGTATTGATCGAGGGAAGTCGTCGGCACCCAGCGGCCCTGGCCGGTGGCGTCGTCGGGGCCATTCGCAACCAGGGTCGGGAACGTTCCGTAGAAGTCGCCACCTTTCACGGCGCCGCCCATAACAATGTGGTGGCTGCCCCAGGCGTGATCGGTGCCGGTGCTGTTGGGAAGCCAGGTGCGGCCGAAGTCGGACAGAGTGAAGGTTGTCACGTTCGAGGCCACGCCCATTTCGACGGTTGCCTGATAGAACGCGCTGAGGGAGGCGTTCAGGTCGTTGAACAGGGAATCCTGCTGAGCGAGCTGGCCAGTATGGGTGTCGAAGCCGCCCATCGAAACGAAGAAGATCTGGCGCTGCAGGCCGAGGGCAGCGCGCACCTGGATGATCTGCGCGGCCTGCTGCAGTTGGCTAGCGAAGTATGAGTTCTGCGGAAACTGGGTGACCAGAGGTGTACCGGTGGCGAGCGCAGCGGCCAGGGTTTGTCCATTCTGGATGGCGTTCCCCGTGGTGGTGCTGGCTGTCTGGATCAGAGTCAGACCGGTATCGAACGTCAGCAGACTCTGCAGGGCAGTCAGGCGTGCGCTCGACTCGCTGTCGCCCCCGAAACCGTTCAGCAGCTGCGTGGGATTCCCGTTGGATTGAATCGCCTGTGCCACCAGTCCCTCGCAAAAGATGTTCGTTCCTGCCAGGGAAATAATGATCGGGAATTTGCCGCCGTAGATCGACTGGATCTTGTCGGCAGTACGGCCCGCCCATCCCGTGTCTCCGAGCTTGTCGAGAATGGAGGTCTGCATTTGGGCTTCCTGATCCGAGTGCGAAAACAGATTGATGGGGACAGGAACTCCGCCGTTCTGGAACTGAGCGGGGGTGGTGGGTTGGATAAGAGTGCCCACGTTCGCCAGTACCGCCAGTTGGTTTTTGTTGAACAGCGACTGCATCCCGGTGAAGCGGGGATGAAAGGCAAAAGGCTGGCCCGGCGTGGGGGGATTGATGGGCAAGAGGCTGCCTTGCGCCAGGGCTAGCCCGCCGCGAGCCGATTGGTAGCCGGCGTAGCCGCTGGTGCTGAAGGGGATCACCATATTGTTGCTGTCGTTGCCACCGAACAGGAAGACACAGACCATCGCCTTGTAGTCGGTCGCGGTCTGCGCCAGGGCATTCATCAGCCCGAAGCGGCTGAAGCTGGCGGCGGCGAATCCGGCAGCGGCTGAACAGCAGGTGGTGCGTAGGAAATCTCTGCGATTCCATTTAGGCATGGTGGTCGTCCCCTCAGTGTTCCACTTGAAACTGCGACGAACTGCCGATCAGGTAGAGCGCGGTCTGCGCCCGCCGCGTGTTGTCGGTAATGTTGGAAATGTCGGTGATGATCGTTGTCCTCGCGCCGTCCGAGAGCGGTCCGTGGGTGAGCACATTGGCCAGTGAGTCGACGAGTTCCCCGGGGTTCGGCGCCAATGCTACGTAGGCGGAAATATCCGTTTTGGTCGTGTTGCTGACGCTGCCGAACACCAGGTCGTTGACGAAATTGATCCGCGAGATGGATGTGGTGCTGTTGAAGATGCGGAATTCCGGCCCCAGCAAGGTAGTGCCCGGGATCGTATTGTTGGGCGGGTAGAAGTTGAAGACCGTGGGCGATTCGAACGGTTCTTCCTTCATGCTGGAAGCGTAGTTGTTGAGGTTGGCGCCGTCGGAAGTCGCGTTGGTGGCCCGCAGCAGGTTCATCATGAACAGGACGGGTTCCCTCAGGTGCCCGTCCGAGGGCTGGACCTGGGTGGGGTCGTCGCCGCGGCGCGCTTCCGTGTCCATCAGAATCGCGTTTAAGACTGCCTTCATGTCCCCGCGAACGGCGCTGCCGTTGTCGTTGAAAACAGCCGTGACGCGGGCGACATAGGCCGGGCTGGGATTGCTGGTGACCAGGTGCTGAATCAGCTGTTGCGAGATAAACGGCCCGACGTTGGGATGCGTGAAGATGTTCTGCAAGGCCGCAGTCAGGTCGGCTTGTGTGGTGCCGCCCGCGGGCAGAGTGAAACCGCTCAGTAGCAGCTTGGTACCGGTATCGTGGTGGGTGTCGAAAGGAATCATCGGTCCGCCGTAATACTCGGAGTTGTAGAACTGGGCCGTGGCGCCGGGCTTGGTCGGGAACGTCCAGCCTGTGAACACGTGGGCGAACCCGATGATGGTGTCCTGAGTGTAGGTGGGGACGGGGATTCCGTTGGCGTCGAGTTGCACGGTTCCGTCCGGATTCAGTTGCGCCAGCCCGATCGAGAACAGCTGCAGGACTTCGCGTGCGTAGTTCTCGTTCGGTTGCGTACCAGAGTTGGGATCGGGCTTGTCGTTGTTGACCATGTCGAGGTAGTTGCCCATGGTCGGACTCCGAGTGACGTCGTTCAATAAGGTGGCGAAGTTGCCGAAGGCGTCGTTCTGCAGCATGTTCATCCACGACGTGAACGCGCTGGGGTCGCCGATCTTCTGATTCGAAACCACGAAGATCTGGGCCATGGCCCAGGCGGTGCGCTGGCGAAGTTGGTCTTGTCCCGAAAGCGCATTGGTAAAGAAGCGCTGCTTGACGACGCTGATGTCCTGTGTCGAGGTAGGCGTCGGATAGGTGGACGCAGTTGCGCTGAATTGCTCGTTCAGGAAGGCCTGCATCCCGACCTGCTGAACGTGTTGGATCAGCGCAGGCGTAGGCCCGAAGGTGGATTGTTCGAGCAAGCGTGCGGCCGCGCTCGCGGAAACGCCCGAATTGGAGGCTCCCACCTGGACCTGCAGGATGTTCGATGTAGGACTCCCCACGCCCGGATTGATAACCTCAATCGAAGCGGTACCCGCCGCGGAGGAGGTTCCGGACGCGCTCAGACTGGTCTGCGAAATGTAGGTTGTGGTCAGGAAGGTGCCGTTGAAAACCACTTGCGCCCCAGCCAGGAAGTTGCCGCCACTGACTGAGATCGTGAAGTTTCCAACCGGGACGGGGGTGGGGAGGACTGTCGAAAGTACGGGAAGACCACTTAAGAGCGAGACGTATGCCGGGGGATTGTAGGTATTGCCTTCGACGCTGATGGCGTTGATGGCCAAGGTGGTGTGACCGGCATCCGGTAGCACGCTAGGTGCGGTATAAAGACCGCTCGTCGAGATGGTACCCACTACAGGGCCCCCGCCAACGGCGGCATTTACTTCCCAGTTCACGGCCGTGTTCGTCGTTCCCGAGATGGCCGCCTTGAACTGCACCGTTTGTCCGGGACGAAGTTGGACGCTGGCAGGCGTGATGGTCACGTTGACTTGGGGAGCCCCTACTTTGACCATCAAGGCCGAGGAAGCCATCGCGCCCGGATCGGGGTTCGAGACCGTCAGCTGAACCGTGGTGCCTTTCTGCGCGGCCGTGGTGGTCCCCGTGGCCGTGAGCTGCGTCGCCGATACGAACTTCGTGGTTAGTGCTTGTCCTCCGAACATCACCTTCGCGCCGTCGACGAACTTGCTTCCGGTTACGGTGACCGAGAAATTACCGACCGGGACCGCGGCGGGGGAAACCACGGTCACGGTCGGCACCGGATTCTCCAGCGTAATGCTGCTCTTGCCGGAGAGCGAAGGGTTAGAGGAGGAGGTAGCTTCAATGCTGACGGAGTTGGGGTTGGGGAGGGCTGCCGGCGCGGTGTAAACGCCAGTTGTGCTGATCTTGCCTACGGTTGCATTGCCGCCCACGGTCCCATTCACGGCCCAGGTCACGGTCTGGTCCATGGTGGAGACCTTGGCGCTGAACTGCTGCGTGTCTCCAGCGCGAACATTGGCCGTTGCCGGAGTCACCGTGACGCCCGAGGACGACGAACCGCTGGAGCCCCCTCCGCCCATGGCGGCGCAGCCCGTGAGCCACGCCAGCCCCAGCGAAAGGACGAGAGTGGGTACAATGCGAGCGGATCGAATTCCTGCCATGCTCAGCATCTCTGATTCCCTTTCCCAGCAACCCGAGTTCAGAGCGTTTTGCAGTGCGAGCAGCGTAGTCGAAGTCGCAATGGTCCCAGTAGGTCCCAGGAGTTCACGCGAAACCCGGTATCCGGCGCGGGTTTTGCTGGCTGGATGGCAGGAGGCCGCGGAAGTTTCGGTCACTGTGAGAAGGACATTTGCGCCGTGGCCGTACATGTCCGGAAGTAACTTCGTTCGTGATAGTCGCGAGCGAAAGCGATGCTTCCATTCGTTCATCCAAACCGATGTGCGACATAGGGTTGGACAGGGCGGGCGGCCGTGCCGCACAATGAACGGTTCTTATTTCCCGACTGGAGACCTGGAGAGTGACCAAGCCTGTGCGCGTGAAGATCAGCGCCCTCGGTACCTATGTTCCGCCTCGCGTTCTGAGCAACGCCGACCTGGAAAAAATGGTCGAAACCTCCAACGAGTGGATCCTGGAGCGCACGGGAATTCGTGAACGTCACCTGGTCGACAAGGGCGTCGCTACTAGCGACCTTGCGGTCGAAGCGGCCAGGAAGGCGTTGGCCGAGCGAGGTATCGAACCCTCAGACCTGGAAGCGATCTACGTGGCCACGGTTACCCCCGACATGTTTTTTCCCTCGACCGCGTGCCTGGTGCAGCACAAGCTCGGGGCGAAAGGGGTTTGGGGCTGCGATCTTTCCGCGGCCTGTTCTGCCTTTCTCTATGCCCTGCAGAATGGGGCGCAGTTCGTGGCAACGGGCGTCCATAAGAAGGTCATGGTGATCGGCTCCGATGTGATGTCGTCGATCATCGACTACACCGACCGCGCCACCTGCGTGATCTTCGGTGACGGCGCAGGTGCCGTGATCCTGGAACCGGCCGACGAAGACGGGCTCGGATTGATTGACTTTGTGCACGAGGTGGACGGTTCGGGAGCCGGCTCCCTGTACATGCCCGGTGGGGGCAGCCTGAATCCGTCCAGTCACGAGACGGTCGACAAGAAGATGCACTACGTGCATCAGGATGGGCAGGCCGTCTTCAAGTTTGCGGTGCGCAAGCAGACGGAGTTGTGCGAGAAGTTGCTGGAGCGCAACGGCCTCAAGGGCACTGACATCGACGCCTTCATTCCCCACCAGGCCAACCGCCGCATCATCATGGCCACGGCCGACCGTCTGGGCCTGCGTCCGGAGAACGTCATCGTCAACATCGACCGTTTCGGAAACACCACGGCGGGAACGATACCTCTGGCCATGGACAGCGCGCGCCAGGAAGGGAAGTTGAAGAAGGGAAGCCTGGTACTGCTGGCCTCGGTGGGAGCAGGCTTCACCGTCGGCGCCACGTTGCTGCGCTGGGCCTACTAGCGGACCCATCCTTCGAAATCAACCGACCACACGGACCCTCCACTCGGCGGCAATGGGGATCATGCCGCGATCTCCCGCTCCCGGATCAGACTTTCTTATGTGAGCCAATCAAAATTTTGATGATCGGTTTTTACGGTTTTTTCATGACCTCCGTCCTATCGTGCAAGCACGGGCGGACGCGATGTAAGTGCCCCTCCTATTCCCTAGACCGCTCGTTCGAGGTATCGCGATGGCCACATCCGGAAATGTCGAGTTGAGTCTTCTGCGGACGTTTCTTGCCGTTGTGCAGCATGGGTCGATCGGAAAGACGGCGGCGGCAATCGACAAAACGCAGCCGGCAATCAGCCAGCAGATGATTCGACTCGAGGACATCGTGGGCCAGAAACTATTCGCTCGGGGCCGAAACGGTGTCCAGTTGACGGCTCACGGGAAACTCCTGATCTCGTACGCGAATCGCGCGGTCGACCTCAACGAAGAGATCCTGCTCCGCCTGCGCGGGGAGAAAACTTGCGAGCGCGTGAACGTGGGCGTGAGCTCCGATGTCGCCTTTATCGGGATGGCGCCGGCCCTCAAGCGCTTTCAGTCCATTCACCCGGACGTGGAACTGAAAGTGACGGTCGCGGCTCCGGGAAAGCTCGACACCCTTTTGCGCGGTGGGAAGCTGGACTTGGTGATTGCAGACCCGAGCGTGCTTGCAGGAACTCCCGCTGCGCGGTGGGAGGTGCCGGTGGGCTGGGCGGCAGGGAAAGACCTGGAGCTCGATGCGGACCGTCCGATCCCCCTGATCCTCATGGAGAGTCCGAGCTCGTGGCAGGATGAAATGCTGGACTCCCTGCGCCGGGCGGGGTGGGAGTGGCGACTCGCCTTCGAGAGCGCGAGCCTTGATGCCGTGCTCACAGCCACGCAGTCGGGCCTTGGCATTGCTGCGCTGCCGGTGCAGGAGATTCGGAAGTTTAAGCTGGGCCGGGTGCTCAGGATGGAGTTGCCGACTCCACCGTCAATTCGGTTAGGCCTATTCCGAAGGGCCGCGTTACCTAGCGGCGCGCGGACCCTGTTGGAGGTGGCGGTCGAAGAGCTGGGGATGGTCGACGACTCGGAACCAGAGTTGGTCCGATCCGTCCCGGGGTTCGCAGGCGCGGTTCGCTAGGGGTTCCGAGGCCGGCCCGCTTTTACGGCTTCGTCATCTTCTCCGGGCGTACCAGTTGATCGAACTCTTCGCCGCTCAGGTAGCCGAGCTTGAGCGCGGCTTCGCGCAAGCTGGTGTGCTCGACGTGCGCGGTGTGGGCGATCTTCGCCGCTTTGTCGTATCCGACCTTCGGTGCCAGGGCGGTTACCAGCATCAGGGAGTTCTTCACATACCAGTCCACCTTGGCGTGATCGACTTCGATTCCTTTGATCATGTACTCGACATAGCCGTGGCAGGCGTCGGTAATGAGGGTGACCGATTGCAGGAAGTTGTAGATGATCACCGGCTTGAACACGTTCAGCTGGAAGTTCCCCTGCGAACCGGCAAATCCCACAGCGGCGGTAGCGCCGTGAACCTGAACGCACACCATCGTCATGGCTTCGCTCTGGGTGGGGTTCACCTTGCCTGGCATGATGGAGGAGCCCGGCTCGTTCTCGGGGATGGAAAGTTCTCCCAGCCCGCAGCGTGGCCCGGAAGCCAGCCAACGGATGTCGTTGGAGATCTTCATCAGCGATGCCGCCAGCGTTTCCATCGCTCCCTGGGCAAAGACGATCTCGTCATGCGCGGAGAGAGCGGCAAACTTGTTGGGATGAGAGCGGAAGGGGAGTCCGGTGAGTTCGGCAATCTTCTTCGCGGCGCGCTCTGCGAATTCCGGATGCGCGTTGAGGCCGGTGCCGACTGCCGTCCCTCCGATGGCGAGGTCATAGAGTCCGCCCAGCACATCTTCCAGGCGCTTGATGTCGCGTTCGAGCAGGCTGGCCCATCCACCGAACTCCTGCCCCACGGTGAGCGGCACCGCGTCCTGTAAATGGGTACGGCCAATCTTCACAACGTCGTTGAACTGCCTGGCCTTGGCTGCGATCGCGTCATGCACGCTACGGATGGCGGGAATCAGCGCGTTCTTGACCCGTTCTGCCGCGGCGATGTGCATTGCCGTCGGGAAGGTGTCGTTCGAGGACTGCGACATGTTCACGTCGTCGTTGGGGTGAATCGGCTTCTTGGAGCCCATCTCGCCGCCGGCGATTTCAATCGCACGGTTGGAGATGACTTCGTTCACGTTCATATTGGTCTGGGTGCCGCTGCCGGTCTGCCAGATGCGCAAGGGAAATTGGTCGTTGAGCTTGCCGCTGATGACTTCGTCGGCGGCTTGAACGATGAGCTTGGCCTTATCGGCAGGGAGCTTGCCCAGGTCCTGGTTGACCAGCGCGCAGGCCTTCTTCAGGATGCCGAAGGCGCGAATCAACTCGGGGGGCATGGTGTCGCGGCCAATGTTGAAGTGCAAGAGCGACCGCTGGGTCTGGGCGCCCCAGTAGACGTTGGCCGGCACCTCGATCTTGCCCATACTGTCAGATTCAATGCGCGTGGCCGTTGCCGGTTCCAGGGATGTTGCCATAGGACCTTCCTGATGAGGACTGAAGCTGCAAGGAACGGAAAAGCACGAGGAACCCAAGAGTATAACGCGGATGACCGTACTGGTTGTGTCCTGCGGTACTTGGCGCTGTGACGGGAAAAAGCCGCCTCGCGGTCACATGCTAAAATCGTTGGTTCGAGCCGGTTCGGGGCCTTTCGTGGCCCCGCCGCTGGCCTAGGAATCCACTTGGCCACCACGGAATATATCCCTACGACACTACCGAGGAAGCAGACCGACTCCCGGCCGGAGAGTTGGACCGATGTGTTGATCATTGGGGCGGGTCCCACCGGACTGGCGTGTGCAATAGAAACGCAGAAGATTGGCCGGAAGGCTGTGGTTCTCGACAAGGGCTGCCTAGTCAATTCCGTGTATCACTACCCGACGAACATGGTGTTTTTCACCACGCCCGAGTTGCTTGAAATCGGCGATATCCCGTTCGCGTGCTCGAGTCAGAAGCCGACCCGCCAGGAGGCGCTCGAATATTACCGGCGCGTAGCCGAGCACTATCACTTGCACATTCACCAGTACCAGTGGGTGAAGACGGTTACCGGGCGGGATGGCGACTTCCGGGTCACCGCCACGGATCGCGCGGGAAAGATCCATGACTATCGCACCAAGAAGGTTATCGTCTCAACCGGATACTACGATCTTCCCAACACGCTCAACGTCCCGGGAGAGGACCTGCCCAAGGTATTTCACTATTACAAGGAACCGCATCCGTACAACGACTGCGACGTGGTCGTGGTTGGCGGAAAGAACTCCGCAGCTGAGGCTGCGCTGGACTTGTGGCGGCATGGGGCGCGGGTGACGATGGTGCACCGCGACGACAAGATCTCTCCGGGCGTGAAGTATTGGGTGCGCCCGGATATCGAGAACCGCATCAAGAACTCGGAAATCACGGCGTATTTCCGCAGTTCGGTGCGGGAGATCGGCGCGGATTTTGTGGTACTGAACACTCCGAGCGGTCCGCTGCGCTTGGCCAACGACTTTGTGTTTGCCATGATCGGCTACCATCCCGACTACGACTTTCTGCGCAGCGTCGGGTTGGAACTTTCCGATTTGCAGAATCGTCCCGTGTGTGACCCGGAAACCCTGGAGAGCAACGTGCCGGGGATCTACGTGGCGGGTGTGATCGTGGCGGGGTCGCGCACCAGCGAAATCTTCATCGAGAACGGCCGCTTCCACGGCAAGCAGATTGCCGCTCACCTGCGGCAGAAACTCGACTCCGGCGCGCAGGCGGCCGAACTGTCCTAGTCACTCCATCTCAGAGAAGCAACTTCCGCAGAGATTGGTCTGCGCAGTAGAGCCTAGAAGCTCTTAACGCAAAGGTCGCAAAGGGTTCGCCAAGGACGAAAGCGTTTCTCTTCGCTATCAAAGCTCTCACTGCTAGCCCAGTTCCACCGTGTCTTCGCCGAGTTGCTGGTTGATCAGCCTCGCCATGAGGGGTTGGAGCTTCTCGCCGGTCTTCGCCAGCACGAAATCCTGATCGGTTTCGGACCAGTCCAGCTTAAAGCTGGTGGTGAGGGCCGAGATCCATATCTGGCGCACAGGGGCGTTGGGAGATACGACGAACCGGGCGCCATCCTCGAAGCTGATGTGGAGCGCCCCGGATTGATCCTCCACCTCGAAATCAGCCGAGTCTTCGGCCGCGTAGAGGCGCTTCTTCAGGGAGGCGAAGGCTGCGTCGGAGTGGTTGCGGAATGCCTGCTCGTCGAGCATGCAGGGAATTATACGTGTGCGGCACGCCTCGTTCTCCGTCGCAGGCATGTGCTTCTGCGCTTGCGCTAGGCTCTGTTCGCAAATCGAAACAGGAATCCGAAGACGGTTGACTCGCGCGACGGTGCTGATATATTCGCGGCCTTCCCGGAACTTGTCGTACGGCCGTGGGAATCGAGCTTGGGGAGATGTCAAAATGCAAGTTTGCAGGGAGGTTCCAACATGTCCAGAAGCCGCCGCCTGATCGCCCTGCTCGCCATCGGAACAGTCAGCGTGAATGTGCCCGCGTACGGATGGAACGGACTGGGGCACATGACTGTTGCCTATGCTGCCTATCAACAGTTGACGACCAAGACGAAAAATCGCGTCAGCGTGCTGCTGCAAAAGAATCCTGACTACGGAAAATGGCTCACGCAGGTTCCAGAAGGAACTCCGGCAAAACTCAAGCGCATGATGGTGTTCATGATCGCCGCCACTTGGCCCGACCAGGTCAAGCGCGAGGCGGGCTACAGGGAAGACGGCACCGATAAGGGGAATCGCCCGGACGGCCCACCCTCTTCGCAAAATACTGGTTACAGCGACCATCTTCGTCATCGCTACTGGCATTTCGTCGACACGCCGTTCACCCAGGACGGCACCGCCCTTCCCGCGATACCCGTCCCGAATGCCGGGGAGCGGATTGGGATTTTTCGCGGCGTGCTGGCGTCCACCGAGCCCGATCTGCTGAAGTCCTACGATTTGACGTGGTTGCTTCACCTGGTGGGCGATGTGCATCAACCGTTGCACAGCGCTACTCGTGTCAGCAGCACACAGCCCGACGGAGATGCAGGCGGCAACCTGGTCAACATCTACAATCCCGGCTGCAGCGGTAAACTGCACGCATTCTGGGACGACATCCTCGGGACCAGCACGAACCCGAACGACGCGGTCACGGTGGGGAAGAGCCTGCCCGCTCCCGATCCAACACAGGCCGGCAAGTCCGATGCCGCGGACTGGGTGAACGAGAGCTTCGAAGACGCCAAGACCGCCGTTTACGTCGCGCCGATTGGCGCCGGGTCCGGACCCTTCACGATCACTGCGGCGTATACCGACGGGGCCCTAGCGCTCGCCAAGCAACAGGTTGCCCTCGCGGGCACCCGCCTTGCCAAGTTGCTGAACACGGAGTTGAAGTAGGGCCGGGCTGGCCTTGTCCCGGTTATTGAAAAAAGGCCCGGGAGACTGGCTCCCGGGCCGTGACGAGGGTTGAGACGAGGGTGAAGTCGCGGAAACTATTCTTCGTGGGCAAAGTGCCGGCGGGAAAGCCCGGCCAGACACACCAGGCCGCCGCCGAGCAGTCCCAAGGATCTGGGTGCGCTTACGGGCCGGCGCGCCATGAAGGCAGAAGTCAATAACATCAGGGACAGAAGAAGTATGAGAGCTTTCGGGGCCCGTGAAGACATCCGGTCAATTCCTCCGGCCGTGACTAATGCAAATGCGATGCCTAAGGCCACGCCTGGGTCGCATCGGTTCATTGCGAGGTCAGAGCGCTTAACTCCTTCTGATTGAGTTGGTTTCGCGGGATCTTGAGAGACTGACAAAATGCGGCAAGGAGAGGAGTGTGTGCAAGGCATTGCACATCGTCCGGACAAACTGGGCGGCCGGTCCGAAATCGGATGAGTAGCCCGGCGCTGCAGTTTTGCGATCAGAGCTGATCGATCTTGGCCGCCATGATGAAGTCACTCTCGGTGAGGCCCTTGACCGCGTGTGTCCATAGAGTAATTTCGGCTTTGCCCCACGTCAGCAGGATGTCGGGATGGTGTCCCTGCTGCTCGGCGAGCGCGCCGACGCGGTTTACGAAGTCGAGCGCCTTCTGGAAGTCCGGGAAGGTGAAGGTGCGGGTGATGTGGTGCTCGTCGACCACCTGCCAGTTGGGCAGCTGGTGGCTGAGGCTGTGCAGTTCGGCGCCTTTCAGAGGAGGAGTGCCGCCGCGGCAGGGAACGCAGGTCTTGGCGGCAAGAGACGACATCGAGGAAACTCCGAGGTTGAAATGTGGGATTTGGCGGGCAGGTGGCTAAACATAGCCTCCTGCCCCGCAGCGCCTAAAGGCGCCATTCATCCTGCGGCGGTACGGCCTGCCTGAAGGCATGCCCTGATACAAATCTTGCGCTTGGCAGCACTTTGCTAGAACGGAATATCCTCATCCGTGATTGGCGACCCGGCCGGTGCGGGCTCTGGTTCCGGCGTGCTCTGGTCAAAGTGATTGGCTGTGCCGCGAGACCCTCCGCCTTCGCCACCGCCTCCACCTTCGCCGCGTCCGCCGAGCAGCACCATCGTTCCGGCGACGACTTCGGTCATGTACTTCTTCTGGTTGGTCTGCTTGTCTTCCCAGGAGCGGGTTTGCAGGCGGCCTTCGATGTAGACCTTATTGCCCTTTTTCAGGTACTCGCCCGCAATTTCGGCCAGACGTTGCCACAGGACGACGTTGTGCCATTCGGTCCGCTCCTGCCATTGTCCAGCTTTATCTTTGTAGGACTCGTTCGTGGCCAGGGTGATCTTGGCGACGGCCGTGCCTTGCGGGGTGTACTTCACTTCCGGATCTTTTCCGAGATTGCCGATAAGTATGACTTTATTTACGCTCTTTGCCATGAGTGCGGGCTCCTTCGGAGGGTCACTATAGCAGAAAGCGGCAAGTGGAAAGTGTGGTATCTGGACAAGCGGGATGTGACGGGTTCACGTGAGATCCGCCGAAAAGCCGATGGTTCGTGCGCGAGACTTTTCAGGGTATAATTCCTCAGACATGGCCGCCGAAACCACTGTAAACAAAGCCGCCGGGATGGTTCCGGACGAACTCAAGTTTGAGCCCAAATCCACCGGGCTGCACACGCCTCGCAAGAAGAAACCCAAAGAACTGGCCGTGATTACGGAGTGCTGCACGGGATGTGCAGGCTCGCCGGCCTGCGTCGAGTATTGCCCTGTAGCCGACTGCATGTTCTGGGTGCCGGATGAGGATCATCCGCCGTTCGGAAGGATTCAGGTGGACCCGATTTTGTGTATTGGCTGCAAGAAGTGCATCAGCAAAGGGCCCGATGGCTGCTTCCTGGACGGGTGTCCGTGGGACGCGATCGTGATGGTGGATACGGCCGAGGTGGAGAAGGAAGTGGGAGTGATGGCGATTTAGTCGTCAGTCGCAAGTCTTCAGTCGTCAGGTAGGGCGGGATACAACGCGCGCTGCGGCGCGCGTTTTGCTTTGGTGCGAAATTCCGGCTAGAGCTTCGTTTCCGGGACGGCCTCAGCTTGGGCCGCTGGCTCGCGCATGAATCGCTTTGTCTGTCAGAACGGCTTGCTGGCGGACGTGGTCGGCGACTTCGGGCAATTCGCGTTCGTATGGAGTGATTGCAGGAAGATCATCCAGCTGGCCGATCAGGTAGAGCGCGCGCAAGGCTTCATACACCTGGTCGGAGCTGGGATCAACCGTAGCGATTTCCGCTCCCGCCGAGAC
>Ga0209698_10004062_pt1 | contig 16178 bp, 19 predicted proteins | sample LitLauG_LLR_2012_FD_187203 | JGI IMG/M metagenome (GOLD analysis project Ga0209698, IMG submission 187203) | Freshwater sediment microbial communities from Pennsylvania, USA - Little Laurel Run_MetaG_LLR_2012 (SPAdes) (version 2) | ecosystem: Environmental > Aquatic > Freshwater > Creek >...
CCGCCGAGCCTGACGGCGTTGCTGTCGAATTAACTCTCAACTTCTGCTCCATGACCTCAAAAGCCCGGCGAAATTCACTCAACAGCACCGAAAACTCAACGGTCGTCACAGTCTTCTTCGGGTTGATGACGACATCCGCCAACGGGCCAGAATCAGGCCGGGTCAGCCGAACCGCTTCCCGTAGGCGACGCTTCATGCGATTGCGCTGCACGGCACCACCGAGGGCCCGGCCGACCGTGAAACCAACCCGAAGCCCATCCCCCTCCGCACGTGGCAAATAGAACACCGTCATCGAGGCCGAGAACTGACGTCGGCCATGCTTGTACACGCGTTCGAAATCCGCGTGCCGCAGCAAGCGGACGCTGCGTGGAAAAGGACGCTTGCCGCGGGGCTCGGCATCCTGGTTCGAGCTTACAGGCACACCGGCAGTCACAGTGCCTCTGATTCCCACTTCTTTGGTTTTCCAGAACGGTGTTTCACAGCGGGTTTGCGCCACCAGTAACTACTCGCGGAAACCCGGTTTTACAGAGACCCGCTTGCGCCCCTTGGCGCGGCGGCGTGACAAAACCTTCTGGCCGCCCTGGGTCTTCATGCGCGTGCGAAATCCGTGCTTCTTGGATCGCTTGCGCCGATTAGGTTGGAACGTACGTTTGGGCATGAAAAGTAGCTGCTCCTGATTCGTTCAGCAATGTTGGGACAAACGATAAGTATAAATGACGCCTCCCATTCCCACCAACCCCGGCGACAGCCCGAAAAGCGGAAGGAAAGATCGGCGCGGTGGAGCGCATCCTTTGAATTGTGATACGTGCAGATGATTTCATTCTTGACAGTTCCAGGTTTTATCGAGGCGCCGAAAAAAAGTTTTGTGCACCTTTGCTGCGACAGTTACCTTCGCGGCACTTGACAGCATGAGCCATTCGAGTTCTGAATAGAGACTCGCAGAAAAATTTCGCGCTGAAGTTTTCCACAAAACAAAATTTTTTGTGCTAGTATGCCGCTCTGGTCGTGCTTTTCGAAGCGCATTGATCTTCGCAAGCGGCGCGCAAGAAAACAACCGATTTCCGCAGTAAAAGTAACGGTTCCAGCTACTTCGTACAACAGCAATATTGACAAGCGCTCTCTCACCAGCCGCTGGAGCGCTCGCGGTGAAACATTTCATATATGTCAGTTCCAAGCACAACTCTTTCCCCAAATCCCTGGGCGCGGATTCTCGATGCGCTGGAAAAGAAAATTAATCGGCACTCCTACGACACCTGGCTTAAACCAACTCGCTATAGTCATTCGAGCGGGGGCGTTTTGTTCGTTCGGGTTCCCACCGTCGAATTCCGGCACGCGGGCGACAAGTACGCTGACCTGATTCAGGAAGCGATCGACAATCTCGGGCTCGGCTTCAATGACGTGAAGTTCGTCACATCCGACGACGACCCGGCTTCGACTCCCGTCCGACACGATGGCGGGCTCAGTACGGGCGCGTCGGCCCCACCGTCGCAATCCCGCTTTGACTGGGATGGTGCCGCGCAACTGAACCCGCGCTACACGTTTGACGCCTTTGTCATTGGCAGTGGCAACCAGTTCGCTCATGCCGCGTGCCAGGCGGTTGCCGAGCGGCCTTCGAAGGCCTACAACCCGTTGTTCCTCTACGGTGGCGTCGGCATGGGCAAGACGCATCTCATGCAGGCCATCGGCCACGAGATCAAGCGGCGTATGCCACAAGCTGCCATCTCTTACGTGTCCAGCGAGAAATTCACCAACGATATGATCAACTCGCTGCGCTACGACAAGATGACCAGTTTCCGGGATCGCTTCCGCACTGTCGATGTGCTGCTCATCGATGACATCCAGTTCCTCGCCCAGAAGGAGCGCACACAGGAGGAGTTCTTCCACACCTTCAATGCGCTGCACGAGTCGATGAAGCAGATTGTGATCGCCAGCGATCGCTCCCCGAAAGAACTCGCTGAAATCGAGGACCGTCTACGCAGCCGGTTTGAGTGGGGATTAATCGCAGACATTCAACCGCCGGATCTGGAAACCAAGGTTGCTATCCTGCAGAAGAAAGCTGAGCAGGAAAAAGTCACGCTCCCTACTGACGTGGCTCTCTATGTTGCTTCGAACATCCGCTCGAATGTGCGTGAACTGGAAGGCGCTCTCATCCGGTTGGTTGCCCACTCTTCCCTGATCGGCGCCGAGATCACGTTGCCTTACGCGCAACAGGTGCTCAAGAACTTTATCGACTCCCAAGCCCGCAAGGTCACCATTGAATCGATTCAGAAGATGGTGGCCGAGCAGTTCGGTCTGAGGTTGATCGAGATTAAAGCGAAGAACAACTCGCGCGCGATCGTCTATCCACGGCAGATCGCAATGTATCTGGCCAAGCACCTCACCGAGGCATCTCTACCGGAGATCGGACGCCAGTTTGGCGGCAAGCATCACACGACTGTTCTGCATTCGGTCGAAAAGATTGAGGAACTCCGCAAGAACGACAAAGATTTAAACAGGCTGGTCAATAAATTGACCGAGCAATTAGGCGGATGAATCGCGGGGAAGTTGAGATTTCCACTCAGGAGTCGAGTCTTCCTTCCCATCGCCTGTGCATGGCATGTGGAAGTTGTGCAAGGCAGGAATGAAATCGGGACCGATGCCAAGTTCTACTGCCCGCTCCGCAGAGTTCGGGACCGATTTCTAACATGAGGGGTCCAGCCGGAACCCGGTGACAACAGGCGAGTTGCCCCGGATTTCCACTTCTCCAATGCCCCTACTATTACTGCTGGTTTTATAGGTTTTGCATTTGATATAAGGGTAAGAACAGAAGTAGCGAGTTGCTTCGGGGAGAAGGAATTATGCCGGTGGAAGCCGCCGTTGCCGCGGGAACCATGGAGATCACGGTCAGCAAGTTTGAACTGTTGCGCGAGTTGACCGCCACCCAGGGCGTAGTCGAACGCAAGACTACGATTCCCATTCTTTCCAACTATCTCTTCGAGGCTGCCGGAGACCGGCTATCGCTGACTGCCACAGATCTGGACCTCAGCCTGCGCACCTCGTGTAGTGCGAAAGTGAAAAAAGAAGGCTCCTGCACCATCCCTGCCAGGAAGCTTCATGACTATGTGAAATTGCTGCCTGATGCAGATATCACGATCAAACTGCTGGAAAATCACTGGGTAAGCATCCGTTGCGGCCGATCCAACACGAAGATGGTGGGCATGGCGAAATCGAACTTTCCGAGCCTACCTGTGTTTCCGACAGCCGGCGCAATCACGATTCCGGCACAGGTGTTGCGCGGGCTAATCGCGCGGACCGGTTTTGCGATCTCGAACGAAGAGTCGCGCTACACGTTGAACGGTGCGCTGATGCTGATCAAGCCGGAGTCGATCACCATGGTTGCAACGGATGGCCATCGTTTATCGCATTGCGAGCGCAGCGGCGAGAAGTTCGAGGGTGTCTCTGGTGAATTGAAGACGCTGGTACCGAAGAAGGCGATGGATGAGCTGAAGTCGCTGCTTGATTCGACCGATGCCGAGAGCGTTGAGTTCGCCAAAGATGAGTCGACGTTATTCTTTCGGATCGGTTCTCGGCTGCTGACATCCCGCCAACTCACCGGACAATTCCCCAACTTCGAAGCCGTTCTGCCGAAGGACAACAGTAAGATCGTTCCGCTCAACGCGGATGAGTTAAATTCTGCGATTCTTCGCGTTGCACAGTTCGCCGACGAGCGTTCGCGGGCCGTGCGGCTGAGGTTGGAAAAAGGCGAAGTGAAGATTTCCGCCTCTTCGACTGAAGCTGGCGAATCAGAGGATTCGCTGGAAGCCGCCTATACGGGCGATCCGCTGACCATCGGTTTTAACGCTCAATACCTGGTGGATTTCCTGAAGGCATCGGGCACGGCAGAGGTTCGCCTGGAGCTGAAGGATCCACAGTCGGCAGGTCAGCTACGCCCAGCTGAAGGCGACGATTACAAGTACCGCTACATCGTGATGCCGATGCGCATCTGAGCGCCGTCCGACGAGCCTCCGCAACAACCCTTCAGAAGTAGTGTCCAGTCTCTCAGACCGCCGGGTTCCACTTGACCTCCCGCCCCCTCTGCCTTACATTGGCCGCACTTCAACTTTGGAGGACGTCATGTTAGATGGTTTCAAAAAGTTTATCCTTCGCGGAAATGTCGTGGATATGGCGGTGGGCGTGGTGATCGGCGCCGCTTTCGCAACAGTTGTCGGCGCTTTTACCAAAGACTTGCTCACCCCGATCATCACCGCTGCTGTCGGCAAGGGAGAACAATTCGCCAACCTCAAATTCACCATCCACGGAGGTGAATTCAACGTAGGAGATTTTGTCAACGCCGCCATCACCTTCGTCCTTACCGCGGCCGCGGTCTACCTCTTCGTGGTGCTTCCGGTGAACTCTCTGGTGGCCCGCATGCACCGTGGCGAAAAGCCACCCGATCCCACGACCAAACAGTGCCCGGAATGCCTCAGCGAGATCCCCATCCAAGCCAAGCGCTGCTCCCAATGTACGCAGCCGGTGCTGGGGAAGGCAGCGTAAGGAACGTGGCTGCAAAAAGCAGAGCGGAGCTGCGCTCCGCGCGGACAGCCGAGGGTGGCTGTCCCCACATTACTTAGTTTCCTTCGGATTACTCTGTCCAGCGGCGGAACAGCAGGGCGCCGTTTGTCCCACCGAAGCCGAACGAGTTCGACATAGCGTAATCGATGTCGGCTTTGCGGGCCTGATTTGGGACGAGGTCCATCCCGACGGTATCAGGATCAGGATTCTCCAGATTGACAGTTGGAGGCAGGATCTGATCGCGGAGCGCGAGCACGGTGATGCCCGCTTCTAAACCTCCCGCTCCGCCCAACAGGTGCCCAGTCATGGACTTGGTGGAACTGACCGCAAGCTTGTGATCTCCGAAGAAGTTGCGGATGGCGTGAGCCTCGAGCGTGTCGCCGATGGGAGTCGACGTGCCGTGCGCATTCACATACCCCACGACGTTTGGCGTTACTCCGGCGTCGCGCACGGCATTGCGCATGACGCGGAATCCGCCGGCGTGCTCGGGCGCCGGCTGGGTGATGTGGTAGGCATCGCCCGACATACCGTACCCAGCAACTTCGGCGAGGATCAGCGCACCACGTTTGCGGGCAAACTCCAATTCTTCCAGGATCATGATGCCTGCGCCTTCGCCGATGACGAAGCCGTCGCGGTCTTGATCCCAGGGCCGGCTGGCCTTCTCGGGTTCGTCGTTGCGCGTGGAGAGCGCGCGCATAGCAGCGAATCCTCCAACACCCATCGGAGTGATGGCCGCCTCCGAGCCCCCGGCGATCATCACGTCGGCGTCGTTGTGCTGGATGATGCGGAAGGAGTCGCCGATGGAGTGAGCGCTGGTGGTGCAGGCGGTAGCGGTAGCTTCATTCGGTCCTTTTGCGCCGTAGCGCATGGAGACCTGGCCGGCAGCCAGATTGATGATTGCGGACGGAATAAAGAAGGGAGAAATCTTCCGCGGCCCGCCTTCGAGCAGGGCGGAGTGTTCGCGCTCGATGATGTCGAATCCGCCGATTCCCGAGCCAATATGCACGCCCACGCGCTCATCATTTTCGGGCGTAATCTTAAGCCCCGACATCTTGAACGCTTCATCGGAAGCGGCGATGGCCAGGTGGATAAAGCGGGCCATCTTCTTCACTTCTTTTTTTTCAATGTAGTTGAGGGGGTCGAAGTTCTTTACCTCGGCGGCAATCTGGCAGGCAAAGTTGCTGGCGTCGAAGCCCGTAATGCGGCCCACGCCACTCTTGCCTGCGAGCAGGGCCTTCCACACCTCGTCGGTGGAATTACCCACGCCACAGACCAAGCCGAGGCCTGTAACTACGACCCTGCGTCCCAATTACTTCCCCGCCTTTGCATGTTTGCCAATGTAGTCGACGGCGTCCTGAACCGTGCGGATCTTCTCTGCGTCCTCGTCCGGAATTTCAATATCGAAGGCCTCTTCAAAGGCCATGACGAGCTCTACGGTGTCCAGCGAATCGGCGCCCAAGTCGTCCACGAACGACGCGCTCGAAGTGACTTCGCCCTCGTCCACGCCCAACTGCTCCACGATAATCTGTTTTACTTTCTCGTCTACGGCTGCCATGTGTCTCCTCGTTTGCCTGATTAGATTTGAATTCTGTGTCCTGGATGCGCATTGCGTGTTCTTCCGCTCTGTTACGCTCAACGTTCACGCACTACTGTACGAAAAAAGGCGAGTTTGTAGTTTAATTGTCCCGGTGAATTAGTGTAAAGGAAGGGCCGCGCCTGTAGCAGCGAAGCCGGAGTTGTACCGGAATTGCACAACTAAATCCTAATGGCAGGCCGTTGCCGGGGTCAAACGTCGCGAAAATGAAGATTGATGTTGCGTCATCAAATCGGAGCATACTCGTGAAATATGCATTGTGGATCATCCTGCTGTGTCCGGCGGCTTGGGCGTCGCCTTGTGCATCGGGGCAAGAAAAGGACGGGGATGCTCTCGTGCAGACCGAGCAGATGTGGGCGCGAGCTCTCGAGCAAGGGAATCGTGCGGCGTTAGACTGCATCCTGGCCGAAGAGTTTGAGGATGCCGGTCCGGATGGCAACCTGACCGACCGGGCAACGACGCTGACGAAGGCGTCGAAACCTCGCCTGGTTCATCACGAGTTGACGGAGTTACACGCACAGGTCCATGGGGATTTCGGGTATATCCGAGGTCTAGCCACCGCGAGGGATCCTCAGGGCCAGATCGTAGCGCGTGTGCGGTTCACGGACGTCTATGTTTATCGCGAAAGCCGCTGGCAATGTGTGGCGGGTCACGAATCGATGCTGAGCAAGTAAGTTAGGGGGTGTCATGCGTGCCGTCGTACAACGGGTCAGCCGCGCCAGAGTCACCGTCAACGATTGGACTAGCGGCGAGATCGGGTTGGGCCTGCTTGTATTGCTCGGAGTCGCTCATGAAGATACGGAGGGAGATGCGACCTACCTGGCGGAGAAAATTGCCGGCCTTCGCATCTTCGAGGACGAGGACGGCAAGATGAATCGAAGTGTCCAAGACGCAGGCGGCAGCGTTCTGGCGATCTCGCAATTCACCTTGTATGGTGACGTACGCCGGGGTAAGCGTCCATCCTTCGACGGTGCTGCACCGCCAGAACATGCACGACGCCTGTACGAGTTTTTTGTCGGGCGGATTCAGGCGGCTGGCCTGCGCTGCGAAACGGGACGCTTCCAGGAAATGATGCAGGTGGAACTGGTCAATGAGGGTCCGGTGACGATCCTGCTGGATTCCACGAAAACGTTTTGAGCGCCAGCCTTTTGGTACTTCAGTGAAGTGACCGCGGTTACCTGTGTTTCCCTTGCCAGCGTCATCTACTATCAAGCGCATGGATCGCCGCCGGCAGCAGCGTATCTCGGTTGAACTTCCAGTAAAGATATGGGGAATTGACGCCAACGCCCGACCGTTCACGCAATCAGCCAGCCTGCGCACCATCAGTGGACGGGGCGCCACCCTGCAAGGAGTGAAAGTTCAACTCCGTCCGGGCATTGTGATCGATCTGCAGTATCAGGGCACACAGGCCCAGTTCCGGGTGGTCTGGCTGGGAAAGCCTGGGTCGGAAATGCAGGGCGAGGTCGGGGTGGAAAACCTGTCCAAGGACGTCCAACTTTGGGATGTCGATCCGGTCCGCTGCGCCGCGGCGGCAGGTCGAGGATAGTTGACGGGCTTCGAATCGCTTCCGGGTCTGAATTTCTTAGCCCCTGGAATACCCTTGCGCACCCTGTGAATCTCTGATAATTTGCTTCCCGGTTCAAGCGGCGAAGCCTCGAACCCCGGTCGGACCTAATCAAATCGCCGCAGTCTCCTACTTCCCTCGGGCTCCGTTTGCAAGTCTCATAGACGGGTGAGCCGGTTCTTTATCGCGGATCCGCGGTTTGCGTGCTCTTGGGCCTTCGCATTGTTGCGCCGGCTGCATGAAAGGAAGGGAACACCATGACGTTAATCATCGTTATCGTGTTGGGCGTTGTCGCGCTTGTAGGAATAATCGTGTGGCTTGCCGTTCGCGCCGTCCGCCGCGAACGAGCCCGCGAGCAGGCTCGCAGCGCTGCCATCGCCAATTTGGCACCACAACTCGGGCTCACGCTCACAGGTGGAAACGGAATCCTCCGGGCTGATGCGCAAGGCTTCAACAGCCACCTGTTCACGCGAGGTTCGAAGCAGGCGGCTTTCAATGCGTTAGAGGGGACGTCATCCGGTCTGCGCGTGGTCCTGTTTGATTATCGATTCGAGGAGTCCAGCGGGGAAGAAACGACCACAATCCACGAGAGTGTGGCGGCTTTTGCGAGTCCGAAAGGGCCCCTTCCCGCGTTTGTTCTGAAGAAGCGCGGAATTTTTTCGCGCCTAACATGGAAGAAGGTCGAGATCGAGGGGAACCCGGAGTTCTCGAAGCGGTTCATTCTGAATGGGTCGGATGGCGCGACAATCAAGCGGCTTTTTAGCCCGTCCGCAGCGGGATTCCTCGCGAGTACGAAGATGGAGGAAAAATTTGTCATGGAAGCGGCAGGCCCGTGGTTGTTTCTGCACGGCGGGCGGTGTTCTCCAGAAAATCTCGCCAAGTTCCTGGAGGAGACCTCTCAGGTAGCGAGCGGCTTCTTCCAGAACTGCGGCGCCATGGAGAGCGTCAAGGCCAGCTAAGCGTTGCAGGTCTGGCGGATCGCGGGGCCCGCGACAAAGCGCGATAGGCGTTGCGGACTATAATTCTGGCACCGGTTCAAGTCCGCATTTATGCGCTCCGCGATCCGATTTGCGATGCTCTCTCTCGTGCTGGTTGTGGTTGCCATGCTCTCTGGCCTGACCGCGATGCGGCTGGCAATTCATGGACAGGAAGTCGCCGTGCCGCCAATCGTCGGGGTGACGCCTGCAGAGGCGGAGCGGACGCTTTCAAGCTTGGGATTGCAGCTCGCGATCGAGCGCCAATACTACAGCCCCCAGATTCCCGAGGGGCGAATCATGTCGCAGCTGCCGATGCCCGGGACGAAGGTCCGACGAGGCTGGCAGGTTCGGGTGGCGCAGAGTCTTGGTCCGACACGTGTTGCGATTCCCGATGTTACGGGAGAAAGCGAGCATGCCGCAGAATTGAACATCCGACGGCGCGGGTTGGATTTGGCGTCTGTGGCAGAGGTCGAGGCACCCGGAATTCCAGCGGATCAGGTGCTGGCGCAGAGTCCGCCGGCGAACGCAAAGCAGGTTCTGGCGCCGAAGATTAGTCTGTTACTCACGACTGCGGCTGATCCTCAAGCGTTCGTAATGCCAAGTTTTGTGGGACAGTTGCTGGGGAGTGCGAACCGGACCTTGATGGATTCGGGATTCCGGTTAGGAAATGTGACCATGGTGCCTCCGACCAGTGTGACAACTACCGACGCAGAAGGACAATCGGTTCCGACTGCACCCAGCGCCCCACCTCCTCAGAGTGCGGCCCCGGCGCAGCCTTCGCCCGCGAGCATCATTGTTTCGCAATCACCGTCGGCCGGGCAGAGGGTGGTGGCAGGTACAGCCGTCAATTTCGAAGTGCGATAAAAGCGAATCTCCCTGCCAGATTTGTATTATGGTGGATCGCCTCCATCATTTCTTTTCAACGATCGCGGCAAAGAATCCGTCGCACGGATGGACGCCGGGGATCGTCCGAAGAAACGGTCCGGCGGCAAGCGAGGCGGGATCGGGCCACGAGAGTTGGCCGGCTGCTTTCAGTCGATCGAGTTCAACGTGGCAGTCGAGCAGGTGGAAGGCAGCTTCATCGGCCAGAACCTGACGGACTACGTCTTCATTTTCTTCTTTCTCCAGCGAACAAGTTGCGTAGACGAGGCGTCCTCCGGTCCCGAGTCGAGCGAGCGCCGAGCGGAGGATTGCTTTCTGGCGCACTTGCAGTGCAGGGAGATCATTTGGTGTGAGGCGCCATTTGATCTCCGGATTGCGAGCGAGTGTGCCAGTGCCTGAGCAGGGGACATCAGCAAGAACGCGGTCGAATGAGATGTCAAACGGAAGGCGCTGTGCGTCGGCTGCGACGACGTGGACGCGCGCGTCGGGTTTGGATCGCTGCAGCAGCTTGCTCAACAGGCGTGCGCGATGGGGATGCAGCTCAATCGCGACAAGGGTTGCGTCCAGATTTTGGTCAGCAATTACGAGAGTCTTGCCGCCTGGGGCAGCGCAGCAATCGAGAATCCGTTTTCCCCTTCCGACGAGCGTGGAAACGAGCTGCGAGGCTTCGTCTTGAATGAGGATTTCGCCGCGGCGGAATAGTTCGGTGTGTGTGATGTCTCCAGATTCGATCTTACGAGCGGAAGACAGGATCGCGCCCGCGTGGAGAGTGATCCCTGATGCTGCAAGCTCCGCTTCCGCGTTTGCGGTCCTTAGCCGCACCACAGTATTTGGAATTGTCTGATTGCGCGCGCAGATCTGCTTCGCAATCGTCAGGCCGTAAGCATCAGTCCAGCGTTCCACGAGCCACAGTGGATGCGCGTACGCACGGGACAGAGATTGCGGCGAATCTCTGTGCTTGTTAGCTTCGTCGCCTGCCAGCTTTGTAGTGAGTTTGCGAAGAACGGCGTTGACGAATGGGGCTGCGGAGCCCTTACGAGCACGCTTCACCAACTCCACGCTTTCGTGAACAGCCGCGCGTTGAGGAATCCGGTCGAGCCAGCGGATTTGGTAGAGGGCGAGGCGAAGGGTAACCAAAACCTCAGAATCAAGTTTGGTCAGCGATTGCGAAGATGCAGTGGAAATCTCATCATCGAGGCGCGAACGCCAACGGAGAACACCCATCACTAACTCCGTTGTGAGGGCATGATCGGTACTTGATAGATTCGCATGGGCAGAAGAGTGAAGGAGTTCCGACGCGTACGAAGATTGGCGCTCGATGCGGAGAAGAATGTCGAACGCTGCGGCTCGGGCGGGGGAGACGGGCATGCAATCTAATTGTAGGGCGGCACGGATTTAAGGCGAAACCGCCTGCACAGAATCTAAGTAGCACCCAACGTCTCGCCCGGTTTCGGGCGATAGCCTTGAAGGAAGGCCTGTGCAGGCGTCCGCTTCTTTCCCTCGAGCTGAACTTCAAGGAGTTCCAGGGATGTGTTCTGGCCGCAGCCAACTAGAAGGCGGTCGCCTTCCGCTCGCAACTCGCCGGGCGGGATGGTCATGTTGACGGGTTTCGCTTTCAGAATCTGAAGATTCTTGCCGCGAAATCTCGTGTAGGCGCCGGGCCAGGGTTGGAAGCCACGGAGCCGATTGTAGAGTTCGCTAGCATTGCGCGAGAAACTGATGAGACCGTCTTCCTTCTTCAGAAGCGGGGCTAAGCTGGCGCGCGAATTGTCTTGCCGCTGCGGCCGAATCGATCCGGCCTGTAGGCCGCGTAAAGTTTGGAGCATCAAATTTGCGCCGATGTCTGCCAGGCGTGGAGCTAGCGTCTCGGATGTGTCATCCGCCCCGATGGGGAGTTCTTGCTGGAGGAGAATGTCGCCCGTGTCGAGGCCAGCATCGATTCGCATCGTGGTCACGCCGGTGATGGTTTCGCCTTGCGCGATCGCCCACTGAATGGGAGCGGCGCCGCGGTACTTGGGAAGAAGCGAGGCGTGGAGATTGATATTGCCATTCGGAGGGAGATCGAGCATCCATTCCGGTATGATGCGCCCGTAGCCGACGACGATAATAGCGTCAGGCTCAAGGCGGGACAGCTCAGCGTGGAATTCTTCGTTGTTCTTGATGCGCTCCGGCTGGGTAATCGGAAGGTTCAGCCTGACTGCAGATTCCTTAACCGGCGAGGCGACGAGTTCGAGGCCGCGTCCTTTGGGGCGATCTGGCTGCGTCACGACGAGCTCGACGCGATGGCCGGCTGCAACCAGCTTTTCCAGCGTCGGGACAGCGAAGCGCGGAGTACCACAGAAGATGATATCGAAGGGCATTGAGTAATTGGGAAATTGAGTAATTGTGTAATTGAGATTTACGTGGTTTTCAATTAACCAATTACTCGATCACTCAATTACACAATCCTCACCATTCCCCCGCTTTCATGAGCTTGCGAATTTTTCGCTTCATTAGGTCACGTTTTAGTGCGCTGAGGTGGCTGATGTAGAGCTTGCCATTCAGGTGATCGGTTTCGTGCAAGAAGGCGCGCGCGAGCAAATCCTCCCCGGTCTTTTGGAAAGTCTTGCCGTTAATATCCTGGGCCCGTACGGTAACCTTATTGGGGCGAGTGACGTTTTCGCGAAAGTCAGGAATGCTCAGGCATCCTTCGCTCTGCGTGTGCTTCCCCTCGGTGTGAATAATCTCTGGATTGATGAGCACGAGCTTCGCGTCCGGATCTTCTTTGAAAGTCACGTCGACCACGGCGACGCGGCGTCCGATGCCGATCTGCGGGGCGGCAAGGCCAACTCCGTGTGCGGCGTACATCGATTCAAACATGTCGTCGATGAGTTTACGCAGTTCTTCATCAAAGACAGCGACCGTTTCTGCAGGTTTTTCAAGAACGGGGTTGCCGTACTTCACAATGGGATAGATCATCAGTAGTTTCTTAGTTGCAGGCAGTAGCCTTGGAAATTGCGCAAAGTTTCAGTCATGGAGTCCCCGCCAAACTTCTCCAGGGCACAGCGAGCCAAAGTGAGCGCGACCATAGCTTCTCCCGCGACTCCGGCGGCAGGTACGACACAAACATCCGACCTCTCATAAGCGGCTTTTACGGGTTCTCGGGTTGCGAAATCGACCGACTGCAACGGACGTCGCAACGTGGAAATCGGTTTGAGATATCCGCGGACGCGAATCTCCTCTCCATTGGAGACGCCGCCTTCAATGCCTCCCGCATTGTTGCGCGTGCGTGAGAACGCCGTGAAGCCCGAGGCCGCGGTGTAGCCGATTTCATCGTGCACGGTAGAACCGGGGGCAAAGGCTGCGGCGACCCCCGCTCCGATTTCGACCGCTTTCACGGCCTGCAGCGACATGACCGCGGCAGCAAGCATAGCGTCGAGACGCTCATCCCACTGCACATAGGTCCCTAGCCCGGGCGGCACATTGTGCGCAACGACTTCAAAGACTCCTCCCAGCGAGTCTCCGGTTTTCAGGACCTTATCCACTTCTTCTTTCATGCGCTGCTCGACTTCGGCATCGGCACAGTTGAGCAGGACTTCATCCCGATCCCAGAGGGCGCGAATTTTCTCCCACGGAACCTGATCGGCGAGAGTAACGCTGCCTGTGGTGACGACGTGGCTGAGGACTTCGATTCCGAGTTCCCGCAGAAAGAGCTTGGCGATCGCACCCAGGGAAACGCGGGCGGCCGACTCCCGGGCCGAGGCTCGTTCCAACACGTACCGCGCTTCGGAAAAGTTGTATTTCAAGGCGCCGGCGAGATCAGCGTGGCCCGGCCGAGGAGAGGCAACGCGCTTGTGTTTGGCCGGATCGCCATCGCCGACGGGCAGGGATTCCTGCCAGTTTTTCCAGTCGCGATTCTCAAGTTGCACGGAGATCGGTGAGCCGATGGTTATTCCGTGACGGACACCGGATAAGATGTGGGCTGTGTCGCGCTCGATCTTCATGCGTCCGCCGCGGCCGTAACCTTGCTGACGGCGCCAAAGTTCGCGGTCGAGGAATGCCTGGTCAATCTTCAGGCCGGCAGGGACGCCGGAAAGAAAGGCAACCAGGGCTTGGCCGTGCGACTCTCCTGCTGTGAAATAGCGCAGCATAAACGCTCGATTGTACCTGATACACCGGAGAATCGGGGTTGCCGGCTCATGGGAATTAACGCGCGGAAGCGGATTTTCACAAGCTTGAGGTGCGAAACAGCGGCTACAATAAGGCATCGATTTACCCTCTCTGCCGGGGTCAAACCGAACCCGCGCCGCAGCGCAATCTCTGGCCGCCACAAAGGAGGAACTGTGTGCCCCCACGCACAGATCCAGCGAGAAGGACCGTTTAGAAAGCAGAAAATTCGTTGCGTTCTGATCCACGATCATGTGTTGTTGCGCCAAGGGCTACGTCGTCTGCTCGAAGATGAGCCAGACATGGAGATCGTCGCCGAGGCTGGCACGGTTACGGAAGCGGTCCAGCGCGTCGCGCAGCATCGCCCGGAGATCGTCATCGCCGATGCTCTTATGTTCCAGTGCGCTGCCGAGCAGACGGAAATGCTAATTCTGAAAGAATCTCCTCAAAGCAGGGTGCTGTTCCTGACGATGCATCCGCAGGATGCCCGAGGAGCCGACGAGATCAGTTGTACGGTCCGGCAGACTTCTGCCGAACAACTGGTCGAAATGGTCCGGACAGCGCACGTCGGCGACGGAGCTGTGACACGCCAGATTAGCAGTGATCGTCAACAAGAGAAGCTGCGACCTCGCAAACGCATTTTGACTGCTCGCGAGCGTGAGGTGTTGAAGCTCCTGGCTGAAGGCAGAACGGTGCGGTCGGTCGCAGATGTCCTCGGGCTTAGCGCGAAGACCGTTGACGCTCACAAATTCAACCTAATGCGGAAGTTAGGTCTTCACAATAAGGCCGAACTGGTGATGTGGGCGATCCAGAAGAAAGTCCTTAAGCTGCCCGCAAATTTCTAAGCAGACGAGTAGTGGACATTGTTTATCTGCGGCATCACTCCGACACTGCGGCTTCCGCAAGTTCGACGAGGCTGCTGACGGTCATGTCCGGCTTGGCATCCGCTGCCTTCACAGCGCCGACTCCCGGCCGAGCCGAAGGACGATTCACCCATACTGTCGCCAAGCCCAGAGCCTGCGCCGGCACGACATCGTGATAGACGCTCTGTCCCACGTGCAAGACGCGGTGTGCAGGTGCATTGATTCGGCTCAGCGCGAGCTCGAACATTCTGAGCGAGGGCTTGTAGGCCTGCGCCTGTTGCGCGGTAATGACCTCATCAAAGTCGACACCGAGCTGCGGACGCGTAGTCGCGAAGAGGTCATCATCGACATTGGACACGATCGCGAGGCGAAAGCGGGTTTTCAAACGCTGGAGTGCGGCCACCGTGTCCGGCCAGGGTTTCCAGGACGGAAGAGAGTCAGGCAATGAGCGGCATTCTTCTTGGCTGGGACTGAATCCCAGGTTTGCACCCAGCCGCCGGACTACGGATTCCAAGACCATGCGATAGGGATGGAATTCCCCCTGCTCCGATAGCAACTCGAAGTCGCCATACATTTTGAGCAGGACGGCGTCGTCGACTTTTTTCCCATGGGCGGCGAGAACGCGATGAAGGACCGGGAGAATACCGGCCTCCCAGTTGATCAGAGTTCCGTAGCAATCGAAGGTAAGAATTTCGAAGCGGTTGAAGTCGAGCATGCAGCGGCGCGGTCCTGTTCTGCGGAGAGTATGAGTTGCGATCACTCCCGCAAGGGCTCTGGGAGTGATCGCAATAAGGAGAGTGTACTCGATTACATCCGTTGCAATTCGATTGGCTGCGTGAGCTCGAAGGTTACGTCAGATTCGGCCGGCAGAACGATATCCTTGTTTCCGGTAAACGCAGCGCCGCCGGTCCCGGCGCCAGCACCGGCGGCCGCTCCGATCGCGGCTCCCTTGCCTCCGCCTGCGAGTGCACCGATGATGCCGCCAAGAGCTGCGCCGCCACCGGCCATCACGGCCGTGCGCTTGCCCTTGCCCTTCGCGGTGAAGCTTCGCGTAGCGGCTTGAACCTGCATGTCAGATCCACCCAGGTTGATCGAGTCCAGGCGCACCTGAAGGACAGCGCCCCCGGCGAAGCGACCCAACGGTTTGGCGTCGGTCACGGTTCCAGAGACGTTTGCTCCTTTCGGAATCACGACTTCGTTACCGACCATGATGTCCTTGGCCACCGTGCCGGTAAAGGTCTGCCCGGACTGGCTGAGTTTAGAACCGAGCGCAGATCCGAGGCTCACGGTGATGCTGGTTCCCGCCGGAACCACAACGGGCTCTTTCTTCTTCTCTTCTTTTGCCTCGCGTTTAGTTCCGCGATGTTCTTTTGCTTCTTTGCCCTTTGCCTCGTTCGTGTCGGACATATTGCTGTTGTCCGAGTTGGTCGAGTTGTTGTCCGTAGAGGGTTTGCTGGTGCACGCCAGCACAGTCAGCGCAAGATACACACTAAGGGCTAGAGGAATTAGACGATTACGCATCGGAACCTCCGGGTGATGTTGCCAATGTACCGGAATTTGGCGGGCTGGGGCAACGGTTGCAGGCAAAACCTCGAACGACA
>Ga0209698_10004063_pt1 | contig 16178 bp, 15 predicted proteins | sample LitLauG_LLR_2012_FD_187203 | JGI IMG/M metagenome (GOLD analysis project Ga0209698, IMG submission 187203) | Freshwater sediment microbial communities from Pennsylvania, USA - Little Laurel Run_MetaG_LLR_2012 (SPAdes) (version 2) | ecosystem: Environmental > Aquatic > Freshwater > Creek >...
CGCGTCTCCTGCTCAAAACGGTTCTCATCATGACTGCGTCCTGCGGTCCTGGAGGCGATCTTGTTGCGCCGGCGCGCGCGGCTCAGACTCGAGTGCGGATCGGAATCGAGCAGGATGGATAGATCAGGCTGAAGATTGCCGCAAAGGACGCGATGCAGTTCGCGCACCGAGTCGCTGCCCAGTTTGCGTCCGCCGCCCTGGTAGGCCTCGGTCGAGTCGGTGAAGCGATCGCAGAGCACGATGCTGCCTGAGGCCAGCGCCGGTTCGATGACCTCGGCGATGTGCTGTGCGCGGGAGGCGAACATCAGCGCCATCTCAGCGAGCGGAGAAAGTCCTGCTGTGCCGGAATCGAGCAGAATCTTGCGAATCTTTTCAGCGGTTGGAGTTCCGCCGGGCTCGCGCGTCTCAATGACTTTATGCCCGGCTTCGCGAAGCGCCGCGGCGAGCCGGCGCAACTGCGTGCTCTTGCCTGTGCCATCGAGGCCTTCGAAAGTAATAAATTTCCCGCGCCGGGACATTGTGCGAAATGATAGCAGCGAACCGACCTGTACGCTCGCGTCTACGACTGCTATAGTCTTAGATTCGCCGCCAGACGGGTTTCACATCACAAACAGGGAGCTCCACAAGAATGAAAGTCTCCAGAATCTTGGGAGTATTTTGCTTCGCGACTTTCGCTGTTCAGGCATGGTGCGCCACCCCGCCCACCGTAACGCTCTCCGTTGATGCTACGACGGCTCCGCGAAAGATTTTTCACGCGACCCTGCAGATTCCCGCGACCTCAGGCGACCTGACGCTCTACTATCCAAAATGGATTCCCGGCGAGCACGCGCCCGACGGTCCCGTCGTCGATCTCGCCGGACTGTTTTTCAAGGCCAACGGACAGAGCCTAAAGTGGCGCCGCGATCTGCTGGATGGGTTCACCATTCACGTCGATGTGCCTGCTGGCGTGAACGAGATCTCGGCGGAACTCGATTTTCTCTCCCCTGCAACATTTGAAGGCGGATTCTCGGCCGGTTCTTCTGCGACCGCCAAGCTGGCGATCATCAGTTGGAACCAGGTTCTGCTGTACCCCAAGGGCTACAAGTCTGACGACATCAATTACACGGCAAGCCTGAAGCTACCCGAGGGCTGGAAGTTTGGCACGCCACTTCCGGTCAACAGTCAGAGCGGCAATGAGATTCACTTCGCCACGGTTTCGCTCACGACTCTGGTCGACTCGCCCGTGATCACCGGAGAATTTCTAAGAGTTGTGCCGCTGGCTCAGGATCCACCCACGGAAATGGACATTGCCGCCGATGCGGCGGCCGATCTCGAGCCGCCGCAGGAAACCTGGGATCGTTACAAGAGCCTCGTCGACCAGGCGCAGAAACTTTTCGGCGCGCATCACTACCGCGATTATCACTTCCTCTACACGCTCAGCGATCACGTGGCGCACTTCGGCCTGGAGCATCATGAGTCAGACGACAGCCGCGTGGATGAGCGCAGTCTCGTGGATGAGACTGGCCGCAAACTCTCGGCTGGCCTGTTGCCTCACGAGTATGTGCATTCGTGGAATGGGAAATACCGCCGCCCTGCGGGCCTCGCCACGCCGGACTACCAGCAGCCCATGCAGGACGATCTGCTCTGGGTCTATGAAGGGCTGACGAACTATCTCGGATTTGTGCTGACGTCTCGCAGCGGGCTGCTCACGGCCGACCAGAACCGCGACGATCTTGCGTTGACGGCGGCTGGGCTCGATCATCTTCCGGGGCGGAAATGGCGCGACCTGCAAGACACGGCGGATGCGGCACCGCAACTTTATTTCGCGCCAGAGGCGTGGCATTCCTGGCGCCGCGGCACCGATTTCTATAACGAAGACACACTGAACTGGCTTTGGGTTGACGTCATCATCCGGCAGCAGTCGAAGGGCAAGAAATCGATCGATGATTTCTGCCATCTCTTTCATGGCGCTCCCAGTACCGGTCCGGCGCTGAAGACTTATACATTCGAGGATGTAGTCAGCGCGCTCGACCAGGTCGTGGCGTACGACTGGCGCGGTTTCTGGACTGAGCGCCTGACGAACCACGGGCCCGGCGCACCGCTCGGCGGCATCGAAGGTAGTGGGTGGAAACTGGTCTACGACGACACGCCTTCCGAGATGATTAACAGTTTGGCGGGTGCCTATCATTTCGTTCCCGCGGCATTCGTGCTTGGCCTTGAGCTGCGCGATGATGGTGGCATTAATGACACGATAGAGGGTGATCTCGCAGCGAAGTCTGGCATCGGGCCAGGGATGAAAGTGGTCGCGGTGAATGGACGGCGCTTCACGCCGGAGATTCTGCGCGATGCGATCAAGGCGGCGAAGAGCGGCAGCGCGCCGATCGAGTTGCTGATTGAGAACAGCGACTATTTCAAGACTTACAAGCTCGATTATCACGGCGGCGAAATGTATCCGCACCTGGTGCGGGACGCGTCGAAGCCGGATTTGCTCAGTGAAATTCTGAAAGCAAAATAGCAGCGTCGGCATTATTCGGCTCTACGGTCGATTCCATGAAGCTTCATACCTTGCTGATTTCTCCCGCGGTGGTGCTCGCGCTCAGTCTCTGCGCCACCGCGCAGACTTCTTCCATCCTAGGCTTCACTCCCGCATCTTCGGCTCACGAATCGGAGATCGAATCGAAATTCAAATCCGTTCCGTCGCCTGACGAAGAACGGCGGCAGCATCACATTTTCACTTCGGAGCCGCATGTGGCGGGATCGAAGCGCAACAACGAACTAGCGGACTACATCGCAGAGGAGTGGAAGAAGCAGGGGATGGAAGAGGTCGTCATCCGGCGCTACGACGTGTATGGCACAAATCCGAAGAGCGCCTCGCTGGAGATGATCGCGCCGACCCACTATCAAGCTGTGTTGCGCGAGGCCCCGCTCGACGCCGATCCGGATTCGAAGAATCCTGCTATCAGCGGCGCGTGGCTTGGGATGTCGATCTCCGGTGAGGTCACCGCGCCGGTGGTCTACGCGCACAGCGGCAATCCCGAAGATTACGATCTGCTGCTTAAGAACGGCATCAGCGTGAAAGGCAAGATTGTGCTGGTTCGCTATTCGAATCCCTATAGCTATCGCGGATTCAAGGCGCTGACCGCGCAACGCGAGGGTGCAGCCGCCATGCTCGTATACAGCGACCCGCAAGAGGACGGATACAAAAAAGGCAAGATCGATCCCGAGGGGCCGTGGGGTCCGGAATATCACATTCAGCGCGGCGCGATCACGTATGACTTCATGGTGCCGGGTGATCCCCAGACACCGGGATGGGCCTCGGTACCAGGGGCAAAACGAATTCCGATCGAAGAAGCCGAGTCCGCGCCGAAGATCATGGCGCTGCCGCTCTCCTGGCACGATGCCAAACCGCTGCTCGAAAACATGGATGGGCCCGTAGCACCGAAAGAGTGGCAAGGCGGGCTGCCGATCGAGTATCACTTGGGCGGGGAACGCGTGAAGGTCCATCTCAAAATCGAGATGGACAACGGGTTGCAGCCTTATTATGTGGTCGAAGGGCGCATTCGCGGCGCGGAACTGCCGGATGAGTGGGTCGTGCTGGGCAATCATCGCGATGCATGGGTGTATGGTGGCGTTGATCCTTCGAGCGGCACGGCTTCGATGATGGAGGTGACGCGCGCCCTCGGGCAGCTTGCCAAACAAGGCATGCGCCCGCGACGCACGATCGTAGTTTGTAGTTGGGATGGCGAAGAGATTGGCCTTACTGGCTCGACTGAGTGGGGCGAGCAGTTCGCCGATGAACTTCGCGCCAAGGGAGTGGCATACATCAACGTCGATGAAGCCACGTCGGGCCAGGAGTTCCACGGGCAGGCCGTAGCATCGCTCGCGCCAATGCTGGAGGAAAGCACGCGCAGCTTGCAGGACCCCTCAGGCAAGAGCCTGTACGACGCATGGAAGGCGACGATCGAGCGTGAACGAAAGGAAGGCGCGCAATCGAGCCAGTTCAGCGACTCGGGTGTGGCCAGCGAGAGCCTCGCTGACACGCGGATTGGCAGCGGTTCGGACCACACTGTCTTTCTCAACTTCATCGGCATGCCGGTGTTGGGCCTGGGATTTGTTGGAGACTACGGCGTCTATCACTCAGCGTACGATGACTTTTTCTGGATGAATCATTTCGGCGATCCTGGCTATCGCTATCACACGCTGATGTCGCAGTTGTGGGGAGTCACGGCGCTGCGGTTGGCGAATGCGGATCTTCTTCCGTTTGATTTTGCGAGCTATGCGGGCAACATTCGTCAGTTCGTGAACGAACTGGCAAAAGGCAAGGACATGAGCAAACTCGACCTGAGCGAAGTTAGAAAGGAAATCGATGATTTCGAGGCGGCGGGGCGTCGGCTCAATCAGTCGCTCAACAGCAAGCTCAAGTCCGGGCAACTCGATCCCAAGCTGGCGTTGCAAATGAACCACGGCATGATGGGCGTCGAGCGCAACTGGCTAAATGCCGATGGAATTCCGGGACGGCCATGGTTTAAGCACATTCTCTACGGCGCGAGATTTACCTATGCGCATCTTGAATTGCCGGGATTAACGGAAGCCGTCGAAAAACAAGATTGGGCCACCGCTGAGAAACAGGCTTGGATCCTTCAGCACGCGCTGGAGAAAAATACAAAACTCGTCAATGAACTCAATGAGAGCCTGCAGCACTAAGTAAGAGTACGCCCCATCCAAACGCCGCAATTTGCGACGTTAGGATGGGAAGACTGCCTCTGTCATGCCGCCGGCAGCAACAACTCTGTTTTCAACTCATCTTCCGGAGTGAGTTTAGGGTCGTTCAGATAATTCTCAATGCAATACTCCTCGCGCAATTTCAACTTCTTGTCGGCAACGGTCTTAAAGATTTGCGTGAAAGCAGCCCAGATGTGCGAATAGGGTCCGGTGAGAACGAAGCGCGCATACTTGCCGCTCTCGATCTTGCGGTACTGAAGACCTTTGATGGGACTGGACGGAGCCGTCGGCAGCGAAACGCCGGCTTGATAAATCATCGCATCTTCACCGGTTGCCTTGCGGTCCATCCCGCTCAGGCCCAGGTGCTCAACGATAGTGTTGTGCTCGACCTGACCATCAAGACGGGCGAAGAAGTCATTCCAGGTGGGCGGCGCAACCTCGGAGTACGGGCCTCGCCGCTCTAAGAAGACATAGTGGGTTACGGGTCGGGTGATGATTTCGAAATCTGGTGTGAGGTTCATAGCGATCTCCTTTTGTACTTGCGGCTTGCTCAGAAGGTAGATCGCTTCCAACTGTTTTTCTTTTCCAAGATTGCGAAATTCGCTGGGACTGATCGCGAGAATCTTTTTAAACACTTTGTTGAACGCGGAGGGCGTTTCATACCCGACATCGAGTGCAATCTCGGTGATGGCAGCGTCCGGGTCTTCCTGCAGCATGCGGAGGGAGGTGGCCAGGCGAATTCTGCGCAGGAAGTCGAAGGGAGTTTCGCCGGTGTAGGCGAGAAAAAGGCGCGCAAAGTGGTAGGAAGAGGACCCGGCTTCGCGCGCGATGTGCAGCAGGGTGAGTGGCTCATCCAGATGAAGGCGGATGTACCGCTGCGCGCGGCCGATCTGCGAGCGGTGAAATTGGCTCTGGTGCTGTAGCTTCCGTTGCGCCATGGCGCAGTTTAGCCCACGGCTCGAGTCGAAGGCTTGTCCGGAATTGCGAGAATTGAATGGGAAGCGGGAGATGAGAAGATTCGCAATCCCAGCTAGCTTGCCTTCATCTCGCGCTCCATAACTTTGCGCAGGGCCTGGTTGATGCGAGTCTGGTAGCGTTTGCCATCTTTCTTGAACCAGGCAATCACGTCTGCATCGAGGCGGAGCGTGACCGGCTTCTTTAGAGGGCGGTAGAAATCCGAGATCTTCATAGAGTGCGGGGGAAACTGCTTCTTGGGATCTTGCGCGGAAGCGTTGAGATCGATGGTCTTGGCCCGTGATCTGCGGCTGCCAGCGCGGGCTTGCGGATTTCGGACCTTCGATGCTCTGGCAGCGCCGGATTGTCCTCGAACCGATGCGTTACTTTTTGCAAGTCGTTGTTTTCTAGTCATCTAAGCACGTACCTGTCTTGATGTATGTACACCATTGTGCATTAAGATGTTCCTATAGGAACAGTTTGCCGATCTTTCGCCCTTCTTCTTGGCCATTTTCAGCTCGCAACATGCTCGTCCACAGCAACTTCCGCCTCATCGTCCCCCATGAAGGCGAACACCTCCTGCGGCACCGGATTCTGCCACACGGGCGCAAAAGACAGCCGGTGCAAGGGGCTCGGGCCATGCTCGCGCAACGCCGCGAGATGGCGCGGCGTGCAGTATCCCTTGTGCGAGGCTAAGCCGTACGCAGGAAACACAGCATCCCATTCGCACATCATGCGGTCGCGCTCCACCTTGGCCAGGATCGAGGCTGCCGCAATCGAGGCCGACAGTGCATCGCCGTGGATGATGGCCTTCTGCGGCTGTTCGCAATCGATCTTCACAGCGTCGATGAGCAAGTGATCGGCGGCAGGCATGAGGCGCAGCACGGCCTCGCGCATGGCCACCCGCGATGCTTGGTAGATATTGATCTGGTCGATACGAGCGGCGTCTACTGCTGCAATTGCCCACGCGATGGCATGCTCGCGAATGCGCTGGGCGAGCACCTCGCGGCGCTCAGGCTCGAGCAACTTGGAATCGCGGAGGCCGCGCACCCGATACGCGGGATCGAGGATCACCGCGGCAGCAACCACTGGCCCAAAGAGCGATCCGCGTCCGACCTCGTCGACGCCGGCAACGCGCAAGGCACCGCACTCCCATGCCATTTTCTCGTACCGCAGCGTGCAGCGCAGCTTTTTGAGCAGCCGCAGCTTCGCGGCCGACGGAGAGAGCTTGCGTGCGGGCGTTGATTTGAGAACAGACGACTTCATCATCGAACCGAGAGTTGTCCCCATCTTCACCGAGAGACATGAATCATGCAAGTGGGCAATGAAGGCTTCAGGTTTCGAGGGTGTAAGGCCGCAAAGACGACAGCGTCTCGAAGTCTTTGAAGATTTCGAAAAATCGGGACTTTGAAACCTGATTCCACGCACGTTGTCCCCAGCAAGTAACCATCCCTTCGATTACCGGCGTACATTGCCCATCCGGACATGTACTGGTAACGTGGCTGCAGTCGCAGTTCCCGGACGAGGCACTGTGGAAAACCAAAACAACACGTCATCGCAAAGCGGCCTGCTCACCGGAAAGCTTGTGCACCTGGCACTGCCGGTGCGCTGGAGCCTGGTGGGCCAGGAGGGACGCGGGGGAGCAGAGATCGCGTGCACGTACGATATTCATCCGCAGGGTGCGCGGTTGGTGAGCGCTCGCGAGGTGAATGTGGGCGATCTGGTGATGGTGGAACGTGGGCGCAACAAAGCCGTGTGCCAGGTAGTGTGGTCGGCGGATCCAGCGTCGCCGTTACGTGGACAGTTTTCCGTGCAATGCGTTGAGGGCAGGACACCGTGGGATGACGAACTGCGGCAGATGGAAGAGGAATATCAGCCGCTCATTCTGGATGCGGCGCGGCGCGGGTCGATGAGTTCGTTTGCTCGGCCTGAGGCGAACCGCAGGCGGCGTCCGCGATTTTATGTGGAAGGACAGGCCGAGGTGATGGACGGAGTGCAGCGCGCCGAGGGCGAGGTGCAGCAGATCTCGGAATATGGCGCGCGAATTTCGGCAACAGAAATCCTGCGTCCCGGTACGGATTTTCGGCTTACGCTCAACGTCCTGGATGTAAGCCTGGCCCTCAAGGCACAGGTGAAGTATCTCGTGAACAACCTTGGAATGGGTGTGGAGTTTCAGGAGATTCGGCGGGGGGATCGTCCGCTGCTGGATTACGTGTTAGGCAAAGTGCGCGCCCGGCGCGTGGAGGAATTTGCGCCGGTGCAGGTCGAGCCGTTGATCACGGCGGCGGGATAGTCGCCACGGGGGCTAAAAAGCCCCCGTGACTTTTTCGATCGCTTACCCGGCGCTGAAGCGCCGCTCTCCAACACTCAGGCGGCACACTTAGGCGGGGCTGCTCGCAACTACGCTTTTTCGACGTCGCGCAGGCGTGCCGCTTTGCCGCGGAGGCCGCGGAGGTAGAACAGGCGCGCGCGGCGGACTTTGGACGAGCGCAACAGTTCGACCTTGTCGATCACCTTGGAGTGAACCGGAAAGATACGCTCGACACCCTGTCCGAAGCTGATCTTGCGGACGGTGAAGCTGGCTTGCGGTCCGTTGTCGCGCTTGATAACTACGCCTTCGAAGGCCTGGAGGCGTTCTTTGTCGCCTTCCTTGATCTTTACGTGGACACGGACGGTGTCGCCGGGACGGAACGCAGGGATGTCGGTGCGCTGGGTTTTAGCCAGCAGTTTTTCGATGATCAGGTTTGACATTGTCGTTATCCTTCCGAAATTCGTTTGATTCATCTGCTGTCATTCTGAGAGTAGCTCAGGATGACAAGCCATTGGAGCTTCGAATCCGCTCCAGAATCTTCTGGTCTTCCTTGCTGAGCGTCACGCCTTCGAGCAAGTCGGGGCGGTTGCGCAGCGTTTTCTTCAGTGCCTGCTCGCGGCGCCAGCGGCGAATCTCGTCATGATTGCCGTTGAGCAGGACCTCCGGCACCGCAATCCCGCGAAACTCCGCGGGACGCGTGTAGTGCGGATAGTCGAGCATACCGCCGGAACCGCAGGTAGAATCTGGCCCCTCACGCTCTTCGCCATCCACATGCATCGTGAATGATTCCTGCAGCGTTGACGCTTCGTTCCCGACTGCTCCCGGCAGCAGGCGCGTGACAGCTTCAACGATCACAGCGGCCCCGAGTTCCCCGCCGCTCAGCACATAGTCGCCGATCGAGAGTTCGCGATCGGCGAGGAAGTCGGCGACGCGCTCGTCGACGCCTTCGTAGCGTCCGCAGATCAACACGATCCGGTCGAGCGTTGCCAGTTCCGCGGCGACTTTCTGCGTGAAGCGCCGGCCGCCGGCGGAGAGCAGGATTACAGACTGCTTCGCGCGGCCATGCACGCGGTCCTCGCGCGAGGCCACCTGCCTTGCTTCTAAACATTCAAAGAGCGGTTCCGGCTTCAGGACCATGCCTTCGCCGCCGCCGAAAGGGCGGTCATCCACAGTGCGGTGCCTGTCTTTCGTAAACGCCCGCAGGTCGTGGACTTCGATTGTCGCCAGGCCCATTTCGCAGGCCCGGCGGGTAATGCCGTGTTGCAACGGTCCGCGAAAGAAGTCCGGAAAGATCGTGACGATATCGGCCTTCATTTCGCCTGAGACCTAAACTCTTCACCACCGAGGCACAGAGACACCGAGAAAACCTTTTCAGGCTTACCCCAGGGCTAAAGCCCCTCGCCTCTGCGCTTCTCGCGGCGCGGCTGGAAGCCGCACCCTTTCAAACCACTTTGCTGCTGCTTCTCTTCTGGCGTCACCGGGGCGTTAACTTCGAACATGCCTTCCGGCAGATGCATCCGCACTCGCTTCTGCGATATGTCGACCGCTTCGAGATACGCTTCGGCGAAGGGGATGTCGTATTGCTTCCCTTCCGCAACCACGATCAGGAGCGGGGCCTCGCCGGCTCCAAACTGAACGTCGGCTATGCGACCGACTTCCGTGCCCTGGTCGAACAGCGTGCAACCGACTAGGTCACTGACATACGTCCAACCTTCCTTCAGTCTCCCGCGTTCGTTGCGCGGGACTTGCAACTCTGATCCGATCAGAGCCTCGGCGTCATTCATCGAATCGACGCCGGCGAATTTCAAGACCAGCAGACCTTTGTGGGGCCAGAGGTCTTCCACTTCTAACTCGCGGCGCGTGTCGTCTTTCGCGAGCGTGAACAACTTCATGCCAGCGGTGAAGCGGTCCGGGATGTCGCTGTGAACTTCGGTGGCGACTTCGCCGTGGCGGCCTTGCGTTTTGATCACGCGGGCTAGCGTGATGAAATCGCTGATAACCTTGCCGAGATTTGTTTCTTTCGCCCCTTCCGGGGCTTGCGACCGTTTCAACGTGTCACCCACGGCTTGCGCCGTGGGCTGCATTCTTTCGCCGCTTCGCGGCTCGTGCGCCGAACGGCGGGGACTGAAGCCCCTAAAATCTCTTGCCGCTTCTACGCGGCGCTAAAGCGCCGCTCCTCCACAAAGCCAACAAGCGGCGCGGCTCGATCCGCGCCCTGACACGAACCCTACTCGATGATCTCGAGCTGGTAGCGCTTGTGATGGCGCTGGCCGGCGGCGCCCAGCAAGGCGCGGAGAGCGCGGGCGGTGCGGCCCTGGCGTCCGATGACCTTGCCGACGTCGGCTTCGGCGACTTCGAGTTCGATGATGCCGTCATCGAACTTTTCGACGAAGACCTCGTCGGGCGTGTCGACGATCGCCTTCGCGATCAATTCCAGCAGCGCGCAGATGTCTCCGGAGGGCTCAGGCATAGTTTCCATTTTCGGATGTGGTTAGATTCCCTCGGCGGCTAAAAAGCCGCGATCAAAATAGCCAGCTGTCGGTGCGGCTGAAGCCCGCGCCCTTTCAAATCAGTGCCGCAGTGTCGTCCTCTTACGCAGCGGAACCGGCTTCGGCTGGGGCGGGGGCGGGAGCTTTGGAGAACAGCTTGTTCACGCGCTCCGACATTTGCGCGCCCTTGGATACCCAGTATTCGACGCGGTCGCGCTTGAGTTCGACGCTGGCGGGATTAGTGCGGGGATTGTAGGTCCCGACCACTTCCACGGGGCGTCCGTTACGGGCGCGAGCCTTTTCGATCACCACAATGCGGTAATGCGGTTGTTTGCGCGCACCGCGGCGCGCTAGACGAATCATTAACACGAGACAATATCCTTTGTTCCGGAAGAGTCCGGCGAGATCAAGGCAAGCTCTTATTATGCCGGAGGTTAGGCGGAATGGCAAGGGTTTCGAACAGTTTCGAACCAGCGGCAGATCAAAGGCTCTAGATCGAGATCCATTCGGGTGACAGCTCCCGTTCAGAACATTTTATGCGCACCGGGCCACCCGACGGCGCTGGCGCAGCACGAGTGCGAGGCACAGGATTGCGGCCAACCAAGACAGCACCGGGTGCGATTGGACGAGAGCTGCGGTGGATTGCCAGGCGCGAACCACAACATCAGCGGGCTTACGCCACGGCAGGCGTGGACTTTGGTCGAACATCACGGCCTGGAGACTGGGCTCGAGACGCTCGGAGGAGCCGTATCCGTTGCGCAGGATGATGATGACGGCATCCTGATCGGGAAAGCGCATGATGGAAGAAAAGAAGTTTCCCGGCATGTCGCCACGCATTTCGGCCAGGCGGCTTCCCGCACCGGGCTGGTCCGCGGGAATGGTGGTGACGAACCATCCGTAGCCCCAGTCACCGAGGCCGGGACGGAAAATTTCTTCGCGAGTCTCCCTGGAAAACAGGATGTCGGAAGAAAGGGCCTGGTTCCAGCGCAGCAGATCTTCTACGGTCGAGTACATGGCACCGGCGGCATAAATGTGGGTGAGATCGAGAAAAGGCCCAGGTGCGTAGGTCGGTCCCAGATGGCGTTCGTAGCCGCGCGCACGGTTGGGAAGTTGGAGACTGTTGTGGTCGAGCCCTGTGTCGCGCATGCCGAGCGGCTCGAGAATTTTCTCCTTGAGCAAGGATTCATAGGAAAGTCCGGTCACGCGCTCGAGGATGAGTCCCAGGATGTCGTATCCACAGTTGCTGTAGTGCCACTGGGTGCCGGGAGTGGCGGTGAGATCAGGCTGGCAGAATTCTTCTACAAAAGGTTGCGGTTCGTAAGGTGTCGCGCCGAGCGCGGTTGCGTTGAAGGCGGGGGAATCGTAATCGGGCGGCAGCCCGGACGTGTGGTGCAGCAGTTGTTCGACTGTAATGCGCTTGCCGGTATCGGAGCGATACCCGGGAAGATAATCGGAGATGGCGGCGTCGAGCCGGATGCGGCCTTCCTGCACTTGTTGCAAAACCAGCGCGGCGGTGAACTGCTTCGTAATGGAGCCTATGTCGAATTGCGTGTGTGGGGTGTTGAGAGTGTGCGTGGTCCGATCGGCTTCCCCGAACCCACGGGCATAGATGACCTTGCCGTGGTCGGCAATGAGGACCGAACCATTCAGGAATCCGCGATCGTAGTAGTGAGAAAGGATGTGGTCGAAGCGCTCGGCCTCCGGCGACTGGGCGCGAGCGAACAACGAAGAGCATGCGATCAGCAGAGACAGAAAGGGGCGGATTGTGGACGCCGAACGCATGTCGAAGGGAGATACGCGGAGAGGGCGGGAAGAGTTCAGAAAAATCAGGAGGCAAGGGGAGGGTTCAAGAACCGCCGGATGCTATCGCTCTTCCGCGGTGAATACACGCTTAGCCTCATGCCCCCTCAGCATGAAAAGGGCCGGCGAGACAGCGGCAGCGGGTTTTAGATCGGTAACGTGGACTCGAATCGCGAGCGCTTCGTCCTTCATGATAAAAACCTGTTGCGGGATCCTGAACCCGGCGAAGGCTTGGAAATCGGAGTAGTTCGTTCCGAAGCCGTTTAGATAAGTCCTGCGCAGTAAGCCGGAGTCATCAAACCAGAAAGCCCGATTCTTCTGGGGGTCGAGCATGCCCTCCGGGCTCTCGGGTCCGGAGAGCACGCGAATGGCGAGGATTCCCTTAATGGTATCGCGTCTGATGCGCCAATCTGACTCAACAAACGTTTTCACAGCCGGGATCGGTTCCAGGGCTCTGAGGAGAAACACGAGTGCCTGCACGTCGGGACCTTCCGCGAGTTCGTAGCGTTTGTCCCCACTTCTGGCACGGATGTAGCGGCTCTTGCCAAGGGACGCTTCTCTTCTCCACTGTGTATTGCTGATCCAGGTGTCTTGGTAGTGTCCGGTCTCGACGCCCCCACTGCCTTTGGCCACAAATTCGGCGTGGAGCACGTAAGGTTTGCCGCTTCCACCTGCTGGAAAGGAAAGATGCAGGGCGCGATCAAAATAGGCCCGCGCACTTTCGAAGGTTGCGGCGCCCGAGGGGTTCGCCGTTTTGAGCGGCATAGTAGTTTGCGAGCCCCTCTGAACGGGAACGCTGTTCTGCAGAAATGGCTGGAATTGGAGGCCAAGAATCCCCTGATGCCCCACCTCGTTAACACTAGCGTTCTCGGAAACTAAGTCTTCAGCGGGGGTAAAGGTCGGCAGGATGAGCAGAACCGCAAGTGCGAAGAGCGCGTGACGAGAGACCATACGGGAGAACTTTACACATAACCGTTTCTCAAGACCAGAAGGATGATCTACATCAAACATGGCCAAAAACAAAAGGCTCCACTTCTCGCGCACTGAGCATGCGAGGAGTGGAGCGTCGTTGTTCCGGGTTCCTGTTCAGGCAACGGCTTTCGGCTTGGGGCTTCCCTTCGTTTTGGCGGACGGTTTGGCCAGGAACTTCAGCAACTCTGCGTTGATTTCTTCCGCATGAGTCCAGCCGATGTTGTGCGGGCCGTCTTTGATGACCACCAATTCGGCTCCATCGATCAGCTTGGCAGTGCGCTGTCCGGCAGCTGAAAATGGGACGATGCGGTCGGAGTCACCGTGGATCACGAGCGTGGGGACGTCGATCTTCGCAATGTCGTTGCGGAAGTCTTCGTGCCACGTCGGAACGCAGGCAACGCTCGCGGTCGCCGATGAAATGGAGGCCGTGTTCCAGCTGGCCTGAATGGCTTGCTCACTCACACGTTTTCCGAGATGGACGTCGGTGTTGTAGAAGTTCTTGAAGAATTCGGTGAAGAAAGCGTAACGGTCGGCGGCGACAGCTTTCTCGATTCCTTCGAAGACGGCGCCATCGACTCCTTCTGGATTGTCATCGGTCTTCCGCAGATAAGGGGGGATGCCTCCGATGATTACGGCTTTGGCGACATCTTTCGAGCCGTATTTGCCAATGTAGCGGGCGACTTCGCCGCCGCCCATGGAGAATCCGACGAGAACGAAGTTGCGCAGGCGGAGATGCGCGATGACGTGATGCAGGTCCTCGGCGAAGGTGTCGTAGTTGTAGCCAGTAGTGGGTTGGCTGGATTTGCCGAAGCCGCGGCGATCGTAGGCGACGACGCGGTATCCGGCGTTGAGAAGTGCGGGGACTTGTTTCTCCCACGACGCGCTGCTGAGCGGATATCCGTGGATGAGGACCACGGTTTGGCCGGAGCCGTGGTCTTCGTAATAAAGATGAATGGGAGTGGAGTTTTCTTTTCCGACATCGACGTAGGACATAGCGCCTCCTGAAGGATTGGCTAGAAGGTTAGTGGAAAGGTTTACGTTTGCTCTTGTTGTAGATGGTACACCCGCGCGGGAGGTTTCATGCTGGCGCGAGAAAATCCCGGCCGCCGGCACCAAGGTGCAAGGATGGTACTCCCTGCTGTCGAGCTTCGCTCGAGGGACAGCCGAGGCGGCTGTCCCTGCATGAAGCGTCCTGCTAGACTCGAGGGTTTGGGAGGTGGAGCGTGCAGGGTGTCTATATTCTGTCGGCGGTGCGGACGCCGATTGGAAAGTTTGGCGGGGCCATGGCTTCTCTAACGGCGGCCGATATGGGGGTGGTCGCGGCCAAGGCTGCGTTGGAACGAGCTGGGGTGCAGCCATCGCAAGTGGAGGAGACGATTATTGGCAATGCGCGGCAGGCGGGGGGCGGGCCGAACGTGGCGCGACAGATTTCGGTGCGGGCGGGCGTGCCGCAGGAAGTGCCGGCGTTCACCGTCAACAAGGCTTGCGCTTCTGGAATGAAGGCAATCGCGCTGGCCTACCAGGCGATCACGATGGGGGACGCGACCTGCATCCTGGCCGGAGGGACGGAGTCGATGTCGCGGCTTCCTTACTACTTGGATGGCGCGCGCTGGGGATACCGGCTGGGCCATCAGGAGTTGGTGGATGGGATGTATCGGGATGGGTTCTTTTGTCCACTGGCGAAGATGGTGATGGGAGAAACGGCGGAGGTGTTGGCGGAGCAGTACAAGATTTCGCGCGACGAGCAGGATGAGTTCGCGCTGATGTCGCAGACGCGGGCGGCACGGGCGATTGCGGCGGGACGGTTCGAAGCCGAGATAGCGCCGGTGACGATCGATGGGAAGAAGGGCACGACAGTTTTCTCTCGGGATGAGCATCCGTTTGCGGACGCGAGCATGGAAAAGCTGGCGAAGCTGCCTCCGGTGTTTTCGAAGACGGGGACTATTTCGGCGGGAAATTCTTCGGGCATTACCGACGGGGCTGCAGCAGTTGTTGTCGCCAGCGAGTATTTCGTCAAGCAGAACAATTTGAAGCCGCTGGCGCGGATTGTGGCGGTGACCTCGGCGGGAGTGGATCCTAGGACGATGGGGATTGGTCCGGTGCCGGCGCTGCAGAAGATGGCAGACAAGCACAATCTGCGGCTGCATGAGTTTGGGTTGATTGAGTTGAACGAGGCCTTTGCGGCGCAAGTGCTGGCGTGCGACCGGGCGCTGAATATGAATCGCGAGCGGCTGAATGTGAATGGCGGGGCGATCGCGCTGGGACATCCGATTGGGTGCACGGGCACGCGCATCACGGTAACGCTGTTGCATGAGATGCTGAAGCGGAATACAAAACGGGGCGTGGCGACGTTATGCGTGAGCGGCGGGATGGGGATGGCTCTGGCGCTGGAGAATGCGGTGTGAACACGGTCGCTCGGCGTGCAGAACACAGGCTTCAAAAGCCTCTGATCGCTAAGGTCGCTAAGGAACAGCCGCTAAGAACGCTAAGAAGAATGACGCGACTTTGTGAGATCCAACGGTGAAGAGTGAGCCACATTTTCGGGAAGCCACCGAATCCGACGCCGACGTCCTGCTCGATTTCATGCAGGCGTATTACAAACACGATGGGCATGGGTTTGATCGGGAGAAGGCGCGGACTGCGTTGATCGGGTTGCTTCGGGATCCGCGGTTGGGACGGGGCTGGCTCGTCTACGACGGGCAGACTGCGGTGGGATATATCGTGCTGTGTTTGGGTACAGCCTGGAGTGGCTGGGGCGGGACGCGTTCGTGGACGAATTTTATCTGATTGAGGAGTATCGCGGGCGGGGATGGGGACGGCGGACGATGGAGTTCGTGGAAGAAGCAGCAAGGGCGGCGGGAATCCGCGCGCTGCATCTGGAAGTCGTCCAGAAGAATGTCCGAGCCTTAGACGTATATCGCAAGATGGGATTTCTCGAGCACACCGGCACG
>Ga0209698_10004065_pt1 | contig 16172 bp, 31 predicted proteins | sample LitLauG_LLR_2012_FD_187203 | JGI IMG/M metagenome (GOLD analysis project Ga0209698, IMG submission 187203) | Freshwater sediment microbial communities from Pennsylvania, USA - Little Laurel Run_MetaG_LLR_2012 (SPAdes) (version 2) | ecosystem: Environmental > Aquatic > Freshwater > Creek >...
GAATCCCAGGTGACCAGTTGCGCATTGCCATTCAGGACAGTGGCGTACTGGTTTTGATCACCGGAGTACTTCACGAACATTGCCTCAAACCCACCGAACTTGTCATAGTTGGTATGACCAACAATCGTTCCTGGTTGGAAAGGCGTCTCGACTGCTTCGGTCTTCGCCTTAGCAATCGCAAGGTTCAGACTCTCTTCTAAAAGTTGATCGTTAGTCAACGAATCCATTTGTTTAAAGCTCCCAAAACCATACTATCATGTCATCTACCCTTTGACAAGCAGAAATTTCATGTTATCTTAAAAGAGATGGCAAGTACTAAAAAGAAGAAGTCAACGATCCAGATCCCGGTCAACAAATACGGCTGCGTCCCCCACTACGTCGATAGTCCTGATTACCTCGCCCGTAGAATCGAATCCGCCAATGCCGAGATCGCAAAAGGCTACAAGCCGGAATCCAATTGCTGGGCATGGCACAACGAAGACGAATGGAAAGAGTACTGGGAGAACGAACTGTCCATCTGGACCTTCGAATGGAAAGACCCATGGGAATTCGAAGACACCTTTCTCATTGAAAATTACAGCCGGGGCCGTTCTGCTGCGATCTTCTTGATGTCATCACAGACGAATCTTGACATGAATTGTACCATATTCATGAGCGATATGATAGATGTCATCAGGAAGAAGACAATCAAGAAAGGTGTCGTAAGCGGTCGCTGGATCTTCGGTAAAAAAGGAATGAACTACGGCATTCGATTAGCTGAATAATCTACATACATACATTCATGAACACTTCTATTGAAGACGCAAAGAAAGTCATTGCTATGTCACGCAACGTGACTGTGCTTACCGGAGCCGGATGTAGTGCTGAAAGCGGCATCCCAACATATCGCAACGCAGACGACGGTCTCTGGAACAATTACAAAGCCGAAGATTTTTCTTCCGTCGAAGCTTTCAAAAAAGATCCGGCCATGGTCTGGAGTTGGTATCATGACAGGCGTAAAGCAATGTTTGGTGCCGAGCCGAATGCAGCACACAAAGCCCTTGCCGCAATCGGTGAACAAAAGCCGACGACAGTCCTTACGCAAAATATTGATGGACTACATCAACGTGCGGGCAGCAAAAAAGTCATTGAATTACATGGCAGCGTAGCACGTCTTCAATGCACCATTTGTATGCACGAATGGAGCGATACTTCACTTACGTTACCACCAATTCCTTTCTGTGAACATTGCCATTGCCCTGCTCGACCAGCGGTGATCTGGTTTGGTGAAAGCCTCAAACCGGATGTCTGGAGCGATGCGTTCCTGGCGACACATTGCGATACGTTTCTCGTAGTAGGTACATCTGCATTGGTCAATCCGGTTGCCAGCTTGCCTGCGATGGCACGAAACAATCGAGCACGTATTATTGAAGTCAACATGGAACAGACCACTATCAGTGGCATCTGTGATTACTTGTTGCTTGGTAAAGCGGGCGACATCCTTCCCCAATTGGTCCCGGCTGAGAACGCTACGTTCGATTTGAAATCTAACGAAATGGACCTGGGTCGAGCGATGCAACGAGGCATGGAAAAATTCTATGCAAAATACCCTGATCTGAGACCAAAATCATAAGCTTAAATGAGACCTGACGTACTAGAAATTCTTGATCGATTCCGCAAGGCAGGCTGTCAAGTTTACAGAACCAATTTGGGTCCTGGTAACGACGGCTGGTCTATTCGAGCGGCTGATGGTCGAGGAAGTTGGACCAATGATCGATATCTAAACAAACATGGAATGCAAAGAGAATGGGAACGTTTCATGAGCCGGGATCGAGGTCCATTGATCGTCCGTCTGCCGGATGACGTAGTAAAGCAAATACATGACAGCCAAACAGATAACGAAGAAGTATAACACACTCAAGGCACGGCAAGCAAAACTGACTGCTGAATTCGACTTACTCAAAGCGATTCCAAACTGTGATCATTCAGACTCTTACGAATGGGAAGATGATCAAGATAATGGATACGGTCGTTGGTGGAAGGTCCCACGTAAACGCTGTAATATCTGTAGTTTAGAGTTCTATCGCTATGGGACTAGTGATGCCTGGAGAATCCGCAATCGAGCGGATGAAGATTAAGCTTTCAGTTTGTGCATGGGCTTCGAGCCATTAATGGCGACCTTATCATTATCATGATGAGGCAAATGCTTCCAGGCTTTCATGACATGGTGTTTGTTTTCTGGTCTTACAAGATTGACGGAGAGATGGCTGTCTAGCGGGACATTCTTATAATCTATGTGAGCAAACTCCGGTGCATTTTTCCATTCTTTTGGAGTGGCATTGCTGTATTTGCTTTTGTGACTATTTGCGAGTAGTTCTTTCAGATGACTGTGAAACAAAGCTTTGGGGTGGCTGCGACCGGAGATGAGTTCACCTGTCTTTGGATGAATGACTCCCCACTCTTTGTACGCACGGCATTCATTATGTTCACGCTCGGTGATGAGTCCTTCATTCATTTCTGAATAATCACCCTTCTCACGAATCTTGACTGGTGGGCGTTTCTTTTTCGGTACAATGTTGTCACCACGACGACCGTAATCATTTTTCCAACCACCATTTTCACCTTGTTTGTAAATATGATGCGAGGTCGTATGAAGCACGTTGCGAGTATCTTTGTAATTGCGCTTCATGTAGTCGTAGACGTGAGGAGGAGTTTCTTTGCCCGTATGCAGAAATTCGTCTACATGGTGCGGACTAATTTGAAAGCGGCCTCGTGGCAGTCGATCAAATTGCTTTGGGTCTTTAATGCCTTCCTGGTGCATCCACGTAGCGTGGGTAATGTCCACATCTTGACCGGGGTGATCGATGAACCTTGTGCCCATGTGCGGGTGCTTGTACCATAGAACCGTATGTTCCCCACGTTTGTCTTTGTCACCGGATTGTCCGATTTTTTTGAGGGTCTTGTCGCCTGTTCCCCAGTTGCGAATTGAAGACGTGGCTTCGGATATGTATTGTAGGAAGGTCAGCACGAGAGTATTTATTGCTCTTGCATCTCGTACAAATGTTTGATACTATGTTAGTTGGCAGTCGAGATGGTAAGTGAAGAAGATAAAGAGATTGTCTCTCTTTGGATGGTGTCCCGAAAGACACTGAAAACTGACCGAATCAGGTCCCGCTTTGCTTCCAACTCGGAAAGAACTTCTTGGGCGGAAAGTTGCTCGTCGCCTGCTAAGGATTGAACAGTTTGCATAAAGGTATATATGCATTCTGGGACAACAAAGGACACTACATGCGCTATTGGCTCTCTTGGTATCAGGTAACTGAAGATTACAGACCACTTACATACCCTCCTAATGAAGCAATTTTAGGTTGGTGGTGCAGTGGAGAATCCATTCATGGCGCTACTTTATGTGCCGTGGTCGAGGCATGTTGTGAAGAGGATGCCTGGAGTGCAGTCAAGCTCGATTGGCCAGAAATGGACCCTACTTCTGATGCGAGATTCATCAGTGAAAAGTCAAACGACTATGTGCCCGGTGGCGGGCGCTTTCCCATAAAAGAAAATGATTGGTCCTATGGCCGTCTTTACAAAAGCAAGGTACAGGGCTTTCAGGTCGAAGAATAAAAGCCCCTTTCCTCGGTGCTTTAGGCGTGCATAGCCAATTCTTCGGCATTGAAAGGGCGTTTCTTGGTCTGGCTGCGATGAGCACGGGCATCGTGTCCCAGGACCGTCTTCCCACCGACGCTACAGATCTTACAGACTCGTTCGGCGGCAGATTTGGATTGGCGTTTCTTGGTGCGCTCTTTTGGTTCGTCAGAGAAGCCGAGAGAGGTTAAGGTTGCATCGATATCAGTGCGCTGCGCCAGGAGTGCTTCAATGGCGCTATTGCGTTTGGTAGCGAGTTTGGCCTGTAAGTCCTTGACCTCATCAATGATGGATGAAGCGTTGGAGAAAACTGGAGCGGCGACCTGGGAGGTTCCAGACCAGCGATGTATTTGGGATCGACGGGCGGCATCTTCGGTGCATCCGAAGTGCCAGTTGCTACTTGTTTGCTATTCATAGTTGAAGGATAGAACATAGTTTTCTATCTTGTCAAGTAGCTAGGTTGAAGAAAGTTTTCAGACCGCTAAATACTGGCGTAATGAAAACCTACAATCAACTTCTCAATGAATGGGCATGGAACGAACCGCAGCAGGGTCACTCGGTAGGCCGATGGAATGGCAGCTACGGGCATAAGATTGGTGGTCAGGTGAAGATCAATCTTCCAGGGCACGAGAACCACGGTAAAGTAGGTACTATTCATCGTCAACAAGGTGTTGAGTACGGGGTTGAGTTGCCTGGAAATCGTGAGAAACTTCACTGGCACAATGCGGGCGACTTACAGCAAGTCCACGAAAAAGAAGTCCATGAAAAGGAATCTCATCCTGAGTTCTGGAAGACTGTAGACGACCTTAAAACACGCACCGTCAAAGACAAGCAGTGTCCTTCATGTGGTAAGCGGGCGTTCCACAAACCTGATTGTCCAGCTTTGAAGAAAGCTTACAATACGCTTAGATCACCTGATTTTTCAGAGCATGACAACGGAGATTACTAATGCGAACCTTCTTACAATACATCAACGAAAAAGAACACCAGACGAAAGGTTATTCCGACTGGGGAATTCTTCATCCGAAGACGGGCAAAATCATTAGTGGCTCTAAGCATCGCAATGCGATCAACCACAACGAACTGAAAGCTGCGGTTGGCGGGAAGAAGGCCCACGAGTTCAAGGATGCGGTTGAATGGGCGCATGTGATCTCCAATCATCCGGCCTGGGACGAGACCACACACAAAGAACCGAGACATTTGATGTTGCGCAAAGTCACTCCACAGAACAAACATCATGTCCTGAATAACTGGCAAGATCTACAGAATATGTGGGGTAATGTTCGTGTCAATAACCACGAGGTCGAGCACGAAAAGAGAGCCAATCAACGTGTTCGAGAGATGGGTGTAAATGAATCTCTCATTGTCGAGAAACAACATAGCGAATGCGGATATGACGACTGGGGAATCATTCATCCCAAAGGACACATTGTAAGCGGCCAGGACCATCCTCACTGTACAGCACATACACCGTTAAAGGCCCACTTACTCCAAAAGGAAAAGAAAGGAAAGGTCTCGACCAATCAGGAATACGATTCAATGATGAATGCTCCTGAGTGGGCGCATCATCCTGAAGTCACAACGGGCAAAGGTTTTCCTGGTCATTTGATGTTACGCCGAGTCAACAAAGAGAACAAACATCACGTTCTTAAAAATTGGAACGACTTACATCATGATGCATCGGAACAAGTTTCATTGAATCATGGGAGCTTGATGCATAAGAAGGCTGCTTACAACAAAATCAGAATGATAGGAGAGCCATCCGACCACCAAGCATGACTTATGTAACTGATGGCCGACGACACCTTGTCTGTCTGCCTTACTCAATTCAAAATCTGCATCTAATGGCTGCGGAGCTAGGCATCAAACGATGCTGGTTTCACAATGATCATTACGACATTCCAAAGCGCCGGATACAGGAGATTGAGGATCAATGCACTTTCGTAAGTAGCAAAGAGATCGTTCGTATTATCGGTTCTTCAGAAGTTTCTGAAGACCTTTAATGATGACGAGATCGTTGTCGCATTTCTTCTGGTGTCGCTTCATTTGTGCATTCGTCAGCGGGCCATATGGTTCGTACTGACTGTAGTCTACCCCAACCTCACAACTATCTCTAAGAATGCGCAGCCCGACTCTAATCAACTTCAACTCTGCCGGATTGAGTGCCACGAGAATTGTATCGTTTTTTGCCATGTTATTTTTTCAACCACTGAGGACTGCCGTCTAGTGTGCGCCGATCAAATCCGGTAGTCGAGAAACAGCCATCGTAGCAATATGTAGGACTGCCGTTGTATCGCTGCCAGTTGTACGTCATTTTATTGCAGCACGAACATCGCTTTCTACGACACCACCGGGAGGTCGAAGCTGCTATCAGCAGGTTGCGAGATTTCGCATCGGTAAAGAAGTATCTCTGCTTTTTGATTATGACGGATTCGTAGATCACATCTCATCTTCACATAATGTATGGTGAAATGTCAACCTTTGGGTACGCTTGACATTTGCTTTCGATCCTGGTACTATTGTAGATAGGTAGAAAGGTTTTTATGAAAGAGCTAACATGCGAAATATGTGACCGTCCAACACCGTTTACCGAACTCAAGTGGGCAAGCTGAATGACATTCTCGCCTGTCAAGATTGCCGAGCCGCAAATGAAACAGCATTCGAATTCAATGCAGGCGAACCCGAAGCCTCTGATGAGGACTGGTTAGCTGTAGATTCTGAAGGACTTATAGTTAAGAGTTAGCTGTAAGTCCTTGGCGATAAATAGCATTACAATGCTGACCTTCGCCCAATTCATTATTGAAGATGTTTCTTTTACCCCGGATTCTGACGATCCGACTGAACGTAAAGGTTGGATGAGTCCTCGTGGCGAGGCGCATTATTTCAACCCGAACGACCACCACGCATTTAATCCCCATCCTACAATCAAAAAGACCATCGACAAAATCACTCATAACGCATCGACCAAATGTAAAGATAGATCACCAGAAGGTCGAGATGCTATTCTCCAATCTCAACGTCGTGGCCTTGCTCGTTTTGGAAAGAAAGGCGACACCTTTTTTGCACACTACGACCACAACTCACCGGGCGGCACCCAGGCTGCATTACATGCTCTGCGAGATTTGCATCCGGCAAAAGGTGAACGCATTGTCATCAATCACAAGCCATGGACCCATACCGGAAGTAAGAGTGCAAACGATAAAGAATTTCGTAGTGCGAGTGAGGCGGCAGCGCACATTCGAAAAATGCATCCGCATCGTCTCGATGAAAGCAAACACGAAGAAACCTATGCGTGGTACGATCATCCTTACCACGGAATCATGATCAAAAAACATGAAGGTAATAACGGAGCGCATCACATCCTGGCCGCAAGACATCATTTCGAAATTGATAGTGCCCCTCGTGGAGCTTTGCACGTCAATACGAAAAAGAAATCGACTCACATGGTTCATTATCCCAACACACCAAAGCCAGTGACCCGAGATCTTGAATCTGTCCTACGACAGAAACTCAACATCCCACAAAACTACAAACCAACACCCAAAGCTTACGATTGACACATCTATCCAACTTTGATAGCATGTAGTCATGATGAGACGATTTGTTTTTTTGCTGTTGATCCTGGCGACTCCCGGCTACGCCATTGACTTCCTGAAGACCGACATTTTCGGTAGTGTTGGATCTGATTTCACTCTGATGCCACGAGCCAATTATACGGTCGGCATAGGCCGCAAATTCCAGTTGAAACCCAACCCCAAAAAGAAAGTCCGTTGGGAACTGGTCGGCACTTATAGCTATGAGAACAACGGGAACCACGGCTTCCTCCATACGGCCTTTGCTGCGCATACAGAGGCGCTAGGCGTCGTCCGTAGCATTCATCTGCCTGGAAGGTTCACATCGTTCATAATGACTCGTGGCGGGGCTACAACGTACACTGGACAAGACAAGGACCCCAAGAGCTTTTTCAGTACGACAGGGGGTGTTGGAATGCACATTCACTACCGCTATACCCTGACCGCAACCGAGACCATCAGCAAAGTCGATACTGTCCCAGTCTACTATACGACTGGCCTCGCTCTCACTCATGGCTGGTGGGGCGTCAATTCGAGCTTCAATCGCACATCTGGAAAATACGGATGCCATCTCAATTTTGTGGTATCATTATCTGCGTTGATGAGTGGTGAACACAAGGAACATCCGCACATCATCCCGGCTGCAAAATGATGATACATCTACATCAAGATAACGTAAAAATTTCTGTTGACATGCGATCTCGACATGATAAACTCAGAACATGAGCAGTCGTTCAGAGACCTTTGTAGAAAAAAGAATCCTCAATACACTTTACGAAAACCCATTGATAAGCTTCACGGGACTGCTTTCAATATTGGGTCACGAACACAACACCCAGGCGTTGTCTGCTGCCCTCTTTAACTTACGGCGCAGCGGACAAGTAGGCACTCGCTATCCTACAAGAAATCATCAGGTATTCTTCGTCCTCGACAGTAAATTTGTAGCACGAGATCTCCCTCCGTTGCCTTCAAAACCTATTGACACCGAACCAGTTCCGCTTCGAGTTACAAAGACTCATAGGACGACTGGCCGCAAAATTTCATGCACATGCGGAAAATGCAAACGCTGTATTCATCGGGTTCGTGTCCAGGGATATCGTAAACAACGTCTGCAAGAGGAACAGAACATAACAGACATGAACAACTTTTTGATCTTCTGTGAAGAAATGAATTTGTTCCCGAGTCCTCCGTCGTCACTCAATCCAAATATTTGGATCGCCCATGGCCCTCGTGCTCACGGCACTATGATGATGCGCAGTCGGCTTGGTGCTGTTAAAGGATCATTTGGGAGTTCAGCTTGCTAACATTCTATTGCTGGTACGACCATCCACTACATGGACCGATTTACATGCGTGGAATGGATGTTCATTACTGCCTCGAAGAAGACTACAACTTCTGTGACAACCGGAGCAAAATTCCTCGTGGCACATTGGAAATCAATCACGAAGCAAAGACCATTCATTTGATGCCGTATCATTTTACCGGAAAGCCGACGACAGATATGGAAACATTCTTTCGGGATCGTCTGAAGATCCCGGCTGACTATTCAACGAAACCGCACATCTCCCAGGCTACCGCTGCTTACTGTATGACGGGCGCATAGGCATCTTACATGGGTAGTTGTCGATAGATCCATCCTTCATGACTACGCATGGGCGATTCGATGTCAATTTCTCATGCGTGGTCGATTCAATCGCTTCGATCAATTTGTCTTTGGTGATGACAGGACCGCTGCCTGCGAACCAGAATTCAAATAGGTAGTCGTGTGGTAGTTGATCGATGTTCATTATCACTTTCGAGTTTGAATCAGCCTCGAAGATCCAAGGCAAATCATCAGCACGAACAGCGAATACGAAAAGCAAAAGAAGTAGCAACAAATATCTCATAATGATATATATTGTCATTATGAAACTAGAACATTCCGTCTCTAACGAGACGATAATCAACAAGTTAATGGCTGAACCCTCAGAACTGTTCAGCTTTTTGAAAGCACTTGCTAACGCCATCCAGGTCTCAAGTCTCCCGAACGCTTACGACACTTCTTATCAACTCAAGAAGATTGTCCAGAAGACAAAGGATGACTTAGAGAAGTTCCAATTAGAGCAGTACAAGGAAAGTCTCGCCGCCCTCTTTGACGACTCAAAACAGGATGTCAAGGTTATTGCAGCCGCAATGGGTGCATCTCCATTAGGAGCATCGTTCGATGCATTACTTCCTCCTGCACAGACCGAAAACATGATCGGTTGGGAGAATGCGCAGAAGGCAATTCAAGAGAAGCGCAAAGCAGCCCGCCGCAACAAAAACAGCTTCGCCAGTCAACCTGATGAAATCACGAAAGAGTTTGTCGAGAACCTGGAGAAACTACAGTCCTTTGTTCCGGTAAATGTTGTCAGTGACGCACCGAACCACGAAGGCTAGATCTTCTCAAAGGCTAGATCTTCTCAATGAAGACTTCCATGTGATCTGAAGAGACGCCGTAACCAGTGCGTCTTTTGAAATCCTTGGTAGCGCCTGCTTCTTTCTTCAAAGCTTTGATGTAAGTAGGCATGTCAGTAAGAACCCAAGAACCTTGAGTCTTTAAGACCTCTGCACGATTCATACGATCACCCAGGTGAGACCAGATCTCTCCGTGATATTTGAACGTGACAGGGGTTTTGTGTTTGATCATAGCGAAGCCATCTTTGTAAGGCCGGGTCATCGCTTTCATCTCGGCACGATCCATTCGTTTTTCGTACTCAGGATGTTTGTCAGTAATGATCTCACCTTTGCCATCACGAATGTATTCCTGGCGACGTGAATCAAACTCCTTCCCACCTAATAGGAAAGGCTCGACAAAGCCCTTTACGAACGCATAGATGCCTCGACGTGCGGGCGGGGTATGGAATGAGATGTCCTTGTGGCCTTCGGGCTTGTAGCCGTCCTGTGGTACTGAGGACAGCCCGCCGTAACGAACAAACTCAGGATGGTTCAGGTCCATGGCTTCACCTATGTATTGAGCAAACGTCTTCATGCTCAGTATTTATTGTTTTCCATGTACGTGACCAAACGCTCGACTACATCTCTGGGAACCGCAACAACAACAGGGTTTTTGCAATTCCAATGATACCCATCAATGAGAACATCGTCATCGAATTCAAAACCGTTACATCCTTTGCAAAGAGAAAACTCACTCAGGTTCACAGTGATGGTCGGGTCGAAAATCGCTTCAAGTAGTTGTTCACTCGTCATTTGGGTTGTCTGTAAGATAGATAAATAGCTTTGATATCATGAACATCGAAAGAAAGATTGCACATCTCATCAACTTAGCTGACCGTCCAGGCACACCACAAGAGGGCGAATCAGCCCGTATTCATGCTACGAAGCTTTCGATCAAATATGGCATTTACAACAAATTCAATCCAAGACCAAATACACGCCCGGTCGCCGCTGATGAAGCCCCTATCGAAGAAGAACTGCCGCCTGAACCAAAGCGCCCACCTTCCAAACCAATCCCAACACCAAATCAAGTTTTCAATCAGTGGGTCAACGGAATGCGTCAACATGATTGGTTGTTCTATCGCCAGCGCATGACCAAAGCCGGAAGACAATTCTGTTTTCGAAGAAAGGGAAAGACCGCAGAGATCCGTATCACACAACGTCGAGCACCCGATCCGTTTTTAGGTGATGCCGACTTCCTCGGTGCTCTCAACGATCATAACTACTTCCAAGCTGAAGTGGTCTCCAACCCAGACGATCCGTTTGCTACACGACCAATCTATTTGACAATCAATCTTGAAGATCTGCTGCGGCATATCGAAAAATAGAATCGTAGATCGCCGCAGGCACCTGAACAATCTGTCCTGAATACCAACGTCCGTCCGCTTTGCATAAGTCAACCGGACGCCATCCTATAGTCGAACCTAAAACATTACCTTCAGAATCTCGCTTGCAATTCATGATATTGACAAAGACGGAGTGATCTTCTTTTTCAAAATGAACGGTGTCACCAATACAGACACCGATCTTACTTGCTGTTTTGAAATCAAATTCTGCTTCGGTCCTAAACCAGAACTTCATTTATCCCCATTTGATGTCGTAGACGAGACCATCTTTCACTTTCAAATTCATGCGGAAGAACTTGTGGTCGGCAGTATAAGATTCTTGCTTATCTTCGTCCATTATTCGATATTCGATGTTAGCTGCTTCGCTTAACAGGCGAACCGCTTCATCAATCTTGCGCCCGATCAGTTCATCGGTATCAATATAAACATCTTCATCGGTCGTAGTAATAATCATGTCACCATCCACATAGCAATGTCCCAGGCAAGTTCAATGACCAAGATTGCCGATAGTATCGCTATTACCCACTTCATCCAAAGCGGCCATTTGCTCATATGATGTATGTAGCGTAGCAATCGCCACATCCTGCGCAGTCGCAGATGTTAGTCTTCTGCTCGTGCTCCTGGATCATATAGAAATCGTGAACGGTGCTTCCCCAGAACCCGGCTGGCATACAACATTCATGATCGTATCGTTCATGCTCTTTCTCACGCAAGTAAGCAGCCGGATCTTTCAAATATGCACGAGCACAAAATAGGACACTCCAACCCGGTTCACCTACTTTGAGTGAATTCAATAGGTTCTCTAACAGTTCATTCGTATTCATCCCCAACACCCACAAATACCTTTGCGACCACATTCCCAACAGCCTTCGGTATCGGGATCGTATCCATATTCTCGAATTGAGTTGTATCGAGCCGCCCGCTTGATCATTGCTTCAATCACCTTACCTGAATTCACAAAGTACCATCCACTGCAATTGAAGCAATTGATTTCGAGTACCTTGTATTGGTCAGCCCCATTACGTGCAATGTCGAGCACACACGTATCACATGGCAACCACTTATCACACATCTTCTGTGCGTAAATCATGACCGACTGGCAGACACCAAATTCATTACGCAATGCGAACTCACCATCACAATAATACTGAGACACACTGATGGCTTTGCCGTCCACCACGAACACACGCCATTCGTTCTTGATCTCTTTGGGACCTGCGTAGACCATCAACGAATCCTCAGTCATGTCAGGACAAAGCGTATGGTAATCAGAGCGAGGTCGAATCATCCCAGCCGCCCATGCGTCCCAGGAATAGCAACTGATCACCTTACCTTTTACGATGTTGAATCCATCATTAGGCCGTATCCACATCTTTTCATTGCCTGTCACGGTCGGCATTCGAATATCTATCAGCTTCTCGACTTTCGCATCGCTGTTCAACATCTCGTCACCGTACATCTCTACCAACTTCGAATAATGAAAATCCTCGTTGTAGAAGATCGGATAGCCCTGAGACTGGCAATACAAAGCAAAATCTTTGGTGCCCACCGGAATGCAGTCGAGAGGATTGAGGCCCGCCGTCTTCATGTCGAGCGTATGCTCATAGAATCTTGAATCTACCTGGATCACATGTTGCTTGTGATGCCGTAGATTGTCCAGGAAGCACTCCCAGCCCTCTTCGACGGTATGCCCGTGCGATTCAAATGTCGTATCTTGAATTAACCATGTCATATTGCTTTCTCTATCTTATCATAAATCTCTTGTGGCACGGTAACCACCACCATCGGAGTAGCAATTGGCGGATGCGATTGGTACAGGTGTCGATATCGCAGGAAGTTCTCATATGACAGCGTACCACCAAGATCATTGATCATTCTTTTTACATCATCCCAATTCATGTTCGAGCCATAGTCGTCAATCTCAGTGAGCGTTTTCGTTTCATCATCCCACGCTGCATGAATCATCTTGCATCACCCGTTTTCTCATAGTAGCGTACTTGGCAAACTCTGTGAAGTCCGTATAGAAACGAAGGCGACGGCCCAGCTTCACTAAATCACAAATCCAATCTTGATACTTCTCTGGAACCGGAAGCTGAATGTAAATGGGTTTATTCAGGTACGGATTCATATCGACCGTACAATCTTGCATTCACCCATACAGACAGGACATTTCATTACATCGATTTCACCAATCGACTTGTACTTAGTAATCAGGTCAGCAAGCGCTCTAAGGTCCGCATTCTTGTTGCTGTTCAGTTTTGAAAACTCTCGAAATGTCATAGCGGCAATTTCTTCTTGTCCCGTGTCCGTGTGACCACTCCTCGATACTGAGCGAGTGCGCCTGTGATCGTTATCTCATTTTTGATATGAGGAATGATCTTGTTTCGCCGCACGACTTGTGGGAACCGAAAGAACCAATACATTCCCATCAACGGATTCACAAAGGCCGGGAGCGAATCATCAGAGACATCAAAGACCACTTTCGATAAGTTAGGATCGATCTCTATGTCTGGGTTACCAAACTCACCCTCGACCGCTGCTATGATGCGTGGTTGAATGTGTGATTTGCGTGGGCCTGAATATTTCTCGACTGCCTCTTTGTAAGAATCGAAAATTGAAGTATCATTGGTCAATGAACATGATCCATAGAAGCCGCCATCTTTGATGAGATTTGAGATGTTCTCTAGCACTCGATAATGGTTCATGCCTTCTTCAACTTCACAACCAAAACCAGTGCAGGCGAGAATGACGCATGGATTACATTCACGCCCGCCGATGTTACTTAGGTTGTCGATTGCGGCCATCGTATTGAAGTCGCCCAGGACCGTGCCCGAGTCCACTTCATCACCGACCATCAAAGAATCAACACCACCATCGACAGCATAAATGGTATCGATGTGATGCTTTCTTACCAAACTGAGTAATGATTCTCCTAATGGCTTCGCACCTAACTTCGAACTAAACGCATAGAACGGTTCATAAGGACCCATCGAGGTCACTTCATTTGAAATGTTGACGAAGATCGACTCACCACTCGTAGCAAGATGAATAGGGATCGCACCAAAGATGTCGTAGCCGCCCCCAACACCGATGTACATTGTTCTGGATGAATAAGGCAGGTTAGGTAAATTCATAATGCTTTTGGTTTGGGTGGAAAATCTCTATATTTCCAATAACGATGGACACGATACGACTTGCCTGTCGCCTCTTCATAATCAATACAGGCATGATGATAAAGTTCACTCATGATGGCATTGTTAGTCGAAGCGTACCAACATTGAAGAGTCATATCTTTAAGCATAATCTGAAGACATTTTGAACATGTTACGGCATCGTCTTCACCTACTACAATTTCAGGTGTGATCTGCGCACCACACAATAATCGAAATGTTGTACTTCGAATGTCTCTACGATGCACCATTTATTGTGCTCCTGTTCGTCTTGTCGAGCGTACCATGTTGAACCCAACTCATCTTCGATACTCGCTCGACAGTCTTCTCCATCGCTTCATTGATGAAGATGGGCAACTCAAGATCAGTTACCCGTGCAATGTGCTCCATGCCATCACTACAACCCAGACGAAGGTATTGGTATCCTTTTCGTTCTCGTAACTCAAAGTGATAGATCCATTCATCATGCTCGTAATCGATCATACGAAGCAATGGACCATAAATCTCCAGATGGTTAGTTTCTATGTCACGTAATTGTTTTTCAAATCTCTCTGTCATATTCTTTGATCATGTTGTAGACATTTCGTGGAATGCTTACTACCACTTCATTTTGATCCCGCTCACGTATGATTTGTATACATGGCCTGCCGTAGACATTCCGAATGAACTTCCCGATTCCACCATCTGCAAATTTGAGGACCGCCCCAGGAGTCATGTACTTAATTACATCAGCAGGTACACAAAAATTGGTTGCGTTAGCAAAAGTCCAAGTCCAGACCGCTTTCATAGCTCATTCCGGTCGAGGAGTTCGAAGTAGACATCAAGCTCGAAAGCTAATGACTCACCATTATCTCCGTCGCCGCCCATCCTCCAATCGAAGTAGCCATCAAAACCTTGCCAGTCGATCTGGACTAAAGCTTCGACTATCTTGAGGCTGCGGGGATCATGCTCAATCCCCTTTTCCCAGCGATTCAATTCTATGTTTTCTAAATTCATCGTCTTCGATCCGGTGGTTTCTGCAATTGGGTGATGCGGGCTTCTAATTCTTCATCCAATTTTTGGTGATTCCCGCTGTAATCGGTAAGTGAATATCGAAGTAGGTACAACAAACTCTTCATAATCAATAGCGTATCTTCTTTATTTTCCATAACGTAACGGAATCCAGATGTATTTTGTCCAGGGTTTGTAGACGCAGGTAGGAATCAGATAGGCCACGATCCAATGCCACCACATTGGTGTCAGCCGTGTCTTATAACCCATATTCGTATTCTTTGACACGATCAAAGTAGAACGATCTCCAGCCCCCGTTCTCGGTATCGTAAGTTGTGATCAGCTTCGACCAGGGGAATTGCTCCTGCTTACCGCTCTTGGTCGCAGGCACCAGATCTTCCCGCAGTGTGCATTTCATGTCTCGTTCTGTACCGTCCAGCTTTACAAACTTCACATGGACAATATGTGATTTCATCTGTTCAATCAGATCTTCGTAAGAGAATTCTTCTTCCATTTCCTTTCCTGGGACATCGTACCATTCGATAAAATGCTTCAACGCTTTGAATAGTGTCCCCATACATCTAATCGTACCATCGAATCAAAATACGTCAAGCGGTATTGACAATCTTCGTTTCTCCGCTACAATATACAATGTAGTCCGCAAGATATTCTATAAATGGCTAAATATGTGCATGTTCACCTTCCGCCAGTTCATTGCACTTATCGAAGCCAAAGACATCTACGGCCACGACTATTTTGATTCTTGGCATGATGGTCGGAACATCAAAGGGTGGATGAGTCCCGCAGGCAAGCCCCATGAATTTAGTACGCACGAAGAACATCGACACAACCACCACCCCGATTACATCAAATCCGGTGGAAAACAAGGCGACTCGATTCAGGATGCGCAAAAGAAAGGTTTTGTCCGATACGGCCAAAGCAGTTTCGGCGGATCGATGCATGGAAGCCACTACTTCGTACATTTCGACGCCAAGCAC
>Ga0209698_10004066_pt1 | contig 16172 bp, 13 predicted proteins | sample LitLauG_LLR_2012_FD_187203 | JGI IMG/M metagenome (GOLD analysis project Ga0209698, IMG submission 187203) | Freshwater sediment microbial communities from Pennsylvania, USA - Little Laurel Run_MetaG_LLR_2012 (SPAdes) (version 2) | ecosystem: Environmental > Aquatic > Freshwater > Creek >...
CTCCCGCCAGTTCGAGCGCACCGCCGCCCAACTGGCCGAGCTTCAAAAGGCCCGACGCTTCCAGGAAACCTTGGCACTCAAAGACCTCCTTAGAATCCTGGATATGTATGAGAAAAAGGGAGAAACCTACACCCCCAGCGACGATGGCTTCGTTTTTTCAGAAGCCGAAATCGCCCAAGCCCGCCAAGCCCGAATCCGCCAATGGCGCTCCAATGCAGCCCACCGCTATGCCTCCGCTTGACCGGCGAGTGTTCACACAGACTCGCGAGCCAGGCAGGTTGGCAACCCAGAATCGTGGGGCAAAGCCATGAGCAGCCAGCCGAGATTACATATAGTCGGGTACTTCAATGCCCAACACGCCAAGCGTCTTCTCGAGCTGCGCGCGATAATACTCGGTCAACCACAAGAGAAATGTCTTCTTCTCGGGATCTGTCTCCGCCAGCACTGGAACCGCTTCATAGAAGGTGCTGTAGGTCTGCGCCAGTTGAAATGCGTACCGGGCCACATGCGCCGGCTCGCCGCTGGCCAGCGCGCGCTCAATCGCCGATCCAGCCTTCGACGCGGCAAGCAACAATTGCCAGCATTCGTCCTGCGCCAACTGCCGCTGCATCACCTCCGGCGTCAGCACAGCCTTGAAGTCCGGCATGGCTTCGATTTTGCTCAAAATCCTCCGCGCGCGCAGCGCCGAATATTGCAAGTAAGGACCCGTCTCCCCGACGAACGCCAACGCCTCGCCGAAATCGAACGCGATCACGGTATTTCGCGTGAACTTCAGCATGAAGTACCGCAGCGCGCCGACGGCGATCTGCCGGGCCGCGCGATCCTTCTCATCTTGAGACAGCCCCTCAAATCTCTGCGCCACTTCCTCGCCCGCCTTCTCGATCAGTTTGTCGAGCAGGTCGTCTGCCTTCACGCCCAGGCCCTTGCGTCCGGAGACTTCCACGTAAGGACGCCGCTTGTCTTCTTCCGACAGCTCGATACCCATCTCAATGCAGGTGCGCGGCGAAAGCGCCACCATCTCGTAATTAAAGTGGATGCTGTTCTCGGCCTGCGTGTGATAATCCAGCGCCTTCAGCCCCGCCACCACCACGTCCTGCAAATACGATTGCCGCGTATCGATGACGTTATAAACCCGCGAGCCAGCACCAAACGTCGGCGTGCCCGTCTGCGGAACGTCGGTGGACGCCCACAGTTCATAAGGCTCCGTCTGCCATTTGCGGTAGTAAAAATCCTTGCCCAGCACGCCAAATTTCCACATCTGATAGGCGATGTCCTTGCCGACGTACGTGACCGTACCATTGGAACGGACAATCACCTTGCTGTCGTCGTCGCCTTCTTCCGAGCCCTGTCGAAAAGCCGACCCGGGCATCACCCAGCAGCCCTTGTTTTTGCCCTCGGTCTCGAAGTAAATCGCCTTGCGCTGTTTCAACTGTTCGAACGCGGTAGCCCAGAAATGCAGCTGCAGAATTTCGCTCTCGCGCGGCAGCACGTCGTAGGAGATGTTCAAGCGCCACATGGTAGCGATATGCGCGTTCACGATCGCATCGGAGACAAGATGCGCCATTTCCGCTTCGACACCCGCTGCGGCTTCAATCGAATGCAGCGTCTCACTGCGCCACTGCAGCGCGTCCTTCTGTTCGTCGTAATACTGCGACGTGCGGGCGTAAACGTCCCAGCAGACGTAATCGAAGCGAGGCCCGGCGATCAGCGCACGCACTTCATCGAGAGATTTCTTTTCGAGATGCTGGAACCCAACCACCACGTCGGCCACCTGGACGCCGGTGTTGTCGATGTAGTTCTGCACCTCCACTCGCTCGCCGGAGGCGCGCAGCATGCGCACGAACGTGTCGCCCAAAATCGCGTTGCGCAGGTGCCCGATGTGCGCGGCTTTATTTGGATTGATGTTGGTGTGCTCGACGATGATCTTCGCCGCGATTTCTTTCGAAACCGCTCTTTTGCCATGCAGCACCGCGTCGCCATAATAGCCGCGGTCCAGGCGCACGTTCAGATAGCCGTTGCCGGCGATCTCCATGGCCGCGACGCCCTCGACCGGCGCGCCTGCAGCGTCGATTTCAGCCGCGATCGCCTTGGGAGCTTTCTTCAATCGACGCGCCAACTGGAACGCCGCCGGCAGCGCCAGTTCGCCGAACGAAGACTGCTTCGGCTGTTCAATCTGGACCGGTGTTTCGACGCCATACAGCGTCTGAATGCGGGCGGAAATGGCGTCTGCAATACGTTTTTCGAGGAGATGAAACATGAAATTTCCAGTATGACAGACGCTACAATGGGAGTGTGCCCAAAGTTACGTTCCTTCCCGAGGGGAAGACTGTCGAATTCGAGTCCGGTAAGCTGCCCTACGACGAACACGGCAAACCTGAGTCACTCTTGGACGTCGCCATCAACTTCGGCGTCCACATCGAACACGCCTGCGGAGGAAGCTGCGCCTGCACCACCTGCCACGTTATCGTCAAATCGGGCGACAACAGTTTGACCGAGGCCGACGACGACGAACTCGACCGTTTGGATCAGGCCCCCGGCTTGACGCTGCACTCGCGCTTGGCCTGCCAGGCCATTGTGAAGGGCGACGTAACGGTGGAAATCCCTCTGTGGAATCGCAACTACGTAAGTGAAGGCGGCGGGTCCACCAACCTCGGCGCAGGCATCCCAGCGCCGAAAAAGTAGCTATCGGCCTCGGCCCATCCACATATTGACGAACTGATCCACGACGCTTTGCGGCACGTCGATGTACAGCTTCACGCGCCGGTCCTGATTGGTGACGCGCAGACCGTCCCACGCCGACTGCAGCTCTTTCTGATTCGCCGGCGTGTTCAATCGCCCCAGCCCAACGAAGGCCTTCAGCGCACCCTGCAACTCCTCCGCGCCCTGATCCGTTGTGCACTGCCCTTGCGCCACTCCGTTCAGGCCCGTCCGCAGATCGAAATACAGACTACCCGATTCGACCGAAGACATCATCTTTCCGACGTTGCCCAGATTGCCGGGCAACTTCAAGTCGATCGCGCCACCGCCGTAAACAGCCCAGAATTGGGTGTCCGCTGGAATGTCTTTCATCAGCGCCGCCATATTCGCGGGCGCGCCGCTCGATGTTGCGCGGTGGTCAAGCAGATTACGCAGCGAAGCCGTTGGACCGATGGCCGCCGTCGTGCCGCTCAGGTACAACAGCGCCGCCGTTTCATCGCCAACCAGATTGTAGCCCTTGTAGGCGAACCGCTTGCCATGCGTGGCGGGCAGCTGCGGCTCCATTTCGTTGGCGAATCGGCCGCGGCCTAGAAGGACGCTGTCCTTGCCGTTCGAGACAAACAGCAGTTCCCACAAATCCTTGGTCGGATCGATGCCCGTCTGCTTGCCGAACTCCTCCACTTGCGGAAATTTGCGGTTGGCAAAATACTTCTGATACACAGGAGTCCGCGCCAGCGCTTCCAAACGCGTGCCGACCAACATCGTGGTGTCCGCCGGGATCAGCGTCGCCAGCGCGGGATCGATTTTCGGACCTACAGCGGGCTTGCGGGCGCACGCCGTCATCAGAGCCAGCGCGCAAACTGCGATTCGTAGCTTCACATTTCTATTATTTCGCGTTTTCCAGCTCCTTCAGCTTCTCTTTGGCTGTTTCATCGGAAGGGGATTTTTCGAGCGCCTTTTTATAGCTCTCGATCGCCAGCTGCGTTTGTCCCGCTCTCCGGTACGCATCGCCGAGGCTGTCCAACGTTCCGCTATCAGGGAATATTTGCGTCTCAAATTTCAGCAGGTCGATCGCCTCGGCGAAGTGGCGTCCGGATAACAGATCGTTGCTCCAGGCATGCATCGCCAGTTGGTCCAGCTTGAAGTCCGGCTTGTCTTTTTGCATGGAGGCATAAATGTCCGCAGCGTGGCTGAAACCCTGCCGCCCAACCTCCGAGCGGAAACTCTCAAAGGACGCAGGCAGACCTTTCGCGGCGCGAAAGGTCACCGTCATGAAGTGCTTGGGCACGCCATTCTCCGCGGGCGTTTTCTTCAAAAACTCCATCGCTTGCGCGTCGTGCTTCAAGTATGCGTTCACGAACTGCAGCGTATAGCGCGCGATCCAGGCGTAACCGACTATGCCATCTTCGCGCTCGTAATCGCCCTTGTGATCCTCTTGGTATCGCTTCCAGGCATCTTCATTGCGCTGATACATGGAACTGTGTTCCACATGCACCAGCCCCAGCATGTGCGCTGTGATCAGGTCGCCATGCGTCCAGGAATTGAGCACGTTCGGCGCGCCGCTCATCCCGGGACCATTGAAATAGCGCGACGCTTCCTCCAGCGTGATCTCTCCCTGCGCGAAGTAGAGCAGTGGAATCGTCATGTCTTCGGGATGAACGCCGGCGTCCTTCACGAAGCCCGGAAAGTATCGCATGCTGCCATCCAGCGCGATCAGGGCGTGGATGCGGCTATCGCGCGCCGCCGCGAACAAATTGGAAATGCCACCCCAACTGAAGCCGGCCACGGCGACGCTCGATAAATCGGCGTTCGGGAGCGTCTGCGCGTAGCCGATCAGGAACGAAATATCGGCCGCCTGGGCGTTGACGCCCGCGACATCGCCGGTCATGGGACGATCCGTCGCGCCCATGTCGGGGCTCGCCAGAACGACGTAGCCGTGGCTGGCGAGATACTCGCACAGATCGGCGTTCTCCCAGGACATGGCGGAAAAACTCGGAGCGTAGATGACCACCGGGAAGCGGCCGGGCGCGGCCGCAGCATCCCGCACCGCCCACATCGCGGACCCGAGCGACGGCTTCATTGTCTTAATCCACTCCTCGCCGTCCACAGGCATTTTCGGATGGCCGAAGCTGGTCTCGGTGGCGAGCAGATTGCCGTAATCGGCCACCGTCATCGGCTTGCCTGCGCCGGCCTGCGCCGGGTACCAGATCAGCGTTTGCAGAGGACGCGCGCGTTCGCCTGTGTATGGCTTGCCGAATTCGTCGGTCGCGTGGCGAAAGACGCGCGAGTAATCGTACTGCTCGACTACTTTCAATCCAACCGCGTGCGCCCCCGGCTTCTCGGCGAACTGGAAAACGGGTCCGTTTTGAGCGGATGCAAAAGTGGCAATGGCAAGAAACGCCAATACGGCTCGCATGGAGTCTCCTCTATTTCAGGTTCCGCTCGAAGAAGTCGAGCATGCTTTCGTTCATCTGTTCCGCGGCCTTGCCGCCGACGCCGTGGGTTTTTTGCGAATACAGCATGTACTCGAAGATCTTGCCGGCGTTTTGCAGCGCATTGGTCATCTGTAGCGAGTTCTGGAACAGCACATTGTCGTCTTCGTAGTTGTGGACCAGCATCAGGCGAGCCTTCAGATTCGCTGCTTTGGGGGCGAGTGCCGTATTTTTGTAGGCGTCGGCATTTTCTTTGGGTAGCCCCATGTAGCGCTCGGTATAAATGGTGTCGTAGTTGATCCAAGACGTCACCGGAGCGCCGGAAATTCCGCAGCGAAATACGTCGGGCGCATTCAGCAGCGCGTTCAGCGTCATGAACCCGCCGTAGCTCCAGCCCTGGATGCCGATGCGTTTTTCATCGGCGAATCCCAGGCTGATCAGGTACTTCACACCAGCTACCTGATCGGCCAATTCGGCCGCGCCCAGGTTGCGAAAAATCGCCGTTTCGAATCGATGCCCGCGGCCTTGCCCTCCGCGATTTTCGCACTCCCAAATCACGTAGCCTTTGTGCGCGTACACCTGATCCATGCCGATGGCAGGCCAGCTGTTGGATACCGGCAGCGGAACGCCCGGGCCTCCATAAACGGTCACCAGCACAGGGTATTTTTTCCCGGCGACGAATCCGGCAGGTTTGATGATGCGCCCGTGCAGTTCCGTGCCGTCAGCGCCTTTAAACGTCACGATTTCGGTCGGCAGAATCTCGTATTGTTCCAGAGGCTTTGTGATCGCTTCGCTGTACACCTCTCCGGAATCGAACGTCGCACGCGGCGGCATGGTGAGCGTGGAAACCCTGTCGATGTAATGCTCGCCTCCAGGCGAAGCCGAAACAGAGTGCCAGCCTTCTGTTTTATCGATGCGCTGCTTGCCGCCGCCGTCGAGTTTCGCGCTGTAAAGATGCTGCTCCAGCGAACTGCCTTCGTCAGAGAGATACAGCACGCGCTTGTCATCCACCGCGACGATCCGGCGCACTTCCCAATCGCCCTTGGTCAGCTGTTTCAGTTCCTTTCCTTCGATGGAATGGAGATAAATGTGGCGAAAACCGTCCTTTTCGGTGGTCCACAAAAAGCGCTTGCCGTCCTTGAGGAAATGCACCGCGCCGTCCAGGTTGATCCAGTACGGATCGGCCTCGCGTAACAGCACCGTGGGCATGTTCGAATCGACACCAATGCTGATCAGTTCCAAACGATTCTGCACGCGCGGCATGCGGACGATGTAGACGCTACGCGAATCGGGCATCCATCCGGCGCGGGCAATCAAATACGTGTTGCGTGTATCGCCTACATCCAGCCAGCGCGTCGCGCCGCCTGCTGCAGGGACGACGCCCAAATGCACGTCGGCGTTGTTTTCTCCGGCCTGCGGATAACGCTCCGGCTCATAACGGGCGCGCACGCCGAGCACGTCTTCGTGAGGCACAACCGGCTCGCGGCCGACGTCGAATTGCAGGTACGCGATGGCCTTCGAATCGGGCGACCACCAGTAGGCGGTCGATAACTCCAGCTCTTCCGGATACACCCAATCGAGCTGGCCGTTGAGCAGCGTGTCGGAGCCGTCGCGGGTCAGCCGCGTTTCTTTGCCCGTCGCGATTTCGAGCGTATAAAGGTCCGACGCACGGCGGAACGCGACGAGTTTTCCGTCGGGCGACAGCTTGGCGTCCTCTTCCGCCTCAGACGTTTTGGTGAGCTGCGTCCACTTGCCATCGGCCGCGTGGACCAGGAACAAGTCGCCGCCAGCGGGGACCAGAATATCCGCGCCCGACGCCGAAAACGCAGGGCCGCCCGATTCGACGTAGCGATTGGTCCACGCGTTGGCCGATTCTTCCGTGCCTTTCGCCGCGGCTTTTTCCAGGGCCTCCGTCGAAACCAGCTCGCGCGATGTTTTCGACGCGACATCGTAGATTCGCAGCGTTTCGCCGCGCTCGAACAGGAACGTCTTGCCGTCCGGAGCCCACGTCGGCGCACCGTCCGGGTTCGTTCCATGCGACAGCTCGTGCATGGTTCGCAGCGATTCCAGCGTCACGGGCTTCTTCTGCGCCAGCGCAGTCACGGCAATGAGGAACAGCAGGCGTCTGGTCATCGTATATTGATTAATTGTGAAGATAACATTTTGGGGTGCGGCCAGAACCGTCACCGGATCCATGCATCATCTGGAGACGGGCGGCAAGCGGTTCCTTTTGGATTGCGGATTGTATCAGGGCCGCAGGCAGGAGTCGCTCGAGAGGAACAGCAATTTTCCCTTCGCGTCGTCAGATATTGACGCGGTGATCCTCTCACACGCGCACATGGACCATTCGGGAAACCTGCCCACGCTGGTGCGCAACGGATTCAGCGGGCCGATCTACACCACGCCCGCCACCATCGATCTGTGCCTGGCGATGCTGGCCGATTCGGCGCACATTCAGCAGCAGGACGCCGAGTTCTGCAACCGGAGGCGTTCGCGCCGCAAAGCGAAGGGTCTGGACGACCGCGAATGCGCTCCTTTATATACGCTGGACGATGCGCAGCACACCTATCCTTTGTTCAAGCCGGTGAATCTGGGCGAGCGCAAGCAGGTTTCAGACACGCTGGCCTATCGCACGTTCGACGCAGGGCACATGCTGGGCTCCACGTCGATGATCGTGGAAGCGGACGGCGTGAAGCTCGGGTTTTCGGGTGATGTGGGGCGCGTAGGCTTGCCGATTATCCGCGATCCGCAGCCTTTGGACGCGGTGGATTACCTGGTCATGGAATCGACGTACGGCGACCGCTTGCACCGGCCAATCGGTCCCGCGGCGGATGAACTGGCGGACATCGTCACGCGTACCGCGGCGCGCGGAGGAAAAATCATCATCCCCTGTTTCGCCGTTGGGCGGACGCAGCAGATCGTGTTGATGCTGCATCAGTTAATGGAAGCTCGGCGCGTGCCGTCGATTCCAATGTTTGTCGATAGCCCGCTGGCGATCAATGCGACGGAGGCGTTTCGCAAGCATCCCGAGTGCTACGACGAAGAGGCTCGCAAGTTTTTGATGCAGGATGAAGACCCGTTCGGTTTTTCTCGCCTGAAATACGTTCGCGAGGCCAGCGAATCGAAAAAGCTGAACGACCTGCACGGGCCCGTGGTGATCATCGCGTCGTCGGGCATGTGTGAAGCTGGGCGTGTGCTGCATCATCTGCGCAACAACATTGAAGACCCGCGCAACACGGTTCTCATCACCGGATTTCAGGCGGAGTACACGCTGGGGCGCAAGATTCTGGAGGGGCGCAGGGAGGTCCCGATCTTCGGCGAGCCCATGTCGTTGCGCGCCGAGGTTGCCTCGCTGGACGAATTATCAGGTCACGCCGATCAGCACGAGCTGATCGAATGGATGCGGCCGATCGCCAAGGGCCTGAAGAAAGTGTTCCTGGTCCACGGCGAACCGGGCCCAGGCGCGACGCTGGCGGCGCTGATCACCAAGGAATACGGCATTCCGGCGTACATGCCGGCGCGCGGAGAAAGTGTGGAACTTTAATATGACCTTTTGCACAAATTGTGGGAATGGGATTCATGAAGGCTCTCGATTTTGCACTTCCTGCGGCCAGCCGGCGGTGAACGTGGCGCCTCCGCCCGCGGTTACGTCGGACGTTCTTCCTCCGCCGCCACCGGTGATTGTTCCGCCGCAAGGGCCTGTACATATTCCGCTCGATTACACAGTGGAGGGCGCGAATCTGCAGGTGATCCGCATCCGCTTGAAGCCCGGGCAGGAGATTTATGCCGAGGCGGGCAAGATGATTTACAAGCAGTCCCAGGTGGTGTGGGAAACGCGCATGAGCGGCGATACGCTGGGCGAAAAGATCTGGGGAGCATTCAAACGCAAGCTGATGGGCGAGTCTCTGTTCCTGACGTACTTCCATTCCTCGACGCCGGGCGAGATTGGATTCGCAGGCACCTATCCGGGCAAGATTCAGGTGTTCGAATTGCGCGCCGGGCAGAGCGTGTTCGTGCAGCGCGATAGCTTTTTAGTGGCGCAATCCAGCACGCAGTTGAACATCGCGTTTGTGAAGCGGCTGGGAGCGGGATTCTTCGGCGGCGAAGGATTCATCTTAGAAAAGCTCACCGGGCCGGGAGCGGTGTTCATCCACGCGGGCGGCGATTTTATCGAGTTCAACCTCGGCGCGGGCGAGACGCTGCAGGTGGACACCGGTTGCATCGTGGCGTTCGACGAGGGCGTGACGTATGACATCCAGATGGTGGGCGGCATCAAGACGGCGATGTTCGGCGGCGAGGGCTTGTTCCTGGCGACGCTCACTGGTCCGGGCCGCGTGATTATTCAGAGCATGACGCTCGAAAAAATGCGCCGCGAGCTCGCGCCGATGCGAACGGGCGGCGATTCGCACAAGGGGCTGGACGCGATCACGTCGATCTTCGATAACGACGATTCCTAATGGTCTTCACCAAACGGCTGCGCAACGGCGTCCGACAGGGGCACATTACTTGTAGCGTGCGGATCTGGACCAAGCCTCATGTGAAGGTCGGCGGACGGTACCCGATGGAAGAGGGCGAGATTGAGATTCTATCGATCCAAGAAATCTCCCGCCGGGAAATTACGAACGAACTGGCCGTGGAGTCAGGATTCCTGGGACGCGAGGACCTGCTGAAAGTGGCCAAGCACGGGCGGGGAGAGCGGGTGTTTTTGGTGCGGTTCCGATACGTGGCTCCCTAATGCGGCGCGGTTCGCCATGGAAAATGGCAGTTCGATATCATAAAAACATCCATGACAAGTGTGAATTCTTTCCACGCCGCGGGCGAGCTTCGTGTGGGCGGCCGCACCTATGAATATTTCCGGCTGGCCGCGCTTGAAGAGGCCGGCATTGCGACGTTGTCGCGCATTCCCTATTCGATCAAGATCCTGATCGAGAACCTGCTGCGGTTCGAGGACGGATCGACCGTCAAGCAGAGCGACATTGAATACGTTGCCGCGTGGGACCCAAAGGCTCCAGCGCGCGACATCAATTTCCGCCCGGCGCGCGTGCTGTTGCAGGATTTCACGGGCGTACCTTGCGTCGTGGATTTGGCCGCGATGCGCGATGCGCTGGCCGCGATGGGCGCGGACCCGAAGAAGGCGAATCCGCTAATTCCCGTCGATCTGGTGATCGACCATTCGGTGCAGGTGGACGAGTTCGGCACCAAGGGCGCGTTCGCCACCAACGCCTTGCTCGAATTTCAGCGCAATCGCGAGCGCTACGCGTTCCTGCGCTGGGGGCAGACGTCGTTTCAGAATTTCCGCGCAGTGCCGCCAGATACGGGCATCGTGCACCAGGTGAATTTGGAATATCTGGCGCCGGTGGTGTTCGGCGCGAACGGGCAGGCGTATCCGGATACGGTGGTCGGCACCGATTCGCACACCACGATGATCAACGGGTTGGGCGTGGTTGGTTGGGGCGTCGGCGGGATTGAGGCGGAGGCGTGCATGCTGGGTCAGCCGGCGACGATGCTGCTGCCCGCCGTGGTCGGCTTCAAGCTGACCGGCAAACTGCCCGAAGGCGCGACGGCTACTGACCTTGTGCTGTTCGTCACGCAGATGCTGCGCAAAAAGGGCGTCGTCGGCAAGTTCGTCGAATTTTATGGCGACGGGTTGAGCGCGCTGAGCCTGGCCGATCGCGCGACTATCGCCAATATGGCTCCGGAGTATGGCGCGACGATTGGAGTGTTCCCGATTGACGACGCTTCGCTCGATTATCTGCGAATGACGAATCGTCCGCAGGAACAGATCGAACTGGTCGAGGCATACGCGCGGGCGCAGGGCCTGTTCCGCGTCGATGGCGCGCCGGAGCCTGTATATTCCGATACGCTGTCGCTCGATTTGTCGACAGTAGTGCCGTCGCTAGCGGGGCCCAAGAGGCCGCAGGATCGCATTAATCTGCCCGATGTGAAGCAGAATTTCGCTGCGTCGCTGGGCGCGGAGCCGAAGCATGGCGCGACATTGAAAGACGGCAGCGTGGTGATCGCGGCGATTACGAGCTGCACCAATACGTCGAATCCGTCGGTTCTGATTGCGGCTGGGCTTGTCGCGAAAAAGGCAGTGGAGCGCGGTCTGCGATCGAAGCCGTGGGTGAAGACTAGTCTCGCGCCGGGGTCGAAGGTCGTCATGGATTATCTTCAAGACGCGGGCCTGGTGGAGCCGCTGGAAGAGCTGAAGTTCAACCTGGTGGGCTATGGCTGCACGACGTGCATCGGCAACAGCGGTCCGCTGCCGACGGAGGTCGCGGCGGAGGTCACGAAGGACAAGCTGACGGTGGCCAGCGTGCTTTCGGGCAACCGCAATTTCGAGGGGCGCGTGAATCCGCTGGTGAGGGCGAATTATCTGGCGTCGCCTCCGTTGGTGGTGGCGTACGCTCTGGCCGGCACCGTGGATATCGACCTGGTGAACGATCCTCTGGGGAAGGATCCGAGCGGCGCGGACGTATATCTGCGCGACATCTGGCCGACGACGGCCGAAGTGCAGGCCGTGGTGAAGAAATCCGTGAAGCGCGAGATGTTCGAGAAGGAATATTCGGAAGTATTCGCGGGCGATGCGAGTTGGAATTCGATCAAGATTCCGGAAGGCGACCGCTACGCGTGGGACGACGTGTCCACCTATATCAAGCGTGCGCCGTACTTCGACGCGATGGTGGATCCGAAGACGCACGTGAAGGATCTGAAGGGCGTGCAGGCGCTGGCGGTGTTGGGCGATTCGGTGACCACGGATCATATTTCGCCCGCGGGCAACATTGCCGTCGATTCTCCGGCGGGGAAATATCTGATCTCGTTGGGCGTGAAGCCGGTCGATTTCAATTCCTACGGCGCGCGGCGCGGCAACCATGAAGTGATGGTGCGCGGCACGTTGGCCAATATTCGTTTGAAGAACCAGATGGCTCCGGGGACGGAGGGTTGCTGGACCACGTACGTGCCGACGGGCGAGAAGATGTTCATCTACGACGCATCGGTGAAATATCAAGAAGCCGGCGTACCGCTGTTGATCATCGCGGGAAAGGAATATGGGTCGGGCTCGTCGCGCGATTGGGCAGCGAAGGGCGTGCTGCTGCTGGGCGTCCGCGCGGTGCTGGCCGAAAGCTTTGAGCGCATCCATCGTTCGAACCTGGTGGGGATGGGCGTTCTGCCGCTGCAATTTGTCGAAGGGCAGAATCGCGAATCGCTGGGGCTGACGGGGTTTGAGACGTTCACGATTGAAGGCATTCCGGCGGCGGTGGATTCTAGCGGCAAGACTCGGGCTCGGGTGACGGCGGGTTCGAAGACATTCGAGGCGGTGGTGAGGATCGATACGCCTCAAGAAGCGGAGTATTATCGCAACGGAGGCATTTTGCCGTACGTGCTGCGGCAGTTGGCGAGGTAGCTTTCATGACAACCAAAGCTGACCTTCATTCATTGGTTGACGATTTGGCGGAGGATCAGGCCGATCTGGCCCGGCTGCTTTTAGAAGATTTGCGCGACGCGGCTGATGTGGATGGTCCGCCGCTCGATGAAGAAGCGCTGGCGTCGCTTGACCGGGGAATCGCCGATGTTGCGGCGGGGCGGGTGAAGTCGCTGGACGAATATAAGCGCGAACGGGGGCTGTGACGTACCGGATCGACCTGTCCGGCGAAGCGGAGAAAGTTCTCGACCGCGTGGACAGGACGACGGAGCGCCGGCTCCGGGCAAGACTCGCACAACTCGCCGAAAATCCCTTCGATCCGCGGCTTTCGTCGCCACTGACGCAGCGCGCGGGCCTGCGCAAATCGCGCGTTGGAGGCTGGCGAATTTTGTTTAACATCGACCGCGAAGCACTCGTTGTTTTTGTGCTTACCATCGACACGCGGGGCCAGGTCTACAAGCATTCTTAGGGGGCATGTCGATAAGATAAGGGCCATGCGGCGGGTTTGGATCGGATTGCTTGCGGCGGCTTGTTGGGGGCAGATGCTGCCGGATACGGCGCGCTTCAAGGCCGCGCTGGAGCCGTATCGCAAATTCGAGGTGTATAAGCTGGAGGGAGCTAACTATGCGGCTCTGAAGGCGCGGTTTCTCGACTGGGCCGACGCGCGGCTCCGGCAGCGCGCTTCTATTCGAGCCATGAATACGGAGCTTCGCGAGGCTGGGTTGCTCTCCGAGGGTTTGCAAGAGACAGGTGAAATTCAAAAGAACTTCGCTGGTTATTTAGATAGCGTGGAACTGGTTCCCGTTCCAGCCGGCTTTTTCGCGGTGAAGCTGGGGATGTTCGCGGGCTCGTTTTGCCAGTACGACGACACGGTGGCGATCTATCGGCAAAAACCATTTCAAAGAATCGCGGTGCTAAATGCGCAGGATACCCTTTCGGACGGCCATCATTGGCGCGCCCTGGCGATCGGCGACAACGGGCTGATCGCGTCCTCATGGGTCTTGGCAAACTGCACGAGCATGTGGAATGGCAGCACATTTCGCATCCAGAGGCTCGGCGATGGCAGACTAGAAAACGTTTTTGACGGTGGCGACGGTGCCTACGCGGGCGAGGTGGCAATCTTGATCGAACGCGACACGGTTGCGTTTCGCTTCGTCACGATGATTAGGGATGATGCCGCCACGACGGGAGAAGTGGTCGACCGCTATGAAGTGCATGACCGAAGCGTGCGACGGATCGCGCCCATTGCGACGTCTTACGCGAGTTTCCTAGGCCGCTGGCTGGGGATGTCTCGCTCCGATGCGGCACCCTTCTCGAGCGCGGAGGCCATGGAGGCGCACGAGGGCCCGCTGGATGGTCTTTACAAATTGAAAAGGGCGGCGGTCTGCCGCGATGGAAGGCAGATCGAAGTTGTGATCGGTGGAAAAAGGCGCGTCTTCACCGTGTCAGGGAATACTCCGGAGACGCTGCGGATGGAGCGCGTGGGCGACCGGCTCGACCCAGCGTGCAGGGCCGTGGGAATTGGGCCGGTGATGCTGACGGAGCCGGGGTGGGCTCGCATGAAACGCTGAAAGCCGAGCTCATGAGGCTGCGAAAATAATGATCGGCTTTATCCCCGCGCTTACGCACGGGGCTGCGCTGCCCTCGGCGTGGTTACGCCCTGAAGCGGTCTGGAGCTGTATAAATGTTGAAGCGGCCTTGGCGGACGAAGCCTGCTAGGGCTATACCGAAGCGGCGGGCGGTTTCTACTGCCAGGCTGGACGGGGCTCCTACGGCGGCTACTACTGGGATTCCGGCCATGGCGGCTTTTTGCAGCAGTTCGAAGCTGGCTCGGCCGCTTAACATTAATATCCTGGCGCTTAGAGGTAACGTGTTTTCGAAGAATGCCGCGCCGATTAGTTTGTCCACGGCGTTGTGGCGGCCAACGTCTTCGCGCACCGATTGCAGAGCGCCATGGAAATCGAACAGAGCGGCGCCGTGCAGGCCTCCGGTATGTTCGAAGGCGTTTTGCGAGGCGCGCAGGGTTTCGGGCAGGCCGTGGATCACCTGGCGGCTGACGGGTCCCGCGTTGGTGATGATGCTGCACCCGGCGGCGCGCAGGGAATCGACCGAGGCTTTGCCGCAGACGCCGCAGCTTGAAGTCGCATAGAAGTTGCGCGGCTCGGGGATCGCTACGCCCTCGGCTAGCGTTAGATCGACGGTGTTTTCTCCGCAGTGGACCGCGGTGACGTCCGCACGCTGATGCAGAATGCCTTCGCTGAACAGGAATCCAGCGGCTAGTTCCGAGTCGTGGCCAGGGGTGCGCATGGCGACGGCGACGTCGCGGCCGTTGACGCGGATTTGCAGAGGCTCCTCGACGGCGAGCGCGTCCTGGGCAGGCGCGACGGTATCGCCCGAGGCCTTATGAATCGGAATGGTGACGACAGGTGAGCGCACGTCACCAGAGTAGCGGTTTACTGACTGATCTGGACGTCGGCGCGGAGGTCCTGCCAATCGGGCAATACCAGCGTGCGCGCTTTCTCGATGGGGCTGGACATCTGCTTGGCTTCAAAGGGCGCGAGTGATGGGACCTTGAACGAGAAACGGCACACGGTCGGCGAGCCGGGCTTGGCTCCGTGGAGCGTGACGAAAACGTTGGCGTCGGCGATGTCGGCGTCGGAGTGGTTCACCACTAGATATTGCACTTCGGACTTCTTGCTGGAATCGACCACGATGCGGAAGCCGGTGACCTCGACGAATTTCGCCAGGGGGCTGGTGGTGGATTTCACGGGCGCGGGCGCAGTGACAGGCTCGGCTGGAGTGGGGCCCGGCTTGGCATCCGCCACGATGCGCGGCATGACGAGGAAGTAGAATCCAGCACCGGCTATGGCGCTGAGCATCACGGCCACCAGCAGGCTGACAAACCAACTGCTCTGCTTTTGCGCCGGCTGCGGCGGAGCGAAAGCGTTGGCTTTCGGCGGTTCCTGATCGCTCAACTGCGTCGCTGGATTGGCGTCCTGAAGACGGGTCAGCTCAGGCGGCAGCGTGGGTCCGGGCAGAGTGATGCGCGGCCCAGTATCCGCTCCCAGGATTTTCGCGGGCGGCGACGCGGGGCGAATCGACTTCTTCGTCGCCGGCGTATACTTCTGCAGCGGCGCCAGGGGGAGAACGGGGCCTTCGGGTTCCGGTTCCGGCGCGGCGAGCGCTTGCGGAACCGGCTCGGGTTCGGGCTGCGCGGCGGCGGGCATCCGAAGCGTGCCGAACTCCTGTGCAGGCTGTTCGGCCAGAGCAACGGCGACGGGCGCGGACTGGGGCTCAAGTTGAGCCTCGCTTCGGGCATCGCTTTGGACTTCGATGTGTGGCGTTTCCACGGTGGGCGCGACAGGCTCCGGCACGGGCTGTTCACGATGCTGCTCGACGGCATCGGCGAGTTCGGCAAGTCCGGCTGCGGTTTCTGAGGCCGGTTCCGGCGCGGGGGGCGGAAGCGGAGGCGGTGCGGCCGCTCGGGCGGCCTGCGCGGCACGAATCTCCTCGGCCAGGGCCAACAGAGGATCGGGAACGTCCTGGCGCTTGATCTCCGGCTCCGCGAGAGCCGGCGCGGGTGGCTGCGGAATCTCGTGGGCGACCGGTTCGGCTACAGC
>Ga0209698_10004067_pt1 | contig 16169 bp, 17 predicted proteins | sample LitLauG_LLR_2012_FD_187203 | JGI IMG/M metagenome (GOLD analysis project Ga0209698, IMG submission 187203) | Freshwater sediment microbial communities from Pennsylvania, USA - Little Laurel Run_MetaG_LLR_2012 (SPAdes) (version 2) | ecosystem: Environmental > Aquatic > Freshwater > Creek >...
GCCCGAGGATCCCCGGCCCCTTCAAGCCCTCATTGAACGCATCATCGACGGCGACATCCAAGTGGCTCTCTTCACCAGCGCCCAGACGTTCCTCCAACAGCAGTCGTCCACGCAATCCATCGCCCGGGTCTACATCTGGCTCCTGGGCTCCCTGGCGACGGCGAGCTGGCATTCGGTGCTCCTCGTCGTGCCCTACGTCGCGGTGTGCATCACGGTGTGCGTGATGGCCGCCCGGGCCCTCGACATCATGAGCGTGGGCGAGGAGGAGGCGCGCTCGCTCGGGGTATCGGTGCGCACGGTGCGCTTGGTGGTCATCGCCGCGTCCTCGCTGGGTACGGCGGCCATCGTGTCGGTGGTGGGGTTGATCGGCTTCGTGGGCATCATCGTGCCCCACATCGTTCGTCTCCTGGTGGGCACGTCGTACCGTCGCATCGTGCCGTTGTCGGTGCTCGCCGGCGCGGCGCTGTTGGTGCTGTGCGATACGGTGGCGCGCACCGTCATGGCCCCCTCGGAACTCCCCCTCGGGGTCGTGACCGCCATCATCGGGGCCCCGGTCTTCGTGGTGGTCTTGAGCGTGCGTCGCACGAGGACGTCGTGAGTCCGACCACCACGCCGATCGTCCAGCTCGACCGGGTCTCGGTGCGCGTCGGATCGACCACGCTCATCCACGAGGTCACCGCCGACGTCGCCGGGGGATCGTGGTGCACGATCATCGGCCCCAACGGGGCCGGTAAGACATCACTCGTGGGGGCCATCACCGGTCTTCGTCGTGCGGCGTCGGGAACGGTGCGCATCGACGGGCGAGACGTGGCGACCCTGCGCGAGCGCGAGCGCGCTCGCTTGGTCGCCTACGTTCCCCAACATCCCGAACTACCGGCGGGCATGGCGGTCGAGGAGTACGTGATGCTGGGGCGGGTGGCCTTCCACGGGGTGTTGCGCGCACCCTCGTCACACGACCGCGACGTCGTGGACGACGTGCTGGCGCGCATGGAGTTGACGGATTTTCGCGGCCGCGACGGCGCCTCGCTCTCGGGGGGAGAGCGTCAACGAATGGTGCTCGCGCGCGCCCTCGCCCAGTCAACCAAAGTGGTCGTCCTCGATGAGCCCATCACCGGCCTCGACGTGCGTCACCAGATGGACGTGTTGGAGCTCCTCAGCAAAGAAGTGGTCGAATGCGGCCTCACGGTCATCGCGACGCTGCACGATCTGACGCTGGCCGGACTCTTCACCGACCGACTGATCCTGTTGCACCAGGGCCGGGTCGTTGATGACGGGCCCGCGTCCGACGTGCTGCGCTCTCCCGAACTCGCGCGGTGTTACGGCACGACGTTGCGCGTCGTGGACGTCGACGGACGCGACGTGGTGGTGGCGATTCGCGCGGGCGACACCGCTACCGGCGGGTAAGGAGCCGTTCGGGCACGAGATGGAAACCTACTGTTCACCTGTGGCCGGGAATGACAACGTTGCCCTCAACTAGACTGGTGAAAACAGTTAAGGGGAATATCGTGCGACGCACGCGAATCGTAGCAACCATCGGTCCGGCTTCGGAAAGCGATGAGGTTCTGACGAACCTGGTCAAGGCCGGTGTCGACGTGTTCCGGGTGTCGATGGCCCACGGTGACATCCCCTCGAACATCGAGCGCCTGCGTCGCGTGCGCGCCGTCGCTCCCGACATCGCCATCATGGTCGACATCCCCGGCCCGAAGATTCGCGCCGGCTCCTTCGGCACGACCGCGGTGCACCTGGAAATCGGTCAAGCCATCGAGTTGGTGGAGGGCTTCGGCGAGACCTCGACGGCCGAGCGCATCGCCGTCGAGCGCGAGGGCGTCCTCGCCCACCTCAAGGTCGGCGACCGGGTGCACATCGGCGACGGTGGCATCTCTCTCGCGGTGACCGCGGTGGGGTCGACGACCCGGACCGAGGTCACGTCGGGCGGGGCCGTGGTCGGGAAGCCCGGCTTAGGGCTGCCGGCCTCGATTCTCAATGACCGCCTACCCACCGACGACGACCGCGCTCGCCTGGAGGCGCTGCGCGACGAGGACATCGACATGCTGGCGGTCTCGTTCGTGCGTTCGGCCTTCGACATGGTGTCGGTGCGTTCCGTGTTGAGTCGTGACGACGTGATGTTGATGGCGAAGATCGAGACCGGTGAGGGCGTCGAGAACCTCGACGAGATCGTCGCCGTCTCCGACGCCATCATGGTGGCGCGCGGTGACCTCGGGGTGCGTATGCCCATCGAGGAAGTCCCCCACCTGCAAAAGCTGATCGTGCGCCACGGCATCCGCTACGCGCGGCCCGTCGTCGTCGCCACGCAGATGCTCGAGTCGATGACCCACGCGCAGGTGCCCACTCGCGCCGAGGTGACCGACGTCGCTAACGCCGTGCTCGACGGCGCCAGTGCGGTCATGTTGTCGGGTGAGACCGCCATCGGAGACGACCCGGTCGGGACCGTGGTCACGATGGACCGTATCGTGCGTCGCGCCGAGGAATCCTTCGACTACGCCAAGTGGGGCGCCAGCCTCGAGTTGCAGGCCAGTGTGGGTCACGCCAACCAGTCGACCCGCGTCACGGCCGCCATCACCGGGGCCGCGTGGCGCGCGGCGATGGAGGAGCACGCCGTGGCCATCGTCGCGTGCACTCGCTCGGGCCTCACCGCCCGCGCGATCTCGCGCTTTCGTCCCCCGATGCCGATCGTGGCCATCACCCCCTCGTCCTCGACGGCGCGTCAGCTGCGTGGCTCGTGGGGCGTCGACAAGGTCGTCTTGTCACCGGCTCACGACATCGACGAACTCTGTGGCGTCGCCGTGGCCGAAGTGAAGAAGGCGGGCATCGCCCAAAGCGGCGACCCGATCGTCGTCATGGCCGGTTCCACGACCGGTGGCGCGCAGGTGACCGACACCGTGCGCATGATCATCGTCCCCTAGGGCGACCCTTCCCCACGACCGCGGGTGATGAGAGCGCGCCGGAACGAACGTGCCGGAGCGTAACGTGGTGGCTATGTCAATCGGACCTCGCCACGAGACCGGGAAGTTCGCCGACGGGTTGGCGAGCGGATTACGAATGGTGCCGCCGGTGGGACTCGAACCCACAGCCTCTTCCTTCGGAGGGAAGCGCGCTATCCAATTGCGCCACGGCAGCCTGATGCGTCACGCCTCGCGACGTCACCAGGGAACCGTGACGGCCTCCGTGGCCCGCACGGGGCGCGCGGACCAGCCTACCGGACGAGGCCGTCGTGTCGTCTGAGCCACTCCTCGCGTCGCTGCTCCCGGACACGGCGCGCGTTCTCGAGGACGACACGCTCATCGGTGGCGTCTCCCTCGCCCACCTCGCGCGCACCTACGGGACGCCACTTTTCGTCTACGACGAGGCCACCCTGCGCGAGCGCTGTGCGCAGGCCGCCGCCGCGTTCGATCACGGGGTGGCGTTCGCCTCGAAGTCGTTCCTGTGCGGCGCGATGGCGCGCCTCGCGGTGGAGGAAGGTCTGTGCATCGACGTGGCCACCGGCGGCGAGCTCGACCTCGTGCGACGCAGTGGCGTCGATCCGTCGCGGATCATCGTCCACGGCAATAACAAACTTCCCGACGAACTCGAACGGGCCCTGGACCTCGGCGTGCACCGCATCGTCGTGGACAACTTCGACGAGATCGAACGGTTGCGGTCGTTGGTGTCGGCGCAACGTCCGCTGCACTGTTTGGTGCGGGTGACACCGGGCGTCGAAGCCCACACCCACGAATTCATCCGGACCGGTCAAGAGGACTCGAAATTCGGCTTCTCGGTCTCCGCGGGCGACGCCCGGCGCGCCATCGACACCCTGCGCGCCATCGACCACGTGACCGTGCACGGGGTGCACGCCCACATCGGTTCGCAGATCTTCGACGTGGCGGGCTTCGACGAGACCATCAAGATCCTGGTGGACTTCACCGCCGCCGACGACTTCGACGAACTGTGCGTCGGGGGTGGACTCGGCGTGGCCTACGTGGCGGGCGAGTCGACGTTGTCGCTCACCGAGTGGGGAGCGGCCGTGCGCGCCGCGGCGACGAGCGCGGGGCTCAGTCCCGAGGTGCGGATCACCGCCGAGCCCGGACGCGCCCTGGTGGCCCAGGCCGGCGTCACCCTCTATACCGTGGGGGCCGTCAAGCCACTGCGTCAACGCACCTACATGGCCGTCGACGGTGGGATGAGTGACAACCCTCGGCCGGTGCTCTACGGATCGGGGTACGAGGCCTTCGACGTCACCCAACCCCTCGCCGACCGCCCCCAGAACGTGCGACTCGTCGGTCGCCACTGCGAGAGCGGGGACGTCTTGATCGACGAGGCCTGGCTTCCGGCGAGCACCGGGGTCGACAGCGTCATCGCCACCCCAGTGACCGGTGCCTACGGATATTCGATGGCCTCGAACTACAACCGGGTCGCGCGTCCGGCGGTGGTGTTCGTGCGCGACGGCGAGGCCCGCGTGGTGCTGCGGCGCGAGACCTTCGACGATCTGGCGCGTCTCGAGGCGTAGGGGCGATCCCGGCGCCAGCGGTTAGCCTTGACGCATGCCAACGCCCCACGTGCGCCTCGGAGTCATTGGCGCGGGCTTCGTGGGTCGTTCCTTCGTCCAATTGCTCAACGATCCGTCACGGCACGTCGCCCTGGTCGACGGCGCCACCGCCACCTTGGAAGTGGTCGCGGTCGCCGTGCGCGACACGTCGAGCCCGCGCGAGGGCATCGATCCCGGCCTCCTCGTTGATGACCCCCTGGCCCTGGCGTCGCGCGACGACATCGACATCGTGGTCGAGTTGGCCGGCGGTATTGATCCGACTCGTTCGTGGGTCGAAGCGGCTCTGCGTCGCGGGGCCTCGGTGGTGACCGCCAATAAGGCGTTGATGGCCGAGTGCGGCACCGAACTGGCCCAGTTGGCCCACGAGCACGACGCCGACCTGCTCTACGAAGCCGCGGTCGCTGGTGGCATCCCGATTATCCGCGCCCTGCGCACGTCGCTCGCGGGCGAGAAGATCAATCGCGTGATGGGCATCGTCAACGGGACGACCAATTTCATCCTCTCCCAGATGACCAGCGAGGGCCGCGACTACGCCGACGCCCTCGCCGAAGCCCAAGCCCTGGGTTACGCCGAAGCCGACCCCACCGCCGACGTCGCCGCGTACGACGCCGCGGCCAAGGTGCAGATCCTCTCGTCCCTGGCGATCGGCACCGCCCTGCGCGGTGAGCCCATCGCTCGTGAGGGCATCACCCGGGTGCGCGCCGTGGACGTGGACTTCGCGCGTCGGGCCGGCTACGTGATCAAACTGCTGGGCGTGGTCGAACGGGTGGGGGAGTTCGGCCTCTCGCGTCGTACGCACCCCGCGTTGATTCCGCTCGAGCACCCGCTGGCGGCGGTGCACGGGGCCATGAACGCCGTCTTCGTCGAGGGTGACAAGTCGGGTCCACTGATGTGGCTCGGCCAGGGGGCCGGAGGCGCTCCCACCGCCACCGCCGTGCTCGGCGACGTTCTGCACGCCGCGCGCAATCGCGTGAGTGGCCGCCACGACGTTCCCTTCAGCGTGGATGAGCGTTTGGTGAACGTCGACGCGGGCGAACTCTCGAGCGTCTTCTACTTGAGCCTCGACGTGCGCGACGAACCGGGCGTCCTCGCCGAAGTGGCGGGAGTCTTCGGTCGACACCGCGTGTCCATCCAGTCCATGGAGCAGTCGGGCTTCGGACACGAGGCGCGCCTGTCGTTCCTCACCCACGAGGCGGTCACGAACGACGTGACGGCCACGCTGGAAGAATTGAGTCAATTGGCGTCGGTGGATTCCATCGGGGCCTGTATTCGCGTAATCGACGGAGGTGCCGCGTGACCGGTTGGAACGGACTGCTGAAGGAGTACGGCCAGTGGCTCGACCTCGACGGGGTGAACGAGATCGTGACTCTCCAGGAGGGCAACACGCCACTGATCTTCGCCGAGCGGCTCTCCGAGCGCGTGGGCGCGAACGTCTGGCTGAAGTACGAGGGACTGAATCCGTCGGGTTCCTTCAAGGATCGCGGCATGACCATGGCGATCACCAAGGCCAAGGCCCAGGGCGCGCGAACCGTGATCTGCGGCTCGACGGGTAACACGTCGGCCGCGGCCGCCGCCTACGCGGCCAAGGCGGGGTTGGACTGCGTCGTGCTCGTGCCCGAGGGCAAGATCGCCATGGGCAAGATGGCCCAGGCCATCGTGTACGGCGCCACGATTCTCCAGATTCGCGGCAACTTCGATCAGGCGCTCGACCTCGCGCGCGAACTCACCAAGCACCTGCCCATCACCATCGTCAACTCGATCAACCCCGATCGCATCGAGGGGCAAAAGACCGGGGCCTTCGAGATCGTGGACGTGCTGGGCGAGGCCCCGGACATCTTGGCGATCCCGGTGGGCAATGCCGGCAACATCACGGCGTACTGGCGCGGCTTCACGGAGTATCACTCCGCGGGGCAATCGGCCAAGCTGCCCAAGATGTGGGGTTTCCAGGCCGCGGGCGCGGCGCCCATCGTCCTGGGGCACCCGGTGGCCAATCCCGAAACGATCGCGACCGCGATTCGCATCGGGAACCCCGCCAGCTGGGTCCCGGCCCTCGAGGTGATCCACGAATCGCTGGGCGACATTCGCGCGGTGACCGACGAGGAGATCCTGGAGGCCTACCGGTTCGTGGCTCGTCACGAGTCGATCTTCTGCGAGCCGGCGTCCGCCGCCTCGGTGGCCGGGATCATCAAGTTCGGTGTTCCCCAGGGCTCGACCGTCGTGTGCGTCCTCACGGGCAACGGCCTTAAGGACCCCGACACGGCCGTCTCCACGAGCGCGATGCCCACCGTCGTGGACGCCACGCTCGACGCCTTGATGGGGCAACTGAGTTAGTCGCTTGCGACCGACGGATTCTCCGCTACACTGAGTTTCGTCGTACACGTCTGGCCCTTCGCCGACGTGCGGAACTCTTCCGCTCACGACGTTTCCCGTTTTTTCGTCACCACCTTTTTCCGTGTGGCGAGAAAGGACCTATACATGGCTGTCAAGCCCACCACCCCCGAGCGTGCGGACCTCGAATCGAAGTCGCGCGAAGACCTCCAGGCCATCGCCAAGATGACCGGCGCCGACGTGTCGGCGCGAGCCTCCAAGGCGACGTTGAAGCAGCCCAGCATGTGAGCACCCGCCACGGACTCTCCCAAGCCCGCCTCGCGCGCCGTGCGCTCACGTCGCACCGTGGCCACTCCCGATGACGACTTCGAGTCGTTGATCAACGAGTTCTCCGGCGAGGCCGCGACGACGCCGGCCGCCCCGGCGCCGCGTCCGGCGCCCGTCGCGTCGAATGGTTCGTCGGCGGCGGCCGTCGCCTCGGACGCGACGTCGAGCGACGCCGCGTCGCCCCGAGCGAACAACACCCCGAGCAATGGATCGAACCCCAGTCACCAGTCGAACCAGGGCGCGCCGTCGAACCAGAACGGGGCTCCCGCGCGCGAGCGTCAACCGCGTGACTTCGGCAACGAGCCCGGTGGACGCAACAACCGCCGCAACCGCCGCAACCGCAACGGACGCGAGCGTCCGGGCGAAGTGATGCCCAACGCCGACCAGCCCTACAACGGTGAGCTCGTGGAGATCAATGGTCTCCTCGACCTGCGCGACGACGGCTACGGCTTCTTGCGGACCAAGGGCTTCCACGCCTCGCCCAACGACGTCTACGTGTCGATCAACATGGTGCGTCGCTACCACTTACGCAAGGGCGACGTCATCACCGGGGGCTACCGGCCCGCGGCCTCGAACGAGAAGTATCCGGCGCTGTTGCGCGTCGACACCGTGGCGGGATTCGATCCCGAGGTGGCTCGACTGCGTCCGCGCTTCGAGGACCTCACGCCGTTGTTCCCCGACGAGAAGCTCAAGTTGGCCACCAACGAGGGCAAGATGGACCTCACCCCGCGCATCGTCGACCTGCTCGCACCCATCGGCAAGGGTCAGCGCGGGCTCATCGTCTCGCCGCCGAAGGCCGGTAAGACCACCATCATGAAGCAGATCGCCCAGTCGATCGAGGCCAACAATCCCGAGGTGCACCTCATGGTGCTGCTGGTGGACGAGCGACCCGAGGAAGTCACCGACATGCGCCGCAGCGTCAGCGGCGAAGTTATCGCCTCCACCTTCGACCGGCCGGCCGAAGAGCACACTCACGTGTCCGAACTCTGCATCGAGCGCGCCAAGCGCCTGGTGGAACAGGGCCGCGACGTAGTGATCATCCTCGACGGCATCACCCGTCTCGCGCGCGCCTACAACCTGGCCGCCCCGGCCACCGGGCGCATCATGTCGGGTGGCGTGGACTCCGGCGCGCTCTACCCGCCCAAGAAGTTCTTCGGCGCCGCGCGCAACATCGAAGAGGGTGGCTCACTGACTATTTTGGCGACCGCGCTCGTGGAGACCGGTTCGAAGATGGACGAGGTCATTTTCGAGGAGTTCAAGGGCACCGGCAACATGGAGCTCAAACTGGACCGCCGACTGGCCGAACGCCGTCTGTACCCGGCCATCGACGTCAACGGGTCGTCCACCCGTCACGAGGAATTGCTGTTCGACCGTGAGGTGCTGCCCCAGGTCTGGAAGCTGCGCCGCGTCTTGAACGGTCTGGCGTCCGAGGGCCGTGAAGCGGCGGGTCTGGAGCTCTTGATCGACAAGCTCAAGTCCACCCGGTCCAACGACGAGTTCCTGGCCGAGATCGCCAAGGGCCCGGCACCGACGTCGTGATTTTCCGCTAAACTCGTCATCCGCACCAAGGAGCGCTCATGAAGACTGACATCCACCCCACGTACATCGACGCGACGGTCACCTGCTCGTGCGGGAACACCTTCACCACCAAGTCGACCAAGTCCGAGATCAAGGTCGAACTGTGCAACGAGTGCCACCCCTTCTTCACCGGGAAGCAGAAGCTGGTCGACACCGGTGGCCGCGTGGAGCGTTTCCAGCGCCGCTACGCGCAAAAGACCAACAAGGCGCGCGCTCCCAAGGCGTAAGCCGCCGAGCCGCCACCCTTCGTGCGCTCGCTCGACGACACCCTCGCTAGTCTCGAGGACGAACTGCGGTCCGTCGAGACCGCCCTGGCGCAACCCGACGTTGCTGCCGACCTGACGCGGCTGCGCGACTTGTCGCGTCGCCACAAGGACCTGGCGGAGATCAACGCCGCCTGGATCGCCCTCAAGGCGGTGCGCGACGATCTCGCCACCGCGCGCGAGATGTTCAACGAGTCCACGGGCGACGACCGCGAGCTCTGGCGCGAGGAAGTCAACGCGGCCGAAGCTCAACTCCCGGCCCTCGAAGAGACCCTCGAGACGTTGCTGTTGCCCCGTGACCCCAACGAGGGACGCAACGTCATCTTGGAGATCCGCGGCGCCGAAGGTGGCGAAGAAGCGAACCTGTTCGCCGGCGACCTCGCGCAGATGTATCGCCGGTACGCGGCCCTGCGCGGCTGGAAGCTCGAGGTGGTGGAGGAGCGAGAATCGGACCACGGGGGACTGGACGAAGCCACCTACCTGGTCAAGGGCGACGACGCCTGGACCCGACTGGCCCACGAGGCCGGCGTGCACCGCGTGCAGCGCGTGCCGGTCACCGAGGCCAAGGGTCGGGTGCACACGTCGTCGGCCACGGTGTCGGTCCTCCCCGAGGCCGAGGAAGTCGACGTCGCCATCGATCCCAACGACCTCAAGATCGACGTCTACCGCTCGTCGGGCCCCGGGGGACAGAGCGTGAACACCACCGACTCCGCGGTACGCATCACGCACCTTCCCACGGGCATCGTCGTGTCGATGCAGGACGAGAAGAGTCAGATCCAAAACCGCGCGAAGGCCCTCATCGTCCTTCGCTCGCGACTGCTGAAGGCCGCCCAGGATGCTCAGGCCAACGAGTTGGGTGACCTCAAGCGCTCCCAACTGGGCGGGGGCGGACGCAGCGAGAAGATTCGTACCTACAACTTCAAAGAGAATCGCGTCACCGATCACCGGATTAACCTGACCAATTACACGCTCGACGCGGTGCTGGCCGGGGACCTCGATCCCTACATCGACGCCCTCCTCGCCGACCAGCGCGCGCGTCAACTGGCCGAGAGTGACGGACGCTAACTTCGATCCCCTCGCCGAGCTCGTCGCGCTCGGGCTCGAGCGTCGCGAGGCCCGTTGGCTGATCGAGGAGTTCGCGCCCGGGGGTGACCCCGCCGCGGTGGTCGACCTCCGCAGCGCCGCGCAGCGTCGCCTCGACGGCGAGCCGCTGCAGTACATCATCGGGCACTGGCCCTTTCGATCTCTCGATCTCGACGTCGACCCCCGCGTGCTGATCCCCCGTCCCGAGACTGAAGAACTCGTCGACGTGGCGTTGGGAGAGCTGGTGGCCACCGGGTCGTCCGCGCCACTCATCGTCGACCTGGGGTGTGGTTCGGGGGCGATCGGATTATCGCTGCTGGACGAGCTGCGGACCCGCGGCGTCGCCGCCACGTTGGTGGCCCTGGACGAATCACGCGACGCCCTGGCGGTGGCGCGCGCGAACGCGCGCAAGCATCGCCTCACCGCGGTGTCGTTCGTCCACTCGTCGTGGTTCGACGCGCTCGACATCTCCCTGCGGGGTCGCGTCGATCTGGTGGTCGCGAATCCGCCCTACGTGGCCGAGGACGAGTACGCGTCACTCGATCCGGTACTCGACTACGAACCGCGCTCGGCGCTGGTCGCCCCCGACGCCGAAGGCGTCGGGGGCTTCGCCGACCTCGCGCTCATTATCGCTCAGGCCTACGACTGGCTACGCCCCGGGGGGGCGTTGGTCGTGGAGCACGGCGCCACGCAACGCGCCGCGGTGGGTGGCGCCGCGCACGCGCGGGGCTACGAGGACGTGCGCGACCTCGACGACCTGAGTGGACGCGCGCGCACCCTGGTCGCGCGGAGGCCGTCGTGCGACGCGTGAGCCGCGAGGAAGCCATCGCCGCCCTGTGGCGCGGCGACGTGGTCGCCGTGCCGACCGATACCGTCTACGGCGTCGCCGGACGCTGGAGCGATCCCGCGGCGGTCGAACGACTCTTCGCCACCAAACGTCGGCCCCGCGACGTCGCCTTGCCGGTGCTCGTGCGCTCGCTCGACGACGTGGGGGTCCTGGGAGTGCACTGGGATGAGCGCGCCGACCGGCTGGCGCGCCACTTCTGGCCGGGCGCGCTGACCATCGTTGTCGACGCCGAGGAGTCGAGTGCCCTGCGAGTCGGTGCGACGTCGTCACTGGGCGTGCGCGCCCCGCGACACGAGGAGTTGGCGGCGGTCCTCGCCGCGTGCGGACCGCTGGCCGTGACGAGCGCCAACGAACACGGTCAGGCTCCCTGCACCACGGCCGACGAGGTGCTGGCGAGCGACTGGGGGGCGCCCCTGGCTGGGGTGCTCGACGCCGGGCGCTGTGACGGGACGGTGTCGACGGTGGTGCGCGTGAGCCGTGACGGGTGGCGACTGCGCCGCCGGGGCGCCGTGAGCCCCGAGGCACTGGCGGAGGTGCTGGGACCCGAATCGACCGATGACGACAACTAGGGTGTGGTTATGAAAATCGCGCTCGGAAGCGATCACGCCGGGTTTGATCTCAAGTCGGCCCTGACGACCACCCTGACCCAGTGGGGCCACGAGGTCATTGATTTGGGGACGCGTAACGCCACGGACTCCGTCGACTACCCCGATTACGGTGCGGCCGTCGGCCACGCCGTGGTCAATGGCGACGCGGAGGTCGGCGTGGCCATTTGTGGTTCGGGCATCGGTATCTCCATCGCCGCCAACAAGGTGCCCGGCGTGCGCGCCGCCCTCGTGCACGACGCCACGTCGGCGCGACTGGCGCGCGAACACAATCACGCCAACGTGCTGTGCCTGGGCGCGCGCCTCATCGGCGTACCCGTGGCCGAGGACGCACTGGCCGCCTGGTTGGGGGCCCAGCCCGGCGAGGGTCGTCACCTCGGGCGCATCGACAAACTTCGTCAACTCGATCACCGCGCCTAGCGCACAGAAAGGCATCACCGTGAGTTCACCCTTCGACGTATTCATCACCCACGACGACGAGGTCGTGGAATTGCTCGCCCAGGAGTGGGTCCGCCAGACCAGTACCCTGCAACTGATCGCCAGCGAGAACTTCGCCTCGCCCGCCGTGATGGCGGCGACCGGTTCGATCTTGACCAATAAGTATTCCGAGGGCTACCCCGGGCGGCGCTACTACGGCGGTAACCAGGTGGTCGACGAGATCGAGGACCTCGCGCGGCGACGCCTGACGGGTCTCTTCGGGGCCGACCACGCCAACGTCCAGCCGCACTCGGGAGCCAACGCCAACGTCGCGGTGTATCAGGCGCTGCTCGAACCCGGTGACACCGTCCTGGCGATGCGCCTCGACCAGGGCGGTCACTTGACCCACGGGTCGCCGGCGTCGATGACCTCGAAGGCGTGGAATTTCGTCTCCTACGGCGTGACGCCGCGTAACGACGACCCGGACGCGCCCGGCGAGATGATCGACTTCGACAATGTGCGCGACCAGGCCCTGGCGCACCGGCCCAAGCTCATCGTGGCCGGCGCCACCGCCTACGCGCGCCGCATCGATCCAGCGCCCTTCCGGGAGATCGCCGACGAGGTGGGGGCGATGCTGATGTTCGACTCGGCGCACGTGGCCGGCCTCATCGCGGGCGGGGCTCACCCCAATCCGGTGCCCTACGCCGACGTGGTGACCTTCACGACGCACAAGACCTTGCGCGGCCCGCGCGGGGGAGCGATCCTGTGCCGCAGCGAGCACGCCAAGGCGATCGACATGGCGGTGTTCCCCGGACAGCAAGGTGGTCCCCTCGAGCACGCGGTCGCCGCGAAGGCCGTGGCGTTCAAGGAAGCGGCCCAGCCCGCCTTCGCCCAGTACGCCGCTCAGGTGGTGGCCAACGCGCGCGCCTTCGGGGCGGCCCTGGCCCAGGAGGGCTTCCGACAGGTGTCGGGCGGGACCGAGAACCACATGGTGCTCTTGGACCTGCGCGAGTTCGACGCGGAGCTCACGGGCAAGGTGGCCCAAGAAGTGCTCGACCGCGCGGGGATCACCACGAATCGCAACACGATTCCCGACGATCCGCGCAGTCCCTTCATCACCTCGGGGTTGCGCGTGGGGACCGCCGCCGAGACCACGGCGGGCTTGGGCGAGGACGAGTTCGCCACCGTCGCCGCTCTCATGGCCCGGGCCTTGCGCGGACGCGACGACGAGTCAGTCATCGATCAGGTGCGCGCGGACGTCGCCGCCCTGTGCGCCACCTTCGACCCCTACGCACGTTTCACGAAGTAGACCATGAACAATTTGGGCGCCTACGGCATCATTGCGCTGGTGGGGGCCCTCATCACGCTGGTGGCCAATCCGCCCGCGCGCCGCATCGCACTGGCGGTGAATTACAGCGCCCAGCCCGATGAGCGCAAGGTCCACCAAGTCGTGACGCCCTACGGCGGGGGTGGCGCGATGTTCATCGGCTTCTGCGTCGCGCTGGTGGTGGCGTTCGTGCTTCCCACGACGCGCGCGATCATCGAATCTTCGCACGAGATGATGGGCGTGCTGCTCGCGACCGGCGTGATGTTCGTGGTGGGGGTGGTGGACGACTTCCGCGAGATGTCGGCCCCGGCCAAGGTCGCGGGACAGGTGCTCGCGGCCACCATCTTGTACTTCAGCGGCTGCACCATGTATCAGCTCAAGTTGCCCTTCGCGGGCTTCATCGTCTTGGGGCCCTCGATGTTGCCGGTCATCACCGCGGTGTGGGTCTTCGCGCTCTCCAACGCCGTGAACCTGATCGACGGGCTCGACGGCCTGGCCGGGGGCATCGTGGCCATCGCGTCGGGGACGCTGTGCGTCTACGGGCTTCGACTCGAGGACCTCGGTCTCCTGCCCTCGACCAACGTCGGGCCACTGATCGCGGCGCTGACCTTCGGCATCTGCATGGGTTTCCTGCGCGACAACTTTCACCCCGCCAAATTGTTCATGGGTGACGCCGGAGCGTTGATGCTGGGGTTGCTCATGTCGGCCTCCACCATGGTGATCGGGGGCCGCACGCCGCCGGCCAGTGGCGTCACCTTCTTCTTCTTCGCGCCGCTGCTCATCCCCGTGTTCATCCTGGGCGTTCCCCTGACCGACGCGATCTGGGCCTTCGTGCGTCGCACCATGTCGGGGCAGGGGTTCCACACCCCCGACAAGAATCACATCCACCACCGACTGATGCGCCTGGGTCACGGACATCGCCGCACGGTCATCATCCTGTGGATGTGGACGGCGCTGTTGTGCGGCTTCGTGCTCTTCCCCCTCTTCTACCCGCGCACCAACGTGTTCTTGCCGCTGGCGGTGGCGGTGCTGTTGATCGGGCTGTTCACCTGGTCCAGCCCGATCCTGACCCGGCGTCGACGGAGCGAACACGAGCGCTACGAACGAGAAGAAGCCCACCATTGAGTGACGAGTCGCCCGAGGAAGGTACCGAGGATTCCCCTGATGATAAGGGACTTCCTGGGGTGGCCGCCTTCGCGGTGATGGGTAGCACCATCGCGACGTGCGTCGGGCTCGGCGTGGTGGCGGGACTCTGGGTGGACCACGCCTGGCACACCTCACCCGGGGGGTTGCTGGTGGGGATAGTGTTGGGGACGGTCGCCGCCGTGGTGAGCGTGGTTCAGCAAGTCCGGCGTTACCTCTAGAACCCCACCACCGTGCTCGAAAACCTCTCCCCGACAACCTTGCCGCGCCTGCTGCGACGTACCGTGTTGTCGGCCATCGTGGCCGGCGCCGTCGGATTCATCGTCGGGGTCATGATCAATCCGCTGGGCGGACTCGGGGTCGTGGTGGGCGTGGGACTCGCCATCGTGAACCTACGCTTCCTCGATCGACGCGTCGCCCAGCTGGAAATCCAGGGCGAGAAGAGCACCAAAGCCGTGCGTCGCCAGCTCGGCGGCAACACGGTGTCGCGCCTCAGCGTGATGACGGTGGTCGCGATTGGCGCCTTATTACTGGACACGGCGCTGGGAATAGGTATTGTGGCAGGGCTCGTGATTTATCAAATCGTTTTCGTCGTCAACGTCCTGGGCGTGGTGGCGAAGCAGGGGGACATGTAGTGAAGACGCTGTACGCGGCGAAGACCATTGAAGTCGGGGTGCACCCGACCGCTCACCTCTTTGGACTGACCTTCGACACCGACATCATCACCTCGACGTTGTTGGCGTTGGCGATCTTCATGTTCCTGGTCTTTCGCATGACGTCCAAGGTGACCGACGGCGTCCCGTCGAAGATCCAGATCTTCTGGGAGATGATCGTGGGTATGGTCACCGACCTCGCGGAGTCCGCGATGGGTCAGCGCGGCCGACGTTTCGTGCCGCTGGGCGTGACGCTCTTCCTCTTCATCTTGATCTGCAACTGGATCGGGTTCCTGCCCTCGGCGATGCACCCGGGTTCCTCCGGCGAGATCCTGCCGGCGCCGACGGGCGACGTGAACTTGCCGCTCGCCATGGCGTTGCTGGTCATCGTGTGGGTGCACGTGGAATCGGTGCGCGCGCGCGGCCTGGGTGGCTACTTCAAGCACTACGCCCAGCCCTACACCGCGCTGGCCCCGATCAACGTCATCGAGGAAATCACCAAGCCCATCACGATGACCTTCCGTCTCTTCGGCAACCTGTTCTCGGGCGGCTTGATGATCGCGGTCATGACCACTCTCTTGCCGGTGTACGCCATCCCCTTCGGGGAAATCGTCTGGAAGCCGTTCGACGCGCTGATCGGCGTCATCCAGGCGTACATCTTCATGCTGCTCGCCGTCTTGTACTTCGGCATGGCCACCAGCCACGACGAAGCGCACGACGACCACCACGTCGAATCTCTCGACGTCGCTCAGGCCTCTCACTAACCCAACCCAGGAGGAAAGACAGAAATGGCAAATCCAAACGACATCGCGGCCGCAGTACGCAACGCCGGTGCTCTTATCGGTGGCGGTCTCGCCCTCGGTGGCGGTGCCATCGGTGCGGCGATCGGTGACGGTCTGGCCGGTAGCCAGACCATCGCGGCGATCGCCCGTCAGCCCGAGATCGAGAACAAGGCACGTCAGTACTTCTTCTTGACGGTCGGTCTGGTGGAGGCCATGTACTTCATCAACCTGCTGTTCATGGTCGTCTTCGTCTACGTCTTCAAGGCCAACTAG
>Ga0209698_10004068_pt1 | contig 16169 bp, 11 predicted proteins | sample LitLauG_LLR_2012_FD_187203 | JGI IMG/M metagenome (GOLD analysis project Ga0209698, IMG submission 187203) | Freshwater sediment microbial communities from Pennsylvania, USA - Little Laurel Run_MetaG_LLR_2012 (SPAdes) (version 2) | ecosystem: Environmental > Aquatic > Freshwater > Creek >...
GGCGGTGGCTATGATCGTCGCCACGGCTGCTAGCGCGGCGCACGCCGCGCCAATCACTGTGTCGATGCGGCCGAAGCGGATGTCACGGGTGGTGAGTCCTTTGTCGGCGATCGCGCTCTGCTGAAAAAACAGCATCCATGGAGTCACAGTTGCTCCGATATCTGCGAGCAGAATCAGCACTGTGTCCGGCGTGAGTCCACCGGGAAGCGGTTTCCACGCGAGCATTGCGCCGCCGATCGACCGCCAGTGCGGATGGCTCAGTAGAGCCACAGGAACGAACACCAGATTGCACATGGCCGCGGCCAGCGTGACTCGCTCCCAGGTCCAGTAGCGGTGTGCCATGAGCGCCGCCACCAAAACCAGCCACGCGCCCAGAACCGCCACCGCCGGAGGAACGCCGAAATATCCCAGTCCGGCGCGGATGGCGATAAATTCGGTGACCAGCGTGAGGAAGTTGCCCACCATCAGGTCGACCATGGAGAACCATCCCCAGAACGGACCGAAGCGCTCGAAGATCAGTTCGGCGTGGCCGCGATGCGTGGCTGCGCCGAGGCGGACGGTCATTTCCTGAACCACGCACGCCATGAGGAAGGTGAGCACCACGAAAGGGAGGAAGAAGCCAATGCCGAAGCGGGCTCCGGTCGCCGCATAGGAGAGCATGCTGGGGCCGTCGTTTTCGCCCAACATGACCAGAATGCCGGGTCCGACGAGAAGCCAGAGTAGCCGGGCGCGCGGCCAGAAGCCTCGCCGGGCGCGGGTTTCCAGCACGAGCTCACGGTCGTGGGCGCGGTCGATGTCTTCGTGGGTGATGACTATCGCAGACGGGTCGGACGGGTGGTCTATCCGTTGGGGTGGAGACTGGCCCGAATTTCGTGCTGTTTTTGGACCGGTCATCTTCGAGCGTCGGCGATGCGAAACCCCACGGGAATTAGAAGTTAGCGTCAGTATACATCAGGACATAAACTATAGTTAACTGTTTTGATGACGCCGGAAGAACTTGCGAAAGACCTGGAACCGCGATTCTTTTCCAGAACCTGCAGTCAGGAATCCCCATTCGCGCGCATTACGCTCGCGACAAGGGCGCTCCGGCCGGCATGGAATATAATGGCCCGCACCGATGGCGCTGACTTCTGGGACCAAGCTGGGGCCGTACGAAATTCAGTCGCCGCTGGGCGCAGGCGGCATGGGCGAGGTGTATCGCGCCCGCGACACGCGGTTGAACCGGGACGTCGCGATTAAGATTCTGCCCGCATCGTTTTCCGCCGATCCCGACCGGCTGCAGCGTTTCGCGCAGGAATCGCGGGCCGCTGCCGCACTCAACCATCCGAACATTCTTTCGATCTACGATATTGGGGAGGACCACGGTGCCCCCTACGTGGTCTCGGAACTGCTGGAGGGCGAGACGCTGCGCGACCGGCTGCGCAACGGTGCGCGTTCTTCGCGCAAAGCCCTCGACTACGCGCAGCAGATAGCCCGCGGCCTGGCCGCGGCGCATGAGAAGGGCATCGTCCATCGCGACCTGAAGCCGGAAAACATCTTCCTCACCAACGACGGGCGAGCCAAGATTCTTGACTTCGGTCTGGCCAAGTTCACGCGTCCGGAAGCCGACCTTTCCGCCGATGCGCCCACCATGCAGGTAGCGACGGAGGCCGGCACTGTGCTGGGCACGGCGGGCTATATGTCGCCGGAGCAGGTGCGGGGCAAAGCGGCCGACTCGCGGTCGGACATTTTTTCGTTCGGTGCGATTCTTTACGAAATGCTCTCGGGCAAGCGCGCTTTCCATGGCGATTCCGCGGCCGACACCATGAGCGCCATCCTGAAGGAAGAACCGGCTGACCTGAGCGAGACCAATCGCAACGTCTCGCCCGCGCTGGAGCGGATCGTGCGCCACTGCCTGGAGAAAAATCCGGTGGAGCGGTTTCAATCGGCGCGCGACGCCGCCTTCAACCTGGAAGCGCTCACGGATATCTCGACCTCTACCCGGGGCGGAGTGCAGGCCATTCCGGAAGAGAAGACATCGCGCCGGTGGTTGCTGCCGCTGGTGGGCATGTTGTTGCTGGTTGCGTCCTGGGCCGGGATCTATCGCTACGCGCGGCGCGGAGTAGCTGCATCGAATCCGACCTTCCACGAAGTCACCTTCCGCAACGGCAATATCTGGGCTGGCCGCTTTGCGCCGGACGGCCAGACGATTGTCTACGGCGCGGCCTGGGACGGATTTCCGCAGGAACTTTTCTCGACGCGTTTCGACAGCACCGACTCCCGTTCCATCGGCCTGCCAACCGCCCAGATTCTTTCCATTTCCTCGAAGGGCGAGATGGCCATCTCCCTGCACCCGATCAATTCCGGTCCCTTCTCCCAGGCCGGTACGCTGGCGCGGGTTCCGCTCGCCGGCGGCGCCCCGCGGGAGATGCTGGACAACGTTCAGTGGGCCGACTGGACGCCCGACGGCCAGTCTCTGGCCGTGATCCGTCCCGCTGCCGGTGGAATCGGCCACCTGGAATTTCCTGCCGGCAACGTGATTTATGAGCCCAACAGCTGGGTCAGCCATGTGAGGTTCTCCCCCGGCGGGGAGTTCCTCGCCATCGCCGATCATGTCCAGAACGGCGACGATGGCCGGGTCGTCATCCTGGACCGGCAGGGGAATCGCAAGGCCAGCTCTTCTTATTACGGGAGTGTGGAGGGCTTGGCCTGGGCTCCGGGCGGCAAGGAAGTGTGGTTCTCGGCCATTCCGGGCGGCGCGGCGCGATCCATCTATGCGCTCGACTTCTCTGGCAAGGAGCGGCTGATCTATCGCGCACCCGGCGGGCTGACGATCCACGACATAAGCCGTACCGGTCTTGTTCTCTTGACGGCAGACAAAGCTCGTCTCCGGATCTCCGCACTCCCACCGGGGGAAACCCGCGAACGAAGCCTTTCCTGGTTTGACTGGTCGCTGCTGACGGACATGTCCGCCGATGGCAAGACCATCGTGTTCTCCGAGACCGGAGAAGCTATGGGCACGAACTACAGCGTCTACATCCGCAAAACCGACGGCTCACCCGCGGTTCGCCTGGGCGACGGTGGCTTCGGCTTCCTGTCTCCCGATGGCCATTGGGTGATCGCCCGTGATGGGTCTCCGGCGAAGCTGGTGCTTTTCCCCACCGGTGTGGGCGAGCCGAAGCAGCTCACCGACGATAAGAGTGACCACTTTGGAGTGGCCTGGCTGCCGGACGGCAAATCGGCCGTGTATTCCAGTGCCGACCCGGGCCGGCCACCTCGCACCTATATGCTGAATATTGACGGCGGCCCGCCGCGCGCAATTACTCCCGAGGGCACTACGGGATCGATTCTCACTCCAGACGGCAAGTCCCTCCTGGCCATAGACGGCAATCGCCAGCGTTGGCTCTATCCGATGGCCGGCGGGGAGCCGCAGAAATTCAGCGTCGTTCCCAACCCGAACGAACGGGTCATGAGCTTCTTTGACGGGGGTAAAAGCGTGCTGCTGCGCACCGTAACCATTCCCGTCCAGATCACACGGGTTGATATCGCGAGCGGACGCCGCGAACTGTGGAAGGAAATCGCTCCCGCGGATCCCGCGGGCGTGATCAGCATTCCCGGCATCCGGTTTAGTGCGGATGGGAAGGCGTATGCGTACTCGATCGGGCGCATCCTCTCCGACTTGTATGTCGTGGATGGGCTGAAGTAGGGGCGGCGTGCCCGTGAGATCTGGGTGGCTGAGTTGAAGTGAGTCAATGCTTCGGTCGTGCTGTCGGAGCGAGCCAGATACGCTGCGATGCCGCGGGGCCGAGCGACACCGTCCCCGCAGGCGTAGAGAGAGTAAGGGTCTGGTCATAGTTGCGCTCGAGCAGGCGCAGCTTCGCTCCAGGACGAACGCCTCGATGTTCCAGGAACTCCAGTAACTGGCGGTCGCGTTCGTAGATCCCGCTCACGGTGTAGGCAAGGTTGAGGTCGGCATCGGCCAGCAGCACCAGGCCTCGGCGGCGCCGGCTCTCTGGACTCTCCACTTCACTCAGATTGCCGTGCGGGCAGGCGCCGTCGCTGCCTAACTTCGCCAGAAGCTGCGCCTCGAAGTCCGGCGAGACGGCATGTTCGAGCCGCTCGGCCTCGTCGTGAACCTTCCACCATTCCATGCCAAACATTTCCGACAGCATGCGCTCGATGAGGTGATGGCGCAAAGTGAGCTTGCGGGCAATCTTGCGCCCGGCCGCGGTGAGCCGTACTTCGCCGCCGTTGGCGATGCGCACGAGACCGTCTTTTTTCAGCCGTCGCAGGGCCATCGTGACTGCCGGCGGCGAAACCTTGTGCCGGTCGGCCAGACGCGCGGAGATGACCGTCTCCCCCTCGCTTTCCGCTTCGAGGATGGACTTGAGGTAGTCCTCTTTGGAGACGGTGATCATCTGCCGAGATTATACGATGCGGGTTAATCGTAGTTAATCGCGGAATCGATTGGGATGAACAGTTTGACAGTTTCCCGCTTGTACCCCTAACCTGATTTTCTCTGGCTATGAAAGTTCTTATCCTGGGTGGCGGTGGGCGCGAGCATGCGCTGGTATGGAAGTTGCGGCAGTCGTCGCGCGTCACGCAACTTTATTGCGCGCCCGGAAATGGTGGCATCGCAGACGAGGCCGAGTGCCTGGCAGTTGATCTGAAGAGTCTGGAGTCGATGACGGCTCTGGCTGCACGCCTCAAACCGGACCTGACCATCGTGGGTCCGGAATTGCCCCTTAGTCTCGGTGTAGTGGATGAGTTTCTTCGCCGGGGATGGCCCGCATTTGGCCCGACCCAGGCTGCGGCCCGTCTGGAGTCGAGCAAGAGCTTCGCCAAGGAATTTCTGCAGCGCCATCGCATCCCCACCGCGCCCTTTGCCATTTGCGATTCCATCGAGCAGGTGCGTTCCGCGCTGAGCCATTTTCATACCCCGATTGTCGTGAAGGCCGATGGACTCGCCGCCGGCAAGGGCGTGGTCATCGCCAAGAGCAAGGAAGAAGCAGCCGGTGTGGCCGCCGAGATGCTAAGCGGAAAGATGGTCGGCGAAGCTGGTGCCCGCGTCGTGTTGGAAGAATGTTTGAAGGGCGACGAGTTGTCGTTTCTGGTTTTCAGCGACGGCGAGCGCGTCGTTCCGCTGGTCGCGGCGCAGGATCACAAGCGCGTCGGCGACGGCGACACTGGCCCGAACACCGGCGGCATGGGCGCGTACTCAACGCCCGATATCGTCGACGACCAGATGCGCGACTGGCTGGTGCATCACATTGCGCGCCCGGTGGTAGCCGGCATGAAGGCCGAGGGCTCGGAGTTCAAAGGCGTACTTTACTGCGGCCTGATGATGACGGCGCGCGGGCCGATGGTTCTCGAATTCAATACCCGCTTCGGAGATCCCGAGACGCAGCCGATTCTCATGCGGCTGGAAAGTGATTTGGTCGACGCTTTGGAGGCCTCGATTTTGGGGCGCGTCAGTGACGGCGATTTCAAATGGTCGCAGGATGCGTCCGTATGTGTGGTAATGGCGTCGGGAGGCTATCCAGGAACGTTTGAGGCAGGGAAGCGGATTGATGGATTGGAAGAGGCCGAGGCGGTTTCAGGGGTGAAGGTTTTTCACGCGGGAACTTCCAAGCGCGACGGAGCCTACTACACTTCCGGCGGTCGAGTGCTGGGCGTGACGGCACGGGCGGGAGACTTGGGAACGGCCGTCGCCCGCGCTTATGAGGCTTGCGCCAAGATCAGTTTCGACGGCGCGCACTATCGCAAAGACATTGCTGGGAGGGCGCTGAAGAAGTGATTTTGGGGCTGCTGCTGCCAGAAAAAAATATTCAGAGGGAGAGATGACTAAGCCACAAGTTTCAATTGTGATGGGCAGTGATTCCGATCTGGAGATCATGCGCGAGGCGGGCAAGGTGCTCGACGACTTCGGAATCGCGTACGAGATTGACGTGACCTCGGCGCACCGCTCGCCGGACCGGACCGCCGACTTCGCGCGCAAGGCCGCCGATCGCGGCATTCGCGTGATCATCGCTGGAGCCGGCGGAGCGGCGCATCTGGCGGGCGTCATCGCTGCGCATACCACTTTGCCCGTGATCGGAGTGCCGATTCCTTCGACTTCACTGCAAGGTATGGATTCTCTGCTTTCGACCGTGCAGATGCCGGCCGGAATTCCTGTAGCCACAGTCGCGATCGGAAAGCCAGGGGCGACGAATGCCGGGATTCTGGCGGCGCAGATGATTGGGCTCGCCGATGAGTCCGTTGCCAGGAAGCTTCACGCGCACAAAGAGAAGCTGGCGCGGGGAGTCGAAGAGAAATCGCGAAAGCTGCGCGAGAAATAAAGTCAAAGTCCCCACCCTCCCGCAGAAAACGCGGGAAGGGTGGGGCACCCTGCTTGAGTCTGCTTATAGTTTCAGATCCTTCAAATATTCTCGGAATGGGCCGCCGAGGTCGTCGCGCTTGAGCGCGAACTCCACTGTGGCTTTCAGGAATCCTAGTTTGTCGCCGGTGTCGTAGCGGCGCCCTTCGTAGACGTAGGCGTACATTTTTTCACGCTTCAGCAGCATGCGCATGCCATCGGTGAGTTGAAGCTCTCCTCCAGCGCCGGTCTGCGTGTTCGCCAGGCAATCGAAAATTGCCGGCGTGAGAATGTAGCGGCCGATGATCGCCAGATTTGACGGGGCTTCCTCGAACTTCGGTTTCTCCACCATGTTCCGAATTTCGAATAGCCGGCCGTTGAAGCCGTCGACTTCCTTGGCATCGAACACGCCGTAGGAAGAAATCATCTTCCCTTCGACCACTTGCGCGGCGATGACCGAACATTGTTTCTCGTGGAAGACGTCGGCCATCTGTTTCAGAGCTGGCACCGGATGATCAATCACGTCGTCGGCGAGCAGCACCGCGAACGGTTCGTTGCCCACGAGTTCCCGCGCCATCATCACAGCATGACCCAGGCCGAGCGCTTCTTTCTGGCGGACGTAAGCAACGTAGATCATGTCGGAGATCGAGCGCACGATCTTCAGCAGATCGGTCTTGCCGCGCTCCTCCAGCATCTTCTCCAGTTCGTAGCTGACGTCGAAGTGATCTTCGATCGCCTGCTTGCCGCGTCCTGTGATGATGATGATCTGATCGCACCCGGAGGCCATCGCCTCTTCGACGCCGTATTGAATGATCGGCTTGTCGACGATCGGCAGCATTTCTTTCGGCTGAGCTTTGGTGGCGGGCAGAAAGCGCGTGCCCAGGCCGGCAGCGGGAAATACGGCTTTGCGGACTTTCATGGTCATGAGGTGATCTTTGTAGTTGGCCAAACAATTGTACCTGCTGAAGTTTGTAACCGGCACGGGGATCTCCTGGGGTAGAATCCGGCTGGCTTGTGTTTGCTCTTTGGGGAGGTGATCTGTGGCGCGAAAATATCCCGTTCCTTACTGGTCGCGAAGAACCGCTTTGTTGATGCTGGGACTTATCGGGAGCCTGGCTCTAGCGAACGTTGTTGTCCGACTATGGCGCCTACGCGCTAATTCCGATGACATCTTTGTGCTCGGCTTCCTCGCGGTTGGAATTGTAGCTACTTGGTTTCTTTGCTTCATGCACATGCGGGCCCTCGACAAACTGACTGACCAATCACAGGAGAAAATACTGGTGCGGCTGTCTTCGACGGCATATGCGATGGGCTTCTTCGGCTACCTAATGATCATCGAGGTCTTGTCCCTGATGCATCCGCTCCCTCACTAATAAGCCTCATTGTTCAGCCGAACCCACTTCAGATGCCGCTTCCTCGCTGGCCAGTCGCTCCAAAACTGTACGTAACGCACGCAGCACTTCTTCCGCCGCCGTCGCTTTCAGAGCGAACTTCAGCATGCCGTCGGGAGTGAACTGCGCTCCGCGCTGCGCCGCGACGAAGCGCGCCAGTTGCTCCGGATCGACCGCGGCATTCTGCCGGAACTTGAACGTGACGAAATCGCGCTTGCGCTCAATCGCATTCACGCCCACCCGCATGCACAGCAGCTTAAGCGACGCATAGTCGAGCAAGTTGCGGACGGCTGGCGGCGGAGGTCCGTAGCGGTCCTGCAATTCTGACCCAACATCGCCCAACTGCGATTCCGTCTCGACACCGGCCACGCGCTTGTACATTCTGAGCCGCTGATTTTCTTCGGGAATGTATTCCGCCGGAATGCGAATGTTCAGGCCGAGATTAAGCTGCGTTTCAGCCTCATCCGGCGCGGCCTCGCCCTTCATTTCGCGAACGGCACGGTCGAGCATCTGGGTGTAGAGTTCGAAGCCGATCGCCTCAATGTGCCCGCTCTGCTCGCCGCCCAGAAGATTTCCAGCACCGCGTAGTTCTAGATCGAGTGCGGCGATCTTGAATCCCGCTCCGAGGTCGGAGAATTCTTCCAAAGCTGCCAGCCGCCGCCTTGCGATGGGCGTTAATTCGACTTCACGCGGAATCAAGAGATAGGCATACGCTCTTCGATTCGAGCGGCCGACGCGTCCGCGAAGCTGGTAGAGCTCCGACAAGCCCAGCCGGTCCGCGCGATTGATCAGGATCGTATTGCACAGCGGAATGTCGAGGCCATTTTCGATGATGGTCGTGGCAACAAGAATATCCGCTTCGTGATGCATGAATCCCAGCATCACTTTTTCCAGTTCTCCTTCGGACATCTGGCCGTGCCCGACGGTGACCCGGGCTTTCGGCACCAGTTCCTGCAGCTTGGCGGCGATCTCCCAGATGCTTTCAACCCGGTTGTGCACGAAATAAACCTGCCCGCCGCGTTCCAGTTCCTGCTCAATCGCCGACTGGATGAGCTTATCTTCCCAACTCGCTACCACGGTCTGAATCGCCATACGATCTTTGGGCGGAGTTTCGATCACACTCATATCGCGCAGGCCCACCAGCGACATGTGCAGCGTGCGCGGAATCGGCGTGGCCGACATCGTCAGCACGTCGACCTGTTTGCGCATCTGCTTGATGCGTTCTTTGTGGCGCACTCCGAAGCGCTGTTCTTCATCGACGATCAGCAGACCAAGATCGGCGAACTTCAAATCTTTCGAGAGAATGCGGTGCGTGCCGATGAGGATGTCGATCTTGCCAGCTTCGCTCTTCTGCAGGATTTCTTTCTGCTGCTTCGCATTGCGGAAGCGGCTGATCATTTCGATCGTCACCGGGAACGGCCCAAAGCGCTGTTTGAACGTCTCGTAGTGCTGGAAGGCGAGCACCGTAGTCGGCGCCAGCACGGCGACCTGCTTGTTGTCGCTGACCGCCTTGAATGCCGCGCGCATCGCCACTTCCGTCTTGCCGTAGCCCACGTCGCCGCACAGCAGCCGGTCCATCGGCAGCGTCGACTCCATGTCCTGCATCACGTCCTTAATCGCCTGCGCCTGGTCCTCGGTTTCGTTGAACTCGAAGGCATCTTCAAATTCGCGAACGAATTCGTCGCCCGCCGGAAACGCGTGGCCCTCCGCCATTTTGCGCTGCGCATACAGCTTCAGTAATTCGTCGGCCATATCCTTCATGGCCTTGCGCACGCGCGCTTTAGTTTTTGCCCACGCTTGAGTGCCCAGATGACTGAGCGCAGGCTTCGCTCCTTCGGACGAACGATATTTCTGAATCAAGTCGAGGCGAGTGAGCGGAACGTAGAGCCGCGCGCCCTCCGCGTATTCCAGCAACATGAATTCCGCATTGCCGTCGCCCTGATTGATTTCCTTCAGTCCCTGATACTGGCCGATGCCATGCTCGACGTGCACGACGTAATCGCCCACCTGCAGGTCGCGGAAATCGGAGAGGAATGCCGATACTTTGGATTTCTGCCGCTGCGGCCGCGAAGCCACCGTGTCGGATTCATCAAACAGATCGCGGGCGCCGAAGATGACGAAGTTCGCCTCGGGCAGCATCACGCCGTCGGGGACGTAAGCCTTCGCCAGCGTCGTGCTCTGCATGTCTGCGGCGAAATAGCTGGTCTCGTCGGCATAGCTCTCGCCGCCCCGGGTGCGGCTTCCCAGACGAAACGAAACGTTGTACTCCGTGAAGATGCCCGCCAGTCGCTCGACTTCTCCGGTGTTCGGCACGGCGAACATGACCTGCTTGCCGTCGCGCGTCAGCTTCTGCACTTCCTCCAGCATGGTGGGAATCGCGCCATGGAAGCGCGGAGTGGGCTGCGCCTGTACAACGATGTGCTCGGAATCTTCAGCGCTTGTGATGCCGAGGTGTTCGACATCCGCTCCGGTGATCGCGCCGACTTTCTTCCACCAATCGTCGGGCGCCACGTACAAATCTTCCGGGCGGACAAGATTTCCCACGCCGCTGCGCTCGTGCATTTCTTCCACTCGCGTCCAGAAGCGGTCGAACTCCGAGCGAAGAAGATCCGGTTCGTCGAGCAGCACGGCGGCGCGGGGAAGCAAGTCGAACACGGTGCGATCAGCCCCGGCCACAGGCGCATAGAATTCCCAGCCGGGAAACACGGTGACTCCGCCGGATCGTACGGCGGCTTCGACGATCTCTTCCGACGATCCGGAGATTCGTTTGCCAGAGAGCCGCGTGTGGATCGCGCCCAGCAACTGATCGCTCACCGGAGTTTCGGTGAGCGGCAGCAACAGCGCTTCGTCGATCGGATTCGACGACCGCTGCGAGGTGGGATCGAAGCGCCGGATCGATTCCACTTCGTCGCCGAAGAATTCCACCCGCACCGGTCGCTCAGCCTCCGGCGAGTACACATCGAGAATGCCGCCGCGCAGCGCATACTGGCCGGGCATTTCCACCACATCGGCGGCCATGTAGCCGACGGTGTTCAAGTGGGCAAGCAAGTTATCGAGATCGAACGATTCCCCGCGCCGCACCGTACGCGCGAGATCGGAATAATACTCGGCCGATCGCTGACGAATTGCCGTAGCAGCAATCGGCGACACCACGATCGACGCCTTCCCGGTCGCAATCTTCCACAAAGCGGTGGCGCGTTCTTCCTGCAACTCCGGATGCGGAGACAAATTCTGGAACGGGAGAACATCGCGCGCAGGCAAGGCTACAACCGAGTCCGGGTCGCACGCGGCCGTTAGGTCACAAAAACCTTTCAGGACGGGAAGGAAATCTTCGACGGTCCGGTTGTCGTTGACGACGACGATCAGAGGACGGTCAGCCGCGCGCCGCAACAGAACCATCACCAGGGCTTTGGCCGTCGGCGTAAGACCAGAGACACGAATCCGCCCCGTGCCCTCTTTCAGGTGGGAGGCAACACGCGCGAAGCCGGGTAGCGTTTCCACGTCCGCGAAGAGTTCGCGGACGAAGGGGAGAAGCATGCAGATTGATTTTAACAGGAGTGAAGAGGATGTTCCCGAGACCGGCGAGCAGGGTATGGGTCAGTTTGGCCAAGGTTTTATTTTGTCATTCCGAACGGGGCTGAAAGCCCGGTGAGGAAACCTGCTGTTCCCTGGAGGCAATCAGCAGATTCCTCGCGCGATAAGGCCGCGCTTCGGAATGACAAATTTCAAATTGGGCCCACCCGCGGCGTATTACTGCACCGTAACTTTCACCGTCTTCGTCGTTCGCCCGTAGGCGTTGGTTCCATACAGCGTGTAGGTCGTCGATGCAGTCGGCGACGCCACCACCGACGTTCCTCTCACGGCGCCCACTTGCGGCGACACGACGTAATACGACGCTCCCGTGGCGCTCCAGCTCAGCGTGACCGGCTGGCCTTTGCTTACGGTCGTCGGATTTGCGGTGAAACTGTTGATCACGGGCGCAGGCCCGGTGGGCACGTTCGACGGAGTGTATAGAGGATTAATCTGGATTACTTCAAACGCCGACGCGGGAACGCTCTTCAGTGAGCCGAGGTCGTTGTTGTTCCAGCGATTGTCGGGATCGCCGCTGATGTATATGGAAGTGCCATTGTCGGCCATGATCATGCCGTATTTCTGCAATGCGGCGAGAATGACCTTCGACTGCGCCGGAAACGACGAGATGTTGAACGACGACTTCAGCCGCAGGCGCATGCCCATGGGAGCAGCGTAAGAATTCGTCGAGTTTCCCGCCCAGTGCGAGGCTGGAGGGGTGAACGCCGTCTGGCTGTATTGCAGGGTGAAGCGTAGCGCGTGGTTCACGGAGCCGCTGGCCACCTCGTCGTACCGCGCGAGCCCGGCGAACACCGGAAGTCCAGCCGCATCGGATGAGGTCCAGGTGTAAGGCCGCTGCTCGTCATTGAGCAAATCCCAGACGGCTCCGGAGCCTGCGTCCCACGTCCCATTTTTTTGTGGATACGAACCGTACAGCTCATACAGCCAGCAATTGTCGCGATCCAGAACCAGCACGTGCCGATCGCCATTACCCGGATTCGGGTAGCCTTCAATCGGTGCATTCGCCGGCACCGGCATCGGCCCGGGATCGCTCTCACTTCCATAGGCGGTGTACGCGATGTTGACGAACGGCGATCCGCTCACCACATCGTACGGAATGCCAATCGTATGACCGCCATACAGTCCCGCTCCGAAGTCGGGATGCAGGGGTGTGGTAGTTCCGATGAAGTTGATGTAGTTGCTGGAATTGGGATCGACCGGCGCGCTGGATATATCTTGATTCCACGCATTGTCAGCTGGAAACGGAAGAAAGCCGTTCAGCGCGGCTCCCCGGCCAAGGCTCATCTGGCTGCACTGTCCCACCGCAAAAGCTGCCGAAAAAAGACAGAATATGACGGAAATTGAAAGCTGGAAGAACCGCATGACAGCACCTCGTTGACCAGTACTTTACACCGGTCCCCCCGTCGGCACTTGCGCTGGAGGGTTTACAACCGAAAAGACTCGAAAGAATTTCAAGAAAAAACTCTTGACAGAAGGGTTTCGCGAGCGTATTTAACCATTAAGTTATTTAACTACTGGGTTTAATAATCCCCAGCAATGGCCGATCATCTCAGCGAAACCTTCGGAGCCTTGGCCGATCCCACGCGGCGCGCGATCCTCGCCCGCCTCGCTTCCGGCGAGGCTTCGGTCACACAGTTGGCGGAGCCTTTCTCGATGAGTATGCCGGCCATTTCAAAACATCTGAAGGTGCTGGAGCGCGCTGGCCTCATAGCGCGCGGGCGCGAGGCCCAATGGCGGCCCTGCCGCCTGCAGGCGGCTCCGCTGCAGGACGTTGCCGGATGGCTCGAGCACTACCGCAAGTTCTGGGAACAAAGTTTCGACCGCTTGGACGACTATCTCCGCGAACTGAAGAAGCACGCAGCGAAAACTACGAAGGAGAAGAAGCATGGCCGTAAGCAACGCAAAAATAAAGCCTAGGAACTCGATGGAGGCCCCCGCAGCAGATTTAGTTATCACCCGCGTGTTCGACGCGCCGCGGGACTTGGTGTGGAAGGCATGGACCGATCCCAAGCTCGTGTCTCAGTGGTGGGGACCGAAAGGATTCACCAACCCCCGCTGCGACTGGAACGTCCAGCCGAATGGCCCGATCCACATTGATATGCGGGCGCCCAACGGCGTTGTTTACCCGATGGCAGGCACTTTTCAGGAGATTGTTGAGCCCGAGCGTCTGGTCTTCGTAAGCAGCGCCCTCGATGAAAACGGAAATTCCATGTTCGATGTTCTAAGCGCTGTGGTCTTCGCCGATCAGCGCGGGAAGACCGCGGTGACGCTTACGTTGCGTGTGATCAGCGCGACCGAGCGCGCTCCTCAGTACCTCAAAGGCATGGAGATGGGATGGCAGCAGAGCCTCGATCGTCTCGGCGATCATCTGGCTCGAAGCAGCGCCAGCAGCGGCGTGGCCATGCTGGCGGGAGATCGCGAAATCGTTTGCACTCGCGTGTTCGATGCCCCGCGCGAATTGGTCTGGCAAATGTTCACCGATCCCAGCCACATTCCGCACTGGTGGGGGCCGAAGGGCTTCACCACTACGGTCCAACAAATGGACGTCAAGCCCGGCGGCGAGTGGCGGCTGATCATGCGCGGTCCCGACGGCCGCGACTATCACAACCGGATCATTTACGTGGAGGTCGAGAGACCCGCAAAGCTGGTGTACAAACATTCCCCGGAGGAAGGCAGCGAACCGGTCAGCTTTACTACCGTAGTGACGTTTACCGAACAGGCCGACAGGACGCGAATCGAGTTCCGCATGACGTTCCCGACCGGAGCAATCCGCGATCAGATCGCCAAGTCGTATGGCGCGGTCGAAGGCCTGACGCAGACTCTCGGACGGCTGGCCGAGCACATCGAGAAAAAATCCTCGGACGCTGCCGACGCCGAGTTCGCCATTACGCGGGTGTTCAACGCGCCGCGGGAGTTGGTGTTCAAAGCATTTACCGAACCGGAGCGCCTGGCGCGGTGGTGGGGGCCGAAGGATTGTGCGATTGAGGTGCGCAAACTCGACCTCCGGCCCGGCGGAGTTTTCCACTATTCCATGCGCATGGGCAACCATCCGCCGATGTGGGGCAGATTCGTTTATCGCGAGATTGAGCCGCCGGAGCGGGTCGTGTTCATCAACTCGTTTTCGGATGAGAACTGCGGGATCGCGCAGAATCCGTGGATGCCGCAGTGGCCGCTGGAAGTGTTGAACACGCTCACACTGACCGAGCATGAAGGAAGGACGACGGTCAGCCTCCGCGGTGGACCCATCAACGCGAGTGAGGAACAGCGAAAAGCGTTCGAAGCCAACCGCAAAGGCATGCAGCAAGGCTTTGCCGGCACCTTCGATCAGCTCGACGCCTACCTGGCGAGCGCTTGATGCCCGCTCGGAGGGAACAAACATGCGCAGACTCATCGTGTCGAACGTGATGTCGCTGGATGGCTTTTTCGAAGGGCCGAACCACGAGTTCAACTGGTTCACCCCGGACGAAGAGTTCTTTGCCTACGCCCGGGAGATGCTGCGGTCGGTCGATACCATCCTGTTCGGGCGCAGGACCTACGAGCACATGGCGAACTACTGGCCGTCGGCGCCGCGCGATGAAATCGCTGACGCGATGAACAGTTTGCCGAAAGTCGTCTTCTCTTCGACGCTCGAAAACGCCGCATGGAACAACACCAGGCTCATCCGCGGGAATATAGCCGAAGAAGTTACGAAGCTGAAGTCGATGCCGGGGAAAGACATCGTTGTTTTCGGCAGCGCAACCCTGGCGTCCTTTCTGTTGGAGGAGGGCCTGATCGACGAGTACCGCGTGGTTCTCGCTCCCTTACTACTCGGCAAGGGTAATCCGCTATTCAAGAATATCCGGCAGACCATCCAGCTGAAACTCCAAAAGACCCGGCTGTTGCGTTCCGGAGTGATTGTGGTTTACTACCAGAAAGCATGACGGCGGGAGTTCCCGCATTTGGGGGAAATAATGTCTCAGGTACGCGTGTTAGTGGGTACGCACAAGGGCGCTTTCATTCTGAGTGCCGATGGTAAGCGCGACAAATGGGAGGTCAGCGGTCCGCATTTCGCCGGGTGGGAGATGTATCACCTGAAGGGGTCGCCGGTCGATCCGAACCGCATTTACGCGTCGCAGACCAGCGGATGGTTCGGGCAGATGATCCAGTGCTCCGACGATGGCGGCAAGAACTGGTATCAACCCGGAGCGCCGGTCGGCGAGCAGCCTGCGCCCGGACCGCCGAAGGCCGCAAGTAACAAATTTGTATATGACGTCTCTCCCCAGACTGGCAAGCGTCTCACCACGCACCAGTTTTACGACGGCACACAGCATCCCTGGGAGTTCAAACGCGTTTGGCATCTCGAGCCATCGCTCACCGATCCCGACACCGTCTACGCCGGCGTGGAAGATGCGGCGCTCTTCCGCTCCACCGATGGCGGAAAGAACTGGCACGAACTCTCCGGACTGCGCGGCCACGGCACCGGTCCCAACTGGCAGCCCGGCGCGGGAGGCATGTGCCTGCACACCATCATTCTCGATCCCAGCAATCCCCAGCGCATTTACATTGCGATCTCCGCCGCGGGCGCATTCCGTACTGACGACGGCGGCCAGACCTGGAAGCCGATCAACCGCGGCTTGTACTCGCAATACATTCCTGATCCCAAGGCGGAGGTCGGGCACTGCGTGCACCACATCGCCATGAATCCCAAGCGCCCAGGCGTGCTGTTCATGCAAAAGCACTGGGACGTGATGCGCTCCGATGATGCCGGAGATCAGTGGAAGGAAGTAAGCGGCAATCTGCCGACCGACTTCGGATTCGTGATCGATGTGCATTCGCATGAGCCGGAGACGATTTATGTGGTGCCGATCAAGAGC
>Ga0209698_10004069_pt1 | contig 16168 bp, 12 predicted proteins | sample LitLauG_LLR_2012_FD_187203 | JGI IMG/M metagenome (GOLD analysis project Ga0209698, IMG submission 187203) | Freshwater sediment microbial communities from Pennsylvania, USA - Little Laurel Run_MetaG_LLR_2012 (SPAdes) (version 2) | ecosystem: Environmental > Aquatic > Freshwater > Creek >...
CCCCAGCTCAAGCTGAAGAGTGACGTCGCACTGCCTAATGTCGTGGCCTGGTCCGACAAAGAGGTAAAGCCGCGACTTGCGATTCCTGCCGCTCCGTTGTCTCCTGCGGCCGAGATCACTCCCTTGGCGCCGGAAATGCAAACCTCGGTCCTGACACCCCCGCAAGATCCAGCACGAGTTACGTCGCGTCGTGCGCTGCCCGGCCTGCAGGATCCTGTCGCCGCACCTCCATCGGATCTACGCTCCAGCGCTCCGGCGCCCGTCCGCACACTCCAACCTGCGCTCGCCGCTCCACCGTCCGATATCGCAAGCTCTCCCTCGCGGCGGTTAGGCGATCTCAACATTGCACCGAGCGATGTCGTGGCTCCCGCGCCACAACTGGCTGTAATGGCGCAGCGGACCGCCCCCGGCGGAGGAGTTCCAGCTCTGGGGGCTCCACAGATCGCTCCGCCCCCAGCATCGCTTCCCGCGTCCGGTTCCGCGGGATCACCCGGACGCATGATTGCGTTGAACCTCCATCCCGCGGTGAATGCTCCGGCAGATCCATCTGCCGGCAACCGCCGCGGGACGCTCGCTGCGACGCCAGAAGGCCATTCTGGCGCGCCCGGAACGCCAGGATCATCCGCTGGTACCACCTCAGGAGCGCCGTCCGGAACAGGCGCCGGCAACGGAAGCGGGGGAACCTCTACATCGCACGGCAGCAGCGACGCCCCCGGCGGCCTCTATGTAGGAAATGCCCCCAAAACATCACCCGTTGCCGGAAATCCGGTCGCCAGTGCCGCCCTGCCTTCTGCCAGTCCACCAGTAATTGCAAGCGTGCGTGCAGAACGAGTCAGTACAACGCGTCCCATGCAGCCCGACAGCGCTGCCAAGCTATCCGAACCCGAGCGCGCTGTTTTTGGCAACAAGCGGTTTTACTCGATCACGCTGAACATGCCCAACCTGAACTCAGCCGGGGGAAGCTGGGTCATCCGCTTCGCCGAACTGAAGCTCGACCCCACCAGCCACGGCGCGAACGACCCGCCCACGGACCTGTCCCAGCCCATGGCAACGCGCAAGGTTGATCCCGCCTATCCCATGCAGCTCATGCGCGAAAACGTGCATGGCACGGTCATTCTGTATGCGGTAATTCACTCCGATGGAACCGTCGCGAACGTGCGGGTTCTGCGTGGAGTCGATCAGCGTCTGGATCGCTTCGCCAGTGAGGCCGTAGCACAATGGAAATTTGATCCGGCCACCAAGCACGGCGTGCCGGTCGACGTTGAGGCAACGTTTCAAATCCCGTTCCGGCCCGCACGCGTGGGAACAAATTTCTAAACTAGTTCTCATCGACCTTGTCAGATCGATTGCGGCAAATTCAAATAATTCAAAGCGTTTCGGTAGCAGACGTCGTCGATCAGGCGGCCAAGAAGCTGTTGATCGCCGGGGAGTTCGCCGCGGGAGACATCCTGGCCGATTACGTCGCAGAGGATGCGGCGGAAGTATTCGTGGCGCGGGTAGGACATGAACGAACGCGAATCGGTGACCATGCCGATGAAGCGGGAGAGCAATCCGACGTTCGATATCGCGCTGAGTTGGGCAGTGATGCCCTCTTTCTGATCGAGAAACCACCAGGCGCCGCCGAACTGAATCTTCCCAGGCTCTTTACCGCCCTGAAAACATCCGATCAGCGTGGCGAAGGCAAATGTATCGGTGGGATTGTTGTTGTAGATGATCATGCGCGGCAGCGCGTTTTCGCGCGCCAGCAGATCCAGGTACCCGGCCAACGGACGAATCTGCGGGAAATCTCCGACTGTGTCGTATCCGGTGTCGGGTCCGATCCTGCGACGGGCAGCCGAATTTACGTTGCGCAGGGCCCCGAGATGCAGTTGCTTGGTCCACCCTTTCTCGGCATCGAGACGGCCGAAGAACAACATCATGAAAGAGGCGAATCGGGCGGCATCTTCGTCACTGATTGGCTTACGGCTGCGCGCTTTGGCGAAAATGGAAGCCGCCGTCTTCTCGGAACAGGGAGTGGCGAAGCAGTGATCCAGTCCGTGGTCAGATAGGCGGCAACCGAGCGCATGGAAGGAGTCGTGGCGCTTTTCCAGGGCCCCGAGGAATGTCGCAAGATTGCGGATTTCGACGTTTGCTGCCTTCGAGAGCTTCTCGACCCAGGGCAGGAGCTCCGGAGTGCCGATGGCGAGTGCTTTGTCCGGGCGGAACGCGGGCAAGACGCGCGTTGCGAGACCGGACTTGGATATGGCTTTGTGATGACGCAGGTCGTCAGCGGGATCGTCGGTGGTGCATGCAACTTGGACGCCGAATTTTTTCAGGATGCCGTGCGTCGACAGGTCCTGCGCGAGCGCGGCAGTGGTGCGTTCCCAGATTTGGGCGGCGGAGGATTCGTCAAGGAGTTCGGTAATTCCGAAATAGCGCTGCAATTCGAGGTGTGTCCAGTGGTAGAGGGGATTCCGCAGTGTGTAGGGGACGGTGCGGGCCCAGGCCAGAAATCTCTCGTAGGGAGAAGCGTCTCCGGTGATGTATCGTTCGGCGACGCCGTTGGCGCGCATGGCTCGCCACTTGTAGTGGTCACCCTCGAGCCAAATTTCGAAGAGATTGGCGAAACGACGATTGCCGGCAATGTCCGCGGGCGAAAGATGGCAATGGTAGTCGACGATGGGCTGCCTTGCGGCGTGCTCATGGTACAGTCGCTGCGCAATTTCATTGGACAGCAGGAAATTTTCGTCGAGGAAAGCCTTCATGGCCGGGCCGTTCGGTCCAGAGTAAGCAGATGACTATATCAGTTTCACCTGATTCCGAGCATCGGCGGCTTCGTTGTGAGAATATTCAGGCTTGAACTCCCAACCATCCACATCGGGTATCCATCCCGCTAACGTGAATAACTCCGGTAATTCAGGAAATGTGCGCTGGATGATCTGCGCGCTCCTTTTCTTCGCCGCGTCGGTGAATTACATGGACCGGCAGGTGATCGCGCTGCTGAAACCGACTCTGCAGGTCAAACTCGGATGGACGGAAAACGATTTCGCCAACATCGTGCTGATTTTCACGGGTGCCTACGGGATTGGGTCGCTGGCCGTCGGCAAATTGATTGACCGCCTCGGGACGCGCGTGGGATTTTCACTGGCTGTTTTGTTCTGGAGCATTTCCGCGATGGCGCATGCGGCCGCGGGATCGGTGCTACAGTTCGCTGCCGCCCGCTTCAGTCTGGGAATTGGCGAAGCCGGCAGCTTCCCCGCTTCGATTAAAGCTGTGGCTGAGTGGTTCCCGAAGAAGGAACGCGCCGTGGCGACCGGCATCTTCAATTCAGGGACGAATGTCGGGGCACTGGTCACGCCCACCCTCGTTAGCTGGATCCTGCTTCGCTTTGGCTGGCAGATGGCGTTCGTTGTCACGGGTGGACTGGGCCTGTTGTGGATTGCCGCATGGCTGGCACTCTACCGGCCGCCTGAGGAGAACAGGCTGGTTTCGCCGGGAGAGTTGGCGCTGATTCAAAGCGACACTCAGGATGCGGCCGCAGCGACCGTGCCATGGAGCAGGCTGGTCAACCTTCGCCAGGCTTGGGCCATTGGGCTGGGGAAATTCTTCACAGATCCCATCTGGTGGGTCTACCTGTTCTGGATGCCGGATTTTCTGAGCCGAAATCTGAAGTTGGATCTGGCTGGGATGCGGCTTCCCCTGTTCGTGATCTATAGCGGGGCCAGCGTGGGGAGCATCGGGGGAGGTTGGCTCTCGTCCAAGCTTTTGAAGCGTGGATGGAGCGTGAATGCCAGCCGTAAGACGGCGATGCTGGTGTGTGCTGTAGCAGTCACGCCGATTATGCTGGCGGCGCGCACGGGGAATGCGTGGTTCGCGGTCTGTCTTGTGGCGGTCGCCGCGGGAGCGCATCAGGGGTGGTCCGCGAATATTTATACGCTGGCTTCCGACATGTTTCCGCGCGGCGCGGTGGCATCCGTGGTTGGCTTTGGCACCTTAATGGGAACCATTGGAGGCATGGGTATCGCAAAAATCGTTGGATTCGTGTTGCAGCGTACCGGATCGTATGTGCCGGTGTTCGCGATCGCGGGGTCGGCTTATCTGGTCGCGCTGTGTTTCGTGCAGGTGCTCGCGCCACGGTTGGATCGCGTGGAGATTTGAGACTGCATCAAACCTCGTCAAGCACTAAGGACACGAAGGAGCACGAAGGAAAACCGAGGTGGTATGGATTGGTTCGTGTAATTCAATGATTGTCCGGATACTGGCGGACGGGACTTCTCTGGCGGTGGCGGCGGCTGAGCAGGCTGCGGCGACTTTGCGCCGGGCTATCGCTGAAAATGGACGCTGCCGGGTTGTGCTGGCTACAGGAAACTCGCAACTTGCATTCCTCGAAGCGCTGACTCGGATGCCGGGGATCGACTGGAAGAAAGTCGAAGCGTTTCATCTGGACGAATACGTCGGATTGCCTGTTACACATCCAGCAAGCTTCCGGAGATACCTGCAGGAACGGTTCATCGGGAAAGCCGGGATCGAAACTTTTCATGGGGTCGAGGGCGACGCGCCGGACTTGGCGGGCGTGATTCGCGATGTGTCGAATCAGATCAGCTCCGCACCGATCGACCTGGCGTTTGTCGGGATCGGGGAGAACGGGCACATCGCTTTCAACGATCCGCCCGCAGACTTCGAGATCGAAGAGCCGTACATTGTGGTTGAGTTGGATGAGCCGTGCCGGCGGCAACAAGTGGGCGAGGGATGGTTTGCTGATATTTCCCAAGTGCCAACACGCGCAATTTCGATGACACCACGGCAGATATTGAAGGCGTGGGAAATTATTTCGGTAGTGCCGGACTCGCGAAAAGCGCTGGCGGTGAAGGTGTGTCTGGAGGGCGAGATTCGACCTGAAGCGCCAGCTTCGATCCTCAGGCGGCATTCGAGTGTCACGGTCTATCTGGATAATGATTCGGCGTCGATGTTGAGTGAAGAAACGCGGAAGAGTGGAAGGGTCTAGGAAAAAATCAAAATCCCTCAATTTGATTTCTATTCATTGAATGGCGAATGCACCCAGACCGATTTCTTCGCTGCGATGGTGGATTGGCGGGCTGTTGTTCGCGTCTACCGTCATCAACTACATCGACCGGCAGACGCTTTCGTTGCTCGCTCCTTACCTCAAGATCGAATATCACTGGACCAACTCTGACTACGCGAACCTGGCAATCGCGTTTCGCGTGGCATATTCGATCGGGCAGAGCGTCTTCGGACGGATGATGGATCGCGTCGGCACGCGCCGCGGGCTGACATTCACTGTAATCGGTTATTCGATTATCTCGATGCTGACCTCGCTCGCGCGAGGGTTCTACAGCTTCGCCACGTTCCGCTTCCTGCTGGGAGCAGGAGAGTCGGCAAATTGGCCGGCTGCGACCAAAGCGGTGTCTGAGTGGTTTCCGAAGCAGGAGCGGGCACTGGCGACGGCGTTATTCGACAGCGGATCTTCGATCGGGGCGGCGGTGGCGCCGATTATTGTGATTCGCTGGATATACCCTCAGTGGGGATGGCGTCCCGCCGTCGCAGTGCCGAGTATTCTGGGTTTTCTTTGGCTGATTGCGTGGCGATGGCTGTATTACACACCGGAGACGCATCCGAGGATCAGCGAAGGCGAGCGCGAAATGATCGTCGCCGACAAGCGAGCGTCCGCTTCGCCGGGTGTAACCGGGTCTCAAATACCGTGGCGCGACCTTTTGAAGCTGCCGCAGACCTGGGGAACGATTATCGCCAAGACGTTCACCGACCCAGTCTTCTTCTTTGTTGCCGAATGGCTCCCGATCTACCTGGTGGCGAAAGGGATCGAACTGAAGAACGGCTTGATCGGGTTGTGGATTCCGTTCATCGCCGCCGACGTTGGCAGCTTTTTTGCCGGCTGGCTTTCCGGATTTTTGATTCGTCGAGGAATGTCACTGGGCTGGGCGCGGAAGGTGCCGGTGATCTACGGTGGGATCGGAATGACTTTGCTAATCTTTACGATCTTCACCACGAATCTGTACGCGATTGCCGCGCTGTTTTCGGTAGCGACGTTCACGTATGCAGGTTTTACGATCATCGCGAACACACTGCCGTCGGATTTGTTTGAGAGCGGTTCGGTCGCTTCGGTAAGCGGGCTCGGTGGAACTGGCACGGGCGTGGGGACGATCGTGGCATTCAAGCTGATTGGATACGTTTCGGACGCTCGGCAAAACACGGGAACCCATGCGTTCGATCCGATTCTGATCATCGCTGGCATCGTTCCCTTTGTCGGGATGCTTCTGGTGTTGCTGCTCGTACGCAACAACGAAGCGACCGAGAGAGGCCTGGTGCGGCGAATTTGAGGTTTCGATACACTCGTGGGTCAGCCTTAAGGAGCACGGCGTGAAGATCACGGACGCGAAGGTATTCGTCACCAGCCCCGGAAGAAATTTCGTCACCTTGAAGGTCTACACGGACGCCGGCATTTACGGGCTGGGCGATGCGACTTTGAATGGACGCGAACTGGCAGTTGCTTCCTATCTGAGAGATCACGTGATTCCCTGCCTGATCGGGCGGGACCCATCGCAGACGGAAGACGTATGGCAGTACCTATACCGGGGGGCGTACTGGCGGCGCGGGCCGGTGACGATGACGGCGATCGCGGCAGTCGATATGGCGCTTTGGGATATCAAGGGCAAGGCGTTGAACACGCCGGTGTACAACCTGCTGGGCGGCAAGAGTCGCGCGGGCGTGCTCGTGTACGGGCACGCAAATGGGCGGGACGTCGAAGAGACAGTTGATGAAGTCGCTAAGTACCAAGAACACGGATACCTTGCGATCCGAGCGCAGTCGGGAATTCCGGGGCTGGATTCGACTTACGGCGTGGCCAAAGACAAGATGTTCTACGAACCGGCGGAAAAGGGATTGCCTCCGGAGAACTTGTGGTCGACGGAAAAATATCTGCTGCACGTGCCGAAGCTCTTTGCAGCGTTGCGCCTGAAATTCGGCGATGATCTGAATCTTCTACACGATGTGCATCACCGGCTGACTCCAATCGAAGCGGCGCGCTTGGGAAAGAGTCTCGAACCGTATCATCTCTTCTGGCTGGAGGATGCGGTGCCGGCCGAGTTGCAGGAAGGGTTCCGGCTGATCCGCAGGCACACGACAATCCCTCTGGCTGTGGGGGAAGTCTTCAACTCGGTATGGGATGCGCACATCCTGATCACCGAGCAGTTAATTGATTATCTGCGGATGACCGTGGTGCATAGTGGCGGGCTGACTCACTTGAAAAAGATCGCGGCGCTGGCGGAGATTTACCACGTTCGTACTGGCAGTCATGGAGCAACTGATCTTTCTCCGGTGGCGATGGCGGCGGCTCTGCACTTCGACATTTCCGTTAACAATTTTGGGATTCAGGAGTACATGCGGCACACACCGGAGACCGACGAAGTGTTTCCGCACGCATATTCGTTCACCGCGGGATACCTGTATCCGGGGGATGCGGCGGGGCTCGGAGTCGACTACAACGAAAAGCTGGCAGAAAAATTTCCTTATGAGCGGGCTTATCTGCCGGTGAACCGCAAGCTGGACGGGACGATGTTTAACTGGTGAGTTGGTTTGGGCTACGACAGCATGCCCACATCTGGCACAACCGGCCAGACGTGGGGTACTCAGAGGAGATATGGCTTACGCGAAATTGGATTTGGCGGGGAAAGTCGCGGTCGTGGTCGGTGGGAGTTCCGGAATCGGACGGGTGGTGGCGCTGGGACTCGCTGAGGGCGGAGCCGATGTAGTGCAAAGCGCACGACGGATGGAACTGGTCGACTCGCTGGCGGACGAGATCGAGAAAGTCGGGCGCAGGACCTTGCGGGTTGCATGCGACGTTGCGGAGCGCGGGTCGATCGAAAACTTGCTGGCTGCGTGTCTTAAAGAATTCGGCAAGGTCGATGTTCTCGTGAATGCCGCAGGTATCACGAAGAAGGGGCCGACGGTCGACTATCCTGAGGAAGACTGGAAACGCATCCTGGACACGAACCTGACGGGTATGCTGCGGACCTGCCAGATCTTCGGGCAGCACATGATCGAGCGGAAGTACGGGCGCATCATCAGTATTGCTTCGATGGGATCGTTTCTCGGGCTTTATCAGGTAGCGGCGTACAGCGCCAGCAAATCCGGGCTGGCTTCGTTGACCAAGTCGCTGGCGGTGGAGTGGGCGAAATACGGCATTTGTGTGAATGCAATTGCGCCGGGATATTTTCGGACGCCCCTTAGCGAGAAACTGCTTGTGGGAACGCCGCGCGGGCTAGAGGCAGTGATGCGCACGCCCATGAACCGCTTTGGCGAATTGGAAGAGTTGGTTGGAGCCGCAATTTTCCTCGCGTCCGATGCTGCGAGTTTTGTGACTGGCGTCATCTTGCCGGTCGATGGAGGAGTTCTGGCCAGCGGTCTAAATCAGTAGTCGGCGTAATTATCCTCTGGCAACTCCGGAGTGAACAAGCAACTTCGGCGGCTGAAGCCGAAGAGCGTGCGCCTTACTTTCGCAGCACTAAGAGCGGCTCCGCCAACGATCACAACACGGCACTTGCAGCCTAGCCGGCTTTCTTCTCAGCCTTTGGTGGACGCGCCGCCGTTACGGCTTGGACTAGTTCCTTGGCGGCCGTCGTGATCTTCTCCAGATTCCCTTCGCGCAAGGCCACGGCATCGACCAGGTCCGCGCCGACTCCGAGTGCATACGCACCGGCAGCGATGAACTCGGCGGCGTTATTTGCGTTCACTCCGCCGGTGGGAATCAGTTGAGCCTGCGGGAATGGGGCCTTCAACGACTTCAGATACTTCGGGCCGCCGACATTTCCGCAGGGAAAGATTTTCACCAGCTTGGCCCCGTGCTCCTGCGCATTCATTAGCTCCGTGGGAGTCAGCGCTCCTGGGATCGCCAGGCGATTATGGACACGCGCCACTGACAATACCGAGAGTGCGAGCCCCGGACTGACCAGGAATTGAGCTCCCGCACGGACACAGGACTCGGCTTGTTCGGCATTGGTGACCGTGCCGGCGCCGATCAGGACATCGCCGCCGTGGCGCTGCACGAGTTCGCGGATGACCGATATGGCATTGGGAACGGTCATCGTGATTTCGACCACTGGAATGCCTCCGGCACAAATGGCTTCGACGGCACGGTTGGCTTCTTCCACCGAAGAAGCGCGCACCACGGGGACGATTCCAATCTCGCCGATTTTGCGAACTATATCTTCAATCGTGAGTTCCAATGTCGTTGGCATTCAACCTCGCTTTTCCAACTATCGCTCGATTCTGGCGGTTCGTGACGTCATCGCCTGAAGAACCTCGGCCAGCGTCGCCATCGTCGTATCACCCGGGGTCGTCATAGCGAGGGCGCCGTGCGCCGCGCCACATTCCACTGACCACTGGGGATCCTTTCCTGACAGAAATCCGTAGATGAGACCGGAAGCGAAGGAGTCTCCTCCGCCCACGCGATCGTAGATTTCCAGATCTTCCCGCGTCGGAGCTTCCGAGAACCTGCCGTCGTGATAGCACAATGCACCCCAGTCATTGCGGGTCGCGGTCTTTGCATTGCGCAGAGTGGTCGCGATCACCGCCATGGAAGGATATTCCTTGACGACCGACTCGATCATTTTCTTAAAGCCGGTGGTTTCGATTTTCGAATGGGCCGCATCGAGCCCCGAGACGGAGAACCCGAGAGCCGCCGTGAAGTCTTCTTCGTTGCCGAGCATCACATCGACATAGGGGGCGAGGCGGCGATTGACTTCCTGCGCCTTGGATTTTCCGCCGACCGATTTCCAGAGCGAGGCACGATAATTCAGGTCGTAGGAAACAATGGCGCCGCTTTGTTTGGCGGTCCGCACCGCCTCGAGCGCAACTTGCGGCGCGGATTCGGAAAGCGCACAGAAGATGCCGCCAGTGTGAAACCAGCGGGCGCCGTCTTTAGAAAAAATTTGCTGCCAATCGATGTCGCTGGGCTTCAACTGGGAAGCAGCAGTGTGCCCGCGATCGGAACAGCCGAGGGCAGCGCGGACGCCAAATCCTCGTTCGGTAAAGTTCAAGCCGTTGCGCACGCTTCGCCCGACACCGTCGTACGGCACCCAGCGGACATATTTCTGCGAAACCCCACCTTGCAGCATGAGATCTTCGACCAGGCGTCCGACGGGATTGTCGGCAAGAGCGGTGACTATGGCGGTATCCAGTCCGAAACACCGCCGAAGACCGCGCGCGACGTTGTATTCGCCGCCGCCTTCCCATGCTCGAAAATGGCGTGTGGTGGCGACGCGTTCGTCGCCGGGGTCGAGGCGCAGCATGACTTCGCCGAGGCTGACGAGATCCCACATACATTGCTGCTTCGACTTGATGGTTAATCCTGGCATCGAAAGGCGCGCGCGAACCCTTGGAATCGCTGAGATTCTAAATGATTTGTGGGTGCAGTCTGACCAAAAAATCCGCATCGCGTGGGCAAAGATGCCCGCGCGACAGCCGGGCCGGGAGCCGGCGCTAAGAACTGCTTCAGGCGTGGGCTGGCACGGCTTTGGAGCGACCGTTGTTTGCCGCGGGGGTGGACGGCATAGCAGTTGCGCCGGAGATTTTGAATTGTTCCACCAGACTGCGGAGTTGCGCCGCCATCTCGGCGAGGTCGTTGGCGGCTTTCTGGGACTCCTGTGCGCTGGTCGAGGTACCGTGGGCCGCCTGCGCGACTCCGGCAATGTTGTTGGTGATCTCTCCGGATCCCTTGGCAGCATCGGCGACGTTGCGGGTCACCTCATTCGTAGTTGCACTCTGTTCTTCGACGGCAGTGGCGATCGTGCCCGATATATCGTTGATCTGATGGATTACGTTGCTAATCGTGCCGATGGCTTCGACCGCACCGTTTGTATCGGTCTGGATGGCCACGATTTTATGGCTAATGTCTTCGGTGGCCTTGGCGGTTTGCCGGGCCAGCTCTTTGACTTCATTGGCAACCACGGCAAAGCCCTTACCCGCTTCTCCGGCGCGAGCCGCTTCGATGGTAGCGTTGAGGGCCAGCAGTTTGGTCTGTTGCGCGATCGACGTGATGACCTTGATGACCTCGCCGATTTCCGCGCTGGACTCCCCCAGCTTCCCGATGGTTGCGTTGGCCGCCTGCGCGGTTTGTACGGCTTTGCTGGCGATCGTGGCGGCTTCATGGGCGTTCGACGCAATGGACTGAATGGTGGCGGTCATTTGCTCTCCGCCGGCCGAGATGCTTTGCAGGTTCTGGCTGACCTGCTGCGCCGATTGAGCCACAACGTTTGCCTGGGCCGATGTCTCCTCGGAGTTCGCGGTGATCTGCTGGCTGGAGGACGACAGTTCCTCGCTGGCGCTGGCCACGTGCTGCGCGGTTTCGGTGATCGAGTGAATCACTCCATGCAGGCTGCTCTTCATCTGATTCAGAGCGATCCCAGCCTTGCCAATTTCGTCTTCACTCGAAATCTGCACGTCCTCGACGCTGAGGTTCCGGTTTGCGATTTCATGAATCACGCGGAGCATCCGCGAAAGAGAGCGGCTAATTGTGGTCACGATCAGAAGAGCCACCAAAATACCGATCAGCAGGCCAGCGCCCATCAGAACCTCGATCCGGCGGATCGTAACGCTCTCCGTCGTTTCGTGTTCTGCGAGGTTCTGTTGCTCGATCTTGTCGATCAGAGCTGTCAGGTCGTCGATGGTTTTCTCCAAGTCACTTCGTAACCGGACGGTTTCGGCGGAAAACATCAGGTCCGCGGCGGCTTTTGTACTGCCCGCGCGCCGCAGTTCGATTTCGTGTCCCTGCATATCCTGCAGCTTTTGCCCCTCGTCCCTGATCTGGGCGCAGAGCGCCTTTTCGGCATCGGTTTGCACCAGCTTTTCCAACTTTGCCCGTCGATCGTTGAACTGTTCGACTCCCTCCTCGCGTCTCTTCAGGACTTCCTCCTTGCCGGAGAGCAGAAACCCGCGCGTCGCACTGGTCTGCAATTCGAGCCCGCTGTCAATCTCGAGGGAGTATTGCTTCTGCACCATCTGCTGGGTCATCTCATCGGTGAGGTCAGAGAGCTGGTTGATCGAGTGGTAACTGATAGTTCCCATGACCGCCATGAACAGGAGTAAAACGGCGAAACCTCCGGCGAGTTTGGCTTTCAGACTGAGGTTCTTCACAGAACGTTCCTCCATTTTCGGTGGGCGCTGGGCTCTTGCGGCCGGTCCGCCGCAGACCACCCGGATCGGAGGGCCGCCCTCACGTTTCATCGGCGGTAGGGAAGGAAGTCTTTAACGAGAACCGTCAGAGCAGATAGTTTAGAAAGCGATCACCAGTCGGGGAGTCACGACGGGACAATCAGGATTGGCTTGCAATCCGCCGGGATGGTGCACGAACTGGAAGTCCTGGACCAGTGCGATGTGACGCGTAATGGCTGCTTTGTAGTAAGACTCGAAGATGAACTCGCCTGGATACTCGAAACGAGCCCCGGGCTGCGAGGAAAAGCGTACCCAGGTGGTGGCGAAGCCGATGGCATCCTGGGAACGCTTGCGGCCCATGCCCTGCAGCACGACTCCGGCACCGAAATGGTGCTGGTAGGGGCTGATGCTGCCGTCGGCGGTTCCGAATTGGAAGAAGGAGGAGAGCCGGCGCTCGGATTCCTTTTCCATGCGGGCCCGCCACAACGTCTGTTCCAGCACGGAATAGATGCCGGTCGTGCCAGAGGCGATTTCACCGTCAAAGCGGGCGAGGCTGCCACGCAGGTGCCAATAGCCGGCGCTGGCCCGTCCCGGCTTTTTGGATGATCCGAGATTCCACGCGTGCGATGGCTCGACGATCGTCAACGCTCCGGCGCTTGCGGTCTGGAAGACTCCGACACCTAGCGTGTTATCGGCCGTAGGGCGGTAGAAGGCGTTGAATCCCAGCTTGGGCTCGGGATAGGTGGGGAACGCAATGATGGTCGGGCTGTAGCCCATGGAGGAATTCAAAAAGTCGCTGGCCGTCGGCACAGCGGCGAACTCTGTATTGGCATCGATCTTGCCGAACTTGACCCGGAGCGTTTCGGCGAACAGGCGCTCCTCGATCCAGGCTTCATAGAGAGTGGTGCGCGGGCTGGCATCAATGTTGGAATAGAGCTGGGTCTCTCCGACGTAATCGCCGCCGAAATTGTTCAAGTGATGCCGCAGGCGGATCATCCCAGCGCTTCCGCTGACTCCAAACAATTTCTTGCCGTCCACGGGGATGACAGCGTCGAAAGAGTAGCGGGCGAAACTCGCCGCACGTCCACCGGGCTCGAATTCCTTCGACCACTCATAGATCATCGTTCCCTGCACCGCGATGCCATGCTCATTCAGGTCGTGCAAGGCGAGTTCACTGGTGCCAGCCAGGCTGCGAAGATTTTCTGCTTCACGGTCAGACTGGGCGAAGACTCGGTAAGGAAAAAACAATACAAAGAGGGCGATGAAGGTCTGGGTCGGCGAGCCGCGATGCACCGTGCTGCCTCCTACCGGGGCGAAGAAAGCAACCACCTCTCAGAAAGGAATCGGCTTATGCACGAAGGTCTTTATCCCAAGGGACATCTCCTTCGGGCCATTACTCGTGGACTCGCAGGTAACGGGTAGATGAATCCCCGCTAATCTGTCGCCATGGAATCCTCCTATCCCCCCGCTGAAGCCGCCTCACAGATATCATTGAGCGCGGGAACCGCAGCTCTCACAATCGATGGCAGATCCAGCAATTCGGTAATGTTTTCGCCGCTCATGAATGAACCTGTCACCCCGTGACGCGAGGAGAGCGAGTCGATCGTAGGACTTTCCTCCACGATGTCGACGATGCAATCCACGATCAGCGCAATGGAGTGACCGTGGGCGGAATGGATCACAACCTCAATCGAAGCACCGGAGGATGCCAACTCGGCCGATCCGGCAGTGGGCACGATGTGCGAGAGCCGCACGACGGGGATGACCTGGCCGCGATATTCCATAAATTCGCGGTCGCCTACACGTTTGACCAGGTCGGCGGGAAATCCCTCGAGCCGGGTCACGTTGGAAAGAGGAATTGCGACTTGCCCGTCGGCCCCGTTGCGGGCGAGCAGAAGCGCGTGGCGATCGTCGGATTCCTTCCCTGGCAATTCCTTCCGGCGGGTTTCATAGGCAGCGGCGCGAGCCTCGGTCAGAACACTGGCAGCCTGCGCCAATCCGAGCACATCCAGGATCAGGGCTACGCGTCCATCGCCCATGATTGTCGCCCCCGCGAAGGCCGCAATTCCCTTGAACTGTTCGCTGAGAGGCTTCACGACAATTTCCTCGGTATCGAGAATGTCGTCGACGACGAGGCCAAACTGGCGTCCTACAGCCTGCAGCACGACGATACTGCCGGTCGCGGGAGCCCTTGCCGTGTCGAGTGGCTCTAGCCGGAGTTCCAGGTCAAGATAGACCAGCGGCAGCAGATTTTCCCGCAGACGGTAGACCGGAGCGCCGTGCACGAGTTCGATGTTGTGGCTGACGTCATTGTCGAGTCCGACTAACTCGAGCACATTGACCTGGGGGATGGCGAAGCGCTCCTCGCGGCAACCGACGATCAGTGCAGGAACGATGGCAAGGGTTAGGGGAATACTCACCCGGACCGTCGTTCCCTTGCCTGCGGCGGACTGGATATCGATGGCCCCGTTGATCTTCTCAATGTTGGTCTTGACCACATCCATGCCAACCCCACGCCCGGACACGTTCGTAACGGTTTCCGCGGTGGAGAATCCAGGCAGGCAAATGAGATTGAAGATCTCGCGCTCGCCCATCTGCTGCGCCTGCTGCGGCGTGATGAGATCTTTCTCGATCGCCTTCTTCACCAGTCGGTCTCGGTTCAGTCCAGCGCCATCATCGCGAATCTCGATGTTCACCCTTCCGCCTTCATGAAAGGCGCGCAGAGTGAGGCGTCCGGGAGCATCTTTACCGGTCTGGCGGCGGACCTCGGGCGTCTCGATGCCGTGATCGATGGCATTGCGGACCAGGTGAGTGAGAGGATCTTTGATGGCTTCAATGATGGTGCGGTCGAGTTCGGTGTCCTGACCTTGCATGTCCAACTGAACTTCCTTGCCACAGTTCAAAGCGAGATCGCGCACGGTGCGCGGGAACTTGTTCCAGACGTTTCCGATGGGCTGAATGCGGGTTTTCATGACCTGCTCTTGCACTTCAGTGACAATCAGGTTCATGCGCTGCGAGACGGACTGCAGCAGCGGGTTTTCGAGGGTATTGGAAGCCTGCAGAAGCTGGTTGCGAGTCAGCACCAGTTCTCCAACAAGATTCATGAGCGTGTCGAGCAGGTCGACGCCGACGCGGACGGTTTCGACACCCGCCTGGTGGGTTCGCGCCTCCAGACTCTGCTGGGCAGCGTTGACATCTTCCGGACGGCAGAAACCGAGCGCAATGAGGATATCTCCCAAGCGCCGCTTGTCGCCACGTTCCTGTTCCTGCAAAGCAAGCGCCAGGTCTGCTACGTTGAGAGCGCCCCGGTCCACCAATAGGCCGCCGATTTTGGATAACGAGGGGCGAAATTGCTGCGGTGTGCTGGCAGCGGCAGTCGCCGGTTGCGCGGACGACGAGGAAGGCGGCATTTCACTTGCTGCTGTAGCGCCGAAATCAACGCGCGGGGCGGCGACTTCCACGATTCGAACGCCCACAGGCTGGGCTGGCTCTGGGCTCTGCGGTTTGATCGTTGGGGAAGCATTCCCCTGCAACTCCGTCAATCGCGTCAGCAATTCGGGATAATCATTGTCCCCGTCGTGCTCGGTGGCCTGAATCTCGCAGAGCATCTTCCGGACGGCGTCAACGGTCGCCAACAAGCCGCTGGTAATTTCCGCATTCAACGTCGATTGCCCGTCACGCAGCCTGGAGAGCAGGTTTTCACCGGCATGGGCCACTTTTTCCAGGTGGGTGAATCCGAGAAAACCACAGCTACCCTTGATGGTGTGAATGGTTCGGAAAATCCCAGCCAGCAGATCTTTTGAGTTCGGGTCTGATTCGAGTTTAACCAACTCCTGGTCGAGCCGATCGAGATTCTCGTTGCTTTCAATGAGGAAGTCTTTGACGATTTCATCCATAGCGTTGGCCTGGCTTTACTCGGGAATTCCACAACAAGACAACGGATAACACTGATCCCCGCACTTGGGCTCATCGGCAGGAGAATCAAGAACTTGAGGGCGGATAC
>Ga0209698_10004070_pt1 | contig 16164 bp, 16 predicted proteins | sample LitLauG_LLR_2012_FD_187203 | JGI IMG/M metagenome (GOLD analysis project Ga0209698, IMG submission 187203) | Freshwater sediment microbial communities from Pennsylvania, USA - Little Laurel Run_MetaG_LLR_2012 (SPAdes) (version 2) | ecosystem: Environmental > Aquatic > Freshwater > Creek >...
GTGGTAAGTCACCCAATCGAACTTGATGCCCACCTTGGGAAGAAACGCCGTAATCAGCAGCGCGAACATCGAGATCGCCATGACCCAGTGAAAGGCCCGCGCCACGAATGAGTGTCGTGGGATACGCTCCGGAACAGCGGCCACAACCGCGGGCGAATCGTCCTTCACAAACTTTCTTGGACTCGCAAAAATTCCCACGTACAGAGCGTGGACGATCATGAACAGCAGCCCCGCGATCACCATCACCCATATCAGGTACCACGCGATATGGATCGGAACCGTCTGTCCCCAGGGACTGGTTGCCCAGGTTATGAAGTCCATGTTGCCTCCTGCACGCCGCCAATGGCGCGCTTCACCAGGTTTCTCATCAACGGAATCTTGTACGCGTTGAACTGCAACGGGACCGCGCCTTGCACTGCGAGCTTGCCTGCCATCTCGCCGGTGGTTCCGTCGGCAGGCTTGCCCCGAATCGCATCCTCAACGGCCTTCAAGCGCATCGGCTTGGGGGCAACAGCGCTCACTGCGATGCGGACGCGATCGATGTTGCCGCCTGAGAGAACCATCGCCGAAGCCACGTTCATCAGCGCAAAGTCCCACACGTTGCGGTCGCGCACCTTCTCAAAATAGAACTTCGCGCCTGCCCACGTCGACGGAATGCGAATGGCAGTCAGAAGATCGCCGGACCCGAGGATATTCAGGCGCGTGATATCGATTTCAGGTCCGAGGAAATAGTCTTCCGCGTCCACAACACGCTCACCCTTCGGCGTCTGCATGACGAACTTCGCATCAAGCGCAATCAGCGCAGGTGCGGCGTCGGAGGGATGGACCGCCACGCAGCGGTTAGCGCCGAAGATAGCGTGCTCGCGATTGCGCCCCATCGGCGTGTCGGCGTAACAGATATTTCCTCCTGCACGATAGCAAGGCCAGCCGCCGCGGTAGTACCAGCAGCGCGCGTCCTGCGATACGTTGCCGCCCAGTGTGCCCTGGTTGCGAATCTGTGGCGAGGCAACCACCGCAACCGCATCCGAAAGTACGGAATACTTCGCCTTGATCTCCGCGTGATTCGCGATTTCAGTAAGCGTGGTCATGGCGCCAATCTCCACGCCATCGCTGGTCGAGCGTATCCCCTTGAGCTCGTCGATTCCGCTCAGGTCAACCAGCACCTTCGGTTTCTTGATGCGGTCCTTGAGCCAGTCCAAGCTGTCGAGCCCGCCGGCCATCACCCACGCTTCATCCCCGTGCTGCTGCAAAAGCTTCTGCGCATCAGCCGCAGAGCTCGGCTGAAGCAGATCAAAGGCGGGCATCACGTCTCGTATAACTGCCATAGCTCTCTCCGTTCACATCGCATCTGGATGTGGGCCGTTAGATATGGGCCATTAATGGATGTTGCATCGGACGTCCCGCTTCCAACGACGTCAGAATCGTGTCCGCATTCACAGGCGCGCGCCGGAACACTTCGTCGCCCAGTGCATCCGCAAGTGCGTTGAGGATGACTGCGCACCCGCCGCCGACCGGTGGCTCCCCGATTCCGCGCGCGCCAACCGGTGTCTCCGGATCGGGAATATCGAGCGCTTCCCATTGCATATCAACCGGCACATCGAGAATCGTGGGAGGCCTGTTTTGGTAGAAGCGCTTGGCCACTGGGACTCCATAGTGCGGATCGTACACCCACTTCTGGCCGATCGCATGAGCAATGCCCAGCACGGAGCGTCCGAGGACCTGGCCGCCCAGAGCCGCCGGATGCATCACCGTGCCAACGTCTGCGTAACAGAGAAAGTCGACGATGTAGTACTTGCCGGTTTCAACATCGACCTCGACCTCTGCAAAGCTGGCGGTGTAAGAAAATGTATTCCCGTCGTGCGGATACTTATCTTTGGCCGATACGACGAGGCCCTGCCCGGCAAGACCCGCGACAGCGGCCTTGGTCTGCTTGTTCACATCGGGTGTCACGTCGTGACCGTCGTAGATGCCGCCCAGTTGAATGGCGCGCTTGGCTGCATCCGCGAAGCTCATGCCCGCGCCGCCTCCCTTGTGGAAGACCCGCTGGTTGGCCACTTCGTACTCTTCCGGCTTGCCGCCGTGCGTCTTGGCGGCAATCTCCTTGAGCTTCTGCTTGCATTCGGCGGCTACCGCATACGACGCGCGACTCATGGTGTGGGTTGTCGTGCTGCCCCCGGAGGCGCATGTATAGGGCATGTGCTTCGAGGTGTCGCCCCACACCACGTCGCAAATCTCCCACGGGACTCCCAGTGCCTCTGCCCCGGCGCGATGCACGTCGATCACCGATTCCGTTCCCAGGTTGCCAATCCCCGATTGAAATTGCACCCGGCCTTGAGGCGTAATCACAAGCAGTCCGTCGAATCCCGTCGAGCCGCCCACATAGCAACTGAGCGATACGCCCACGCCGCGAACCTTCGTGCCGATCCGCTTTGGCTGGCGCGACACTCTTTCCTGCCATTTGAACTGCTCGGCGCCGCGGTCCAGCGCATCCTTGAGGAAGCAACTCGTCGTGTGACCTCGTTTGCCTTTCGAGGCCGGACCAAATTCAGCCTTCCCCTCCGGGCAGTTGACGCGGCGCATGGCCACCTGGTCGATACCAAGTCGGCGCGCGGCCTTGGAGAGAATCGGTTCGATGATTGCGATTCCCTGCATGCCTCCCGGCGCGCTCTGCGCACTACGTGGAGGAGTATTGGTCATCACCGAGATTGCGCGCTGTCGCATCGCCATCGGCTGATAGAGAAGCGACACAATCCGAGCTGCTGAAGCTCCGTCGCCCTGGGCGTCGTAGGCGCCGCTGTTGCAGACCGTGAACATATCGATAGCGAGGATTCTGCCGTCCTTGGCAAAGCCGATCTTCATGCGGCCGTCAAGGCTGGGCCGCGCGCGGCCGATGCAGTGCTCCTCTTCGCGGCTCACCCGCATCATCACCGGGGCGCCAAGCTTTCTTGAAAGCACTGCGGGAATGATCATGGTGAGACCGCCGGTGATCTTGCTGCCAAATCCGCCGCCCGTGTACTCGCTGATGAACACCACGTTGTCCGCATCGATGTTCATCCACTTCGCGATTGCCGGCCTGGTCTGGTAAGTGCTCTGCGTGCCAGAGTGAAGGAAGAGCTTGCCGTTTTGCCAGAATGCCATTGCAGTGCGCGGTTCCAGGCACTGATGGCTGACATCCGGCGTCACAAACGTCTCGTCGAGAATCAGCGCCGCATTCTTGAATCCCGCGTCGATATCGCCAAAAGACCACGTGTCCGGGGCATGGCCCATCGGCAGACGGCCCTGGTCATATTCTTCAAAGTCCTTGTCTGTCCACTTGATATCGGTAAGCTGCGGAATCGGCGGGTTCGGCGGCTCTGGGCGAACCCAGACGTTGCCATCCTCGCGGGGATTGCGACCGCCGGGACGAAGGCTTTCCAGAGGATCAACGACAAATGGAAGCTCTTCGAAATCGATCTTGATCTTCTCGATCGCCTCGGCACAGGCCAGCTCGTCTACCGCCGCAACGGCTAGAATCGGCTCGCCCATGTACATCGGCTCATTCGTAAGCGCGCGCTCGCCCCACTTGCTTGCCTTGATTACGCGCCCATTGTCGTCCATGCTGTCGGCGGGGGCTGGAATGTCATCGGCGGTAATAATCGCCTTGACGCCGGGCACCTTCAGCGCGTCCTCCATATCGATGTGCTTGATGCGGGCGTGGGGCATGGGACTGAGCACGAGCCGGCAAAACAACATGCCCTCCGCCCGGAAGTCCTCCGCATATTTTGATTTCCCGGTGACTTTGGCGAGCATGTCATTAGTGGGGTAGTTCTTGCCGATCAGCTTGTAGCCGGCGCCGTATACCCGCTCTTTCTTTTCAGCAGGCTTGGTTATCTTCTGCGGTAGGCTCTCAGGCATGCTCAGGCCCTCCTCATGTACTCTGCGCCCAGCATCATGGCGTCGAGGATCTTGTTATAGTCCTGGCAACGGCATAGGTTTCCGGAGATACCGTGTGCAAGTTCCGTGCGCGTGGGGTTGGGATTTGCTTTCAGATATCCTACGGCCGACATGATGAAGCCGGACATGCAGAAGGCGCATTGGAAACCCTGTTCGTCGACCACCGCCTGTTGCACCGGATGAAGCTTGCCGTCGGCCGCCGCCAGGCCTTCGATGGTTGTTACCTTCCGGCCTCGTACGGTGTGGGTCAGCGTCGAGCAACTATAGTGGGGCACATCGTCGATAAGAACGGTGCACGCGCCACACTCCGCGCGATCGCAACCGAGCTTGGTTCCGGTAAGGCCGAGCTTGTACCGCAAGGTCCATGCCAGCGTCTCCTGCTTCATCACGTCGACGCGCCTCTGCATTCCGTTCACGTTCATTGTGATGAGGCGTTCGCCGGCGGAAGAAATCTGGCCATGGACCGCGGAGGAAATGAACTTGTAGTTCGCCGCGGCAACCACGCCGCCGCTGGCGATCACTCCCAGGATGAATCTGCGCCTGGTGATCGACTTGGACGTAGCGTCGGTCGTCTTCAGCTCTGGAATCTCTGTCATAGCCGATTCTCCCGTTCCGATTTTTCTAAGGGGACAGCAATGCGCCATTCGGGGATCGCAATGCTGCGGATATATTAGCTCCCGACTCCAACTCTTGTGAAGGGTAACGATCCTGAATTTGTATTAAGGCTCGACAAGTCCCGGGAATCCCCGCACCTGCGGGCAGGCCGATCTCCGGATCCGGTACGCGGCCGTCACGAAACAGCCTTCCCTGGGCTTCGGAAAAGCCCCAATAGTACCAGAACAATTGTCAGGGCACGCCTTTACAGCTTGCGGAAAAACTCGATTGGTAAGGTGTTTTGTATCAGGGCACGAGTTTACTCGTGCCGCAACAGCCGCCGAATCAACGTCGGGCTTTAGCCCCTGTTAATTCCGCAATTCCGCAATCGCTTTTTTCGCAAGCTGTTCAGTCGTGCCGCAAACGCAATCAAATCAGACTGGGCTTCAGCCCCTGCAATTCTGCTCTCCACACCAGCTTCAGGCCTCGCCCATCTCCATGCCCTTGGCTTCGCGGCCCATCATCGCCAGGGCGGCTAGCGCCAGGGCAACCACAACCACCGTGATCGCAAGCACGTCGCGATAGCTGCCCCAACGCTCAGCGGCGAGCGCCTGTCCTTTCCCGTTCCAGGAGGTCACAAGACCCCCTAACTGGTACGCAAGTCCCGGCGCTGTCGCTCGAACGGGAGCCGGCGAAAGCTCTGTGAGATACGCCGGAACCACTCCCCACGCCCCCTGCACCATAAATTGCATCATCACTGCACCTAGACCTAGAGTCAGAGCCGAATGTCCATACGCATAGAGCGGAGTCACCGGAATCGCTAGCAGAGCTGCAATCACAATCGCTCGCTTGCGGCCCCATTTTTCTGAAAGCCCTCCAAAGAAAACTCCGCCGGCGATCGAGCTGAAACCGTAAAGAACGCCGATCAGACCAATCGTCCCCGGCGTGAGCCCCGCCTGCACGGCGAGAAAGGTTGGGTATACGTCCTGCGTACCATGCGAGAAGCTCATGAATGCGGTCATCAGAAGCACGAGGAAGAGAAAAGTGGGCAAAAACGCCCGCAGGTCCGCGGGAATACGAGGCGTGGCTGATCCAATTGCTGCCCGCGCCAAGCGCTTTCTCCGGCCGTCAAGCCAAACCGGAGACTCAGCCACCTTTGCCTGCACATAGAAGACCAGCAGCGCCGGCATGGAGCCAAGAACGAACAGCCCCCGCCAACCGAGCCTCTGGAATAGAAATGCGAAGGCTGCCGAGGCCAGGATCGACCCCAGCGCGTACCCCTCTTGCAGGATGCCCGAAAAGCCGCCGCGGCCTTCCTTGGGCAGCGTCTCGAAGGCCAGGGCGGCACCCACTCCCCATACGCCGCCCATTGCTATGCCGAACAAGGCCCGCAGCGCCAGAAGTATATTTAGCGATGGCGCAAACGCGCACGCCAGTTCTACTAGAGAAAAGCTCAGGATATTGAACATCAGCACCGGCCGGCGGCCAAACCGGTCCGCAAGCATTCCGAACATCAGCGCACCCACAGGTCGGAAGGCCTGGGTCATGAATACCGCGCCCAGCACGGCCGAAGGTTGTGTGTGGAACTCTCCGGCAATTGCTTTGACACAGAATATGAGAAGAAAAAAGTCGAGACTATCGAGCGTCCATCCGAGAAATGCGGCAACAAAAGTGTGGCGCTGCGGGCTGGTCAGCCGGCCGAACTGGTCGATCACGGACATAGGCCGGAGAATATCAGGCTCTCGCGTCAAACACTACTGACAGCACGCTGTCAGCATCACCCCGTCATGATGCCTTCATGAAAAAACCTATCAGCTGGTTCGAAATTCCCGCGCTTGACCTGAAAAGGGCTCGTGCATTCTACGAACACATCTTCGGCGTAACTCTGCATGAAGATCAATTCGGCCCCACCCGAATCGCGGTTTTTCCCTATGACCGCGACGCTGCCACGGGTGGGTGCGTCATCCACGGCGACGGATTCCGGCCTTCGTTGGACGGAGCCGTCCTTTACCTCAACGGAGGCGACGCGCTCGATCCCGTCCTTGAGCGCGTCGTTGCGGCAGGTGGCCGCATCGCCCTCCCCAAAACTGCCCTTCCGCCGGGAATGGGAGCATTTGCTCATATCGTGGATACGGAAGGCAATCGGGTTGGCATTCACGCCGCTGGTTGACAGCGTCGCTCTGGTGAATAATGAGCCTTGATGCGACGCGCTGACCGGCTATTCCAAATTGTCCAGCACCTCAGGGCGCGGCGGCTCACCACCGCCGCGCAACTCTCTGAGTTCCTTTCCGTCTCAGAACGCACCATCTACCGCGATATCCGCGACCTTTCTCTTTCGCACATTCCTGTCCGCGGAGAGCCGGGAGTTGGCTATTGCCTCGATCGCTCCTTTGAATTGACGGCTCTCATGTTTACTGCCGATGAAGTCGAAGCCCTGGTCGTCGGGCTGCGCATGGCGCAGGCATTCGGCGGTCCAAAGCTGCGCGCGGCGGCGGTGCCGGCGCTCGATAAGGTGATCCTTGCCCTGCCTAGGAACCGGCGTGCGGAGGTCGATCGCCCGCAAATGTATGCCCCTTCGCTCAACCCACGCCGTAACGGCGATCGGATCCTTGAAGCCCTGAGAACCGCGATTGACGAACACGCTGTCTTGTCGTTGACCTATAAAGATGAGAAACAGAGGAAATCAAGCCGTGAGGTGCAGCCCATCGCCCTTCATTTTTGGGGGCCGGTGTGGACACTGGCCGCATGGTGCCGTGCGCGCAAGGCCTTTCGGAACTTTCGCCTGGACAGAATAGAAGCCTGCACCCCGACGGGTGAGTCGTTCCCGGACGAGCCTGGCAAGACACTTGCCGATTTTCTGCGCTCAGTCGGTGCCGCCTAAGTCCCAACTCCGCGAAAACCAAAATATTTGTTGCAACGAATATCACCCCGGCTGCGTCCTATACATGTGCGCTATTCCGCACCTCGCGCTACGGCCGGTCGAATTCATCCGTCCCGCTCCGATTCAGGGCATTTTTCCCTGATCACCTTCAACCCCAGCAGTTCCCCAAATTCTTTCATCGAGAGGAATCTAATTCTATGAGGCACCTGGCAGTTGCGGCAGGCATTCTGGTAATGGCGGGCTCGTTCGCCACCGCCCAAACCTCCACATGGGTCTCCGACCCGGTCCACAGCGAAGTTGATTTCACCATTACTCATCTGGCGATTTCAAACGTCCATGGGCGGTTTGGCAAGGTAGCATCCACTCTTGTGTACGACCAGGCGGACGTCGCCAAATCCACCGTGACGGCAACCATCGACATTTCCACGGTCGACACTGGAGAGGACGCCCGAAACAACCATCTAAAGACTCCCGATTTCTTTGACCTCGCCACCTACCCCACCGCTACCTTCACAAGTACTAAAGTGGCAAAGAGCGCAGATGGACTGATCGTGAACGGGAATCTCACCCTTCACGGCGTTACCAAGCCCGTGGTGCTGAATGTGGCAGGCCCTATCGGACCGGTTCAGGGAATGGATCACAAGCAGCATTCCGGTTTCTCGGCGACCACTACCATCAGCCGTTCAGCCTTTGGGATTGGACCCAAGTTTGGGTCGTCCATGGTGGGCGACGATGTGAAGCTTAGCATCGAACTGGACGTGGCAAAACAGTAGTGAAGAAGTGAACGCAACCAGCTCCCGTACCCCATCCATGCGAAACTCTGGGTGCCCCGCCCTCGCGACGTTCTTGTTTTTGTCGCTAGGGTGGGATACGACAAAGCCCCATCAGCCGCAACCAGCTCCCGTGCCCCATCGGGTACCCTCTGGGTGTCGCCTTCTTTTTGGCGAATGGGTGGGATACGACAAAGCCCAACCAGCCGGTTCATCCTGAGCGAAGAAAGCCGATCGGAGAGAATCAATGCCCGGCCTGAAACTTGAAATTGCGCAACAACGCCCCTTTTCAAGTGTCGAAGAGGAAACTCTCCTGAACCTGATGCGCACTTCCGACTGCCTCCACCGCGCCTTCCAACTAAAGACCCGCGACTGGGGTGTCACTTCCACCCAATACAACGTCCTGCGGATTCTGCGCGGCGCGCAGCCGCGAGGACTCACCTGCGCGGCAATCGGCAGCCGGATGATCACCGCCGAGCCAGATATTACGCGCCTTCTGGCCAGGCTCAAGGGCCTGAAGCTGATCCGCCAGCAACGAGACCGCCACGACCGGCGGGTGCTCTGGACGCAAATCTCGGATGCAGGACTGGAACTGTTACGAAACATGGATCCGGTGATCGAGCGGATTCCGCGGGAGTTGCTGGGGCACATCGAAGAAGCCCAGCTGCTGGAATTGATTCGCTTGCTTGAGTTGGCGCGCAAGAGTTGCGGACAGGTGCCCGCGGCGGAGAGCCCCGAGGGTCGGCTTCATGCATGAAGGGAAAAACTTGTGGCCGTCTGCCTAGCTCGCCACTACACTTTTCGCAACCACCTCTTCGTCCACATCCGCCTGAATGATCTTGTTATGCAGACAATAGAGCGCCAGCTCAAGCCGGTCTGAGACTCCGAGCTTGTCATAGATCTTGCGAAGATAGTTCTTGATTACCTGTTCGGTCGTTCCTAGTTGGAAGGCAATTTCCTTGTTTCGTTTGCCCTGCGTGATGCACGTTATGATGGCCATCTCCTTCGGTGACAATCGCGGCTGGTTCCGCGGACTCACCAGGGCGGCCGCCTGCGACCGATAGGCTTCAATTACCCAATTCACCGATTGATTGTCTATCCACGTCTCACCCGCCGCGATTCTGCGCACGCACCGGACCAGCAGATCGGGGGAGATCGAGCGGGAAATAATTCCGCGAACGCCGCGGCGATAAAGCTCAACTGTGTGATTTTCGTCAGAGGCTACGGCCTGCACAATCAGCTTCACATCCGGGGCAGCCCGCAACAGGTCGGGAATCACGTTTGCCGTGCCTGCAAGCAGGCTTCCCTCAAGAAGAACAATATCGGTGGGATAGCGTTCGATTGCCGAACGGAGATTTTCCAGCGAATCGGCCTGGGCAACTACACGCAGGTCGTCTTCCAACGCAAAGACCTTGCGGATGCCCACTCGGTAGATAGCCTGTGAATCCGCGAGAATGATCCTGATCGCGCCGGGCTTGGCCGGTGTGTCAACAATCTCGCCATCTTGAGCATCATCCACGAATTCCATAATCGGCTGCAACCAAGTCCATTGGTACCCTTATTGTTCCGCGAATCGGTACTCATCGATCGTGGATGCGGCAAGGTACTGATGGTGGCTTAGAGAGCAGCGTACCACACGTCCCGTGCAGTGAACCAGCACATCGTGAGGAGTACCCAGCACCGTGCCGGGCATTCGCAGGGAAAAACGGATGTCGAGCCCCACCTTCAACTCTCGGTCCAGCGTAAAAAGAACACCGCTTGCGGAGACGTTTTTGGTCAGGGCGGTAACCTCTGATTTGCCGGTGGTAAGCACCGCCGGGAGTGCGAGCGGGAAACGTACCGCACAGCGCACTTCCTGGCGCATACTCGACGGCGCGGCAACACCTGACTTTGCGGGTAATTCCGATCTCGTTTGTTTCATTGGTAGCACCCGGACCTGAAGGGCCCATGTGTCACTTTAGCTAAGTTTGTGATTTCCACCTACGGCACGAAAGTTTAATGTGAAGTAACTAACCCCAAATAGGCTCAGCAAATCCCGCATTCTCGCCACCAGGAAGAGCCGTTCGAGCTTGGCGAAATTCCTGGTATTTACCGCATATCAATTTTAAAATGAACAATTTAACACTGGATCAAGCGGGTTTCAATCCCCTTGGATCGTGCCCGCAATCTCGACCATCCCGCCCTGTTCACTCTTTGGATTCCTCACGTGACTGGAAAGAATGCCGCCGAGGCTCCCACCCACTTCTGATCCCGGTTGTGGTCCACTCCCATCATCTTTCCCCGCCCTAAGCGCACTAGCGACAAGGCTGGGGTCAGACTTTCGTTGTCCGGCCAAAGATACAGAATGCGGATCTCAGCCTGCGTAAGTCCGTAAGGCGTATCGATCGTGGGCACGAAGTCCATCCGCTGCTGAACAATGAAGCCCGCCCGGCGCTCGGCCGGAATCTCCTCCAACTGTGCCTGGGTCGGCTCGAACTGTATTCCCTTGCCTGCAAACGAAAACAGCGGCTTGAGCAGAAGGTCGGTGTACACCGTCCCGGGCCCTGATGTTGGCGGAAGAGGCACGCCCCAAGCTGCGAGTTGCTCTCGTCCCGGTCCCTCAAGAAAATCGCTCACGAATACCGCCGGAGGCACGACCGCGTTTTGCTCCCGCCGCTCCGAAAGCCACGGAATTGAAAACTTGCTCACCAGGAAATACCAGTTGGGATGGCCCGCCCATTCCACATCCCATGCCCGGGTCAGGTCGAATGGCAGCCGCACTTTACGCGCCATCAGTTCGTCCGCGATGGCCCGGTTGTAGATTCGATCAACAGGAACAAGGCCCCCGCGAGAGTTGCGGTAATGAAGCTTGTTTCCAACCGTCTCAAGAGTGCGGATATCCACCACGGTGATCCCCAGCCGTGCGGCGGTCACTTCAAAATCTGGCCGGGTTTTCTGATGGACTGGATCCAACTCTGTAAGCACCACGTTTTCCGGATCGTGGCCGGCCAGGATCGTGCGGGCCAGAAGTCTCCAATATTCCTCCTCTGCCATCCCGCCCAAAAATGTGCCGAGCCCCTGATTTAGGCCGAATACCTCGCGGTAACTCGCGCAGAGCAATGCCTGGTATCCATATAGAGAGGGAAACGCCTGGATTTCCACCAGCCTGGGAACAAGTTCGCCGTCTCGGTTTCGAATCAACGCGAAGTCCGCGGTTACGAAGTTCGGATGCGCCGTTTCCCCCTCAACAAGGTAGTCCGCAGGAATCGCCGACCGTGCAGCCGCCAGGCATGCCGAATTCCCAATAACTTCGGCAGTCAGCTTCGCGCCCGCGGCCGCCATCTCCTCCAGCTGCGAAGCCCGCATGAATATTGGGGTCTCAGCAACACGAAAATCCACGCGGCCACCGCTTCGCTGCTCCAGAAGTGCAAGCAACGCCGCGTATTTTTCCGCCGCGAACGAACGATTGAATTGGGTGCGCAATTCGGGAATCAAGTCCGGATCCTCTCACTAGAGGTTAATCGCCGAGTTGCGAAAAGGCCCTCCTATTTGGGAAGTAATGCCCCGGTAGGCGACAAATGCCGGTATTCCGGTAACCTGTGAATTTTATTTTTTGATCTCTTGATCCCGCCGGCAAGTCGACTTTCCAGGCGAACAAAAAACGTATAAACAGACAAAAAGGAGAATACTAGGCGAATTTTCGACCCTTTTGAGGTCAAAAATCGCTCACGCCACCACAAAAACCGCCTCTCACAAGAAAAAAATTTTGCAATATTACTTTTGTGGTAGCGCAAATGACTCTTTTGGGTTACTCTTTGTATGCGTAGAAGACTCTCCACGGAGGAGTGCAAGACCATGATCTCCAGATCGATTGCAATTCGCGGCCTTATTCTTGTCACAGCAATGGCGGCATTCGCAGCGTGCGCAATGGCCAGCCCGCTTACATTCCCGAAGCCGCCGGAGACAAACCCGCCGCAGGTAACGGCATTGGCCAGCCCGCTCACGTTCCCGCAGCCGCCGCAGACAAACCCGCCGCAGGTAACAGCAATGGCCAGCCCGCTCACATTCCCGAAGCCGCCGCAGACAAACCCGCCGCAGGTAACGGCAATGGCCAGCCCGCTCACATTCCCGAAGCCACCACAGACAAACCCGCCGCAAGTAACGGCAATGGCCAGCCCGCTCACATTCCCGAAGCCGCCGCAGACAAACCCGCCGCAAGTGACTGTCTAAATACGCGGTGCCGGGTTTTGGCGGTCCCATGCCGAAGGACCATCCGATATTCCTGCTAAACTTTGTCAGTAGCAGAAGTGACGCCTTTGGACCAAGTGGAGGCCGGGGTGGATTTGCAGGCAGTTGTAATAATCTGCGGAATGGCGGCGGAAGTAACGATTGTCCTGTTGCTTATCAAGGGCCGCGTAACCCGTACTTTTCCAATCTTCTTCTCGTACCTTTGCTGGAGCTTGTTCAGCGACCTCTTCCTTTACTGCATTCAAATCCTCTCCTCAGAAGAGATCTATTCCAAAATCTATTTTATTCAGTTGGTCCTTGACTCCGCGATGATCTTCGCTGTGCTCGTCGAGGTGTTCTGGAGTGTGCTCCGTCCAATTCGAAGTTCCCTTCCCAAGCATGCATGGATCGGAATAGCGGTCCTGGTTGCCGTGGGCGGGCTCATCCTGTGGCCAATTGCCGGTCTCACCGCCCCCGACAATTTATCTGCTGCTGGAATGAACCAATTCAAGTTGCAGCAAACTCCTGCGATTCTTCGCGCCGTCTTCTTCCTCTCACTAGCCGCGTTCAGCCAACTGCTCTCCATTGGCTGGCGGGACCGCGAACTCCAGATTGCCACTGGGCTCGGCTTCTATTCCATCGTCTCGCTGGCTGTGACGATCATGCACACCCATCAGACGGTTGGGGCTACGTACATTTGGCTGGACAAGGTGGCATCTTTTAGCTACCTTGCCGCGCTGGCCTATTGGGTCTATGCCTTTGCCACCCAGCCGGCGGAACGCCGGGAATTTACCCCGCAAATGGAGAGTATGCTGCTGGCCGTGGCTGGCGCAGCAAGAAGCAGCCGCGTTGCGCTCACAGATTCCGCTTCCGACAAGCCTGGGAAACGAAGGAATTGATAACGTTTCCGATTTTCCGGCATTGCGAAACTTCTTAGCCAATCCCCCTGGAGTCAGTTTGTGACGCTGGACAGCATCGACCTCACCCTTTGGCTGGCTGGCATCGGCATGGAAGCGGGCCTTCTCGCGCTGGTTATTTGGAAACGCGTCTATCGGACCCTGCCGTTCTTTTCCTGGTTCTTTGTCTGGTGTTTGTTCAGCGATGCCGGGATGGCATTCGCCAACATGTTCCCAAACGCCTACCTGCCGGCAACCCTCGCCAACATAACCGTGGACGCGCTCTTCCAGTTGGCCATCTTGGCCGAATTGGGAAGGGCAGTGGTTCGCTACAATCACCTGTCGCCACCCGGCAGGACGGTCATCGTCCTCCTCACCGCAATGGCTTTCCTTCTTACCGGATCCCTGAACAAATGGTCCTTCCCTACTCAACTCCCGATCTTGGATATGATCTATCTGGTCTTAATGCAACTCCTCGCCGTTCTGCGCGTCGTCTTTCTGCTTACGCTCGTCTGGTGGAGCAGCCTGAAAGGGCTCCGTTGGCCTGCCCGCGAACTCCGCATCCTCACCGGCCTCGGGGTTTACATCATCGCCACTTTCTGCGTCGCTATTCTCCACAGTCATAATATGGGTGGCATGCAATACCACTGGCTTGACCAGTTGCTGGTCGGCGCCTATCTATGGACCCTTTCATATTGGATCCTCGCAGCTACAACTAAGGTTGTAGAATTGCAATAATTTACAGCCGACAAGAGAAAATCAGTGTTACAAGTAGAAGGTATGTGAAAGTCCCGCCGGGACGTTGTGGCTCGCTTGAGTCGCCAGATTCCGGTTTGAGGAGTTTGAATGATTTTGCCATTGGTTCAAATTGCAGCGATTGCGGCTATAGCGCTCTATCTCGTCCGATGGCGAATAGACGTTCGGCGTCGCAATGCGGAGACGTGGGAATCACTGCTGGCACGGCTTCGCCCCGACTGGAGCGCGCGTGAACTAAGCGATCACTTCCTCTGGAAAGAAGGGCTCAGCGCAACACCTGAAGATGCATGGAAGCGCATGGAAGGGCCCAAAGGCCTGTGGGCGATCTACCAGAACGCCCAGGTGATGCTCCAAATGGCCGACTATGCTTCAAGACATTGCGAAAACGTAGACCGCCTGCTCATCGAGACGCTCCACAGCGACGCGATGCAAATCAGGGTCTGCGTGCTCACCGCACTGGTTCAATATGCTTTTACCCAGGCCAGCGAAGGCGTAAGAGTTAACGCCTTCCGAGCCGCATCGATGTATACGGGCATGGCCGCGCGAATGACTCAGTTGCTTCAGGAACATGCCGCCGTTCTCGTCCCCGACTTCGTCGCGGCAATGTAGACCGGCTTCATTCTTCAACCCACAAAACCCCGGCTATGGCCGGGGTTTTCGTTTCTATGCCAGGCCCGCCCAAAACTCACGCTGCGTTGGAAGCAAGAAACTCATTGATCCGCCCGTACTCTTCTTCACTGAGCCTCAAGTACATCGCAGCCGAAAGTTCCTCCACTTGCGCCGCGCTGCGTCCGCCTGTTATCGCAGCGGTGATGGCCGGATGGTGAAGCGTCCAGGCCACCGCAACCACTCCTGGACTCACACTGTGCCCCTTGCCGATCTCGCCCAGCAAACCCACAAGACGAAGATTGCGGCTGAGACGCGGTTCGTTGAACTCGACGGCTTTACGCCGCCAATCGTCGGATGGCATGGCCGCAACGCGCTCGGCGGTCATCTTGCCGGTGAGAAGGCCGGAGACCATCGGCGAATAGTTGATAACGCCAATTCCATTCTGCTCAGCAAAGGGAAGTATCTCCGCCTCGATGGCGCGGCGAAGCATTGAGTAGGGTGGCTGCAGGCTGGTGATCGGAGCTATCTTCTGGACCCGCTTCATCTGCTCGACATTGAAGTTGGATACGCCGATCCAGCGCACCTTGCCCTGCTCGCGGATACGGTTCAAACTATCCCAGGCCTCTTCGATCTCCGGCTCGGGGTCGGGCCAATGAATCTGGTAAAGGTCGATGGTCTCAACACCGAGCCGCCGCAGCGAACCGTCTATCTCCTCAAAGATCGATGCGGCCTTGAGCGAACGAAAGGGTGATCGGTCCGCCTTCCAGCGAATGCCGCATTTTGTGAAGACGTAAGGCCGCGCCGATGAGGACTTCAAGGCTCGTCCAACAACTTCTTCCGAGTGTCCCAGACCATAAATCGCGGCAGTGTCAATCCAGTTGATTCCCAGGTCAAGCGCGCGATGAATGGCGGCGATAGACTCATTGTCGTCCTGAGGACCCCAGGCGTAGGCCCAGTCGCCGCCACCGATGGCCCAGGCGCCAAAGCCGATCGAACTGAGTTCAAGATCGGAGTTGCCGAGAGTGCGGAGCGGGCGCGAATCGGGTGATGTCATATCTCAAAAATAGATGATTCCATCGATGTGCGGGTTGCGGGAATTGTGAATATCACCGTCATTGCATCACTCGAAGCCATTGGGCCGATCCCGGAAATTTATCTGTAAGCTTCACCCGCACCCATCAGCACCAGTGAGCGCTGAGCAAAGGGCGAATAGACCAGCAGCGTCGTGCACGCAAGTGCAAGCCCGAAATTGATGTGATGCATCAGCAGGAATGGCGAGAGCGACCACAGAATGTCGAATACAAGCAGGAACGGCCAGAGCCTGAGGAATTTTCCCCGCACTCCTGGCGCGTGAAAGAGTACCGCGCTCACCACAAAGGCGCGAACAGGAATCAGAATCGCAGCCGTAACCATCAGCACAAACAGCACCGCAGTCGCTCTCGGCAACGGGGAAAGTAGGTCCTCAATCTCTGCCAGATTCGCGAGCGCCCCGAAATAGAAACCCAGGTACATCAATTGC
>Ga0209698_10004072_pt1 | contig 16162 bp, 16 predicted proteins | sample LitLauG_LLR_2012_FD_187203 | JGI IMG/M metagenome (GOLD analysis project Ga0209698, IMG submission 187203) | Freshwater sediment microbial communities from Pennsylvania, USA - Little Laurel Run_MetaG_LLR_2012 (SPAdes) (version 2) | ecosystem: Environmental > Aquatic > Freshwater > Creek >...
GCCGTTTCTCGGGAGTGGCTGAACGCAGCCCTAGTCGGCTCACACTTCGTCCTTGCTCGCGACGTGGAATTTTCTCGTGCCGCCTCGTTAACCTTCCTCAGTTGGAACGGGTCGGCGAGAGGATCCCTCTGACGAGGACTCGGATCCAGGAGGCTCACGGAACGGTTCCACTGGAATGCGCTCGTAACGCACCTCCAGCACGTCCAGGTTTTGTGTGCCGCCCGGCGCTTGGAGGACGACGCTGTCGCCTGCGGCCGACTTCAGCAACGCGCGCCCCAGAGGCGACACCCAACTGATGTGGTTCCGGTCGAGGTCCACTTCGTCGGTGCCCACGATGCTCACCACTCGCTCCACTCCCTCTACATTGGCATAGCGCACGGTCGCGCCGAAGAATGCCCTCGTGGCCGCTTGCCCCGTTCTCGGAGTCTCCGGGTCCACTACTTCCGCCGCTTCGATTCGCTTCCTGAGAAAGCGGATGCGTCCATCGATCTGCCGCAGCCGCCGCTTGCCGTACTGATAGTCGGCGTTTTCACTGCGATCGCCATTGCTGGCCGCCCACGTCACGATCGCCGTAACGGCTCGGCGTTCCCTGGTGAGCAGAAACTGGAGCTCATCTTTGAGACGCTGCAGCCCGCTTGGAGTGATGTAGTTCTTGCCTGGCGTCGCTGGCTCGTCCGGTTTCGGTTTTCTCGTAAACCCTTTTTGCATCTCTCGAAAGCCGGCCGTGAGCTAAGCTACAACGTCTTCAAAAACGCGATCAACGCTTTCCGGTCCTCCACCGACAACTTCAAGCCAAACTCATGGCCCTCGATTGGCCCAGGCTGCATCCAGTAACCCTTCGGCACATAGTCGCTCTTCACTCGTGCCGGGTCAAACCACTCCTCAAGCGTGTCCACCCAGCCTCCATGCCCAAATGCATTGCGATACCAAACCCCGCGCAACGAAGGCACCTTGTAAAAGCCCGTACCCCGGCGCGACTTCAAGGCCAGCGTCGTATCCGTGCCCACACTCACATCGAGAATGTCGTCGGTCTTGCGCAAATCCGCCGGCACGGTGAATCCCTTGGCCGGTGTCAACTTGTTGTTTGTATAAAGCGGAGGCGGATGGCAACCCGCGCAACCCTGCTGCGAAAACACCCTCTGCCCGCGCCTGGCCAGATCGTCGAGCGAGTTCGGGTTATTCGGCGGCTCCAGCGAATAGATGTACAGCGCCAGCGCGTACAACTGCTCGTCGCTATAGCGTGTCCCTTTCTCTGAGCTAAAAGCCGTCTCGTTGAGGCTCGGTTGAAAATCGCCATAATGCGCGAGCGTATCCAGACCTTGGTTGGTCACCGCATACCGGGCAAGGTCCCCAATCGAGCGATGCCGCGCAAATCCGGTCGAATCCAGGTACTTGCGATTCTCCACACCGATGAGCGATGGAATATGCGGCGGGTGGCTGGCGCTTGTACCCTGCCGGGCTATCACTCCGGAGTGTAAGGCAGCCAGTTCTCGCACCAACTCCTCTTTGGACATGCGCCCAAAGAACTGCTCCTTGCTTTCCACCCAAGGTGCCCCGTATAAAATCCAGCCGCGCTCCTGCCGGCGCAACTGCGCATCCGGCCTCATGTCTCTCATCTGCTGAATGGACGCCTCGTCACTGCGAAAGTCCACCATCCCCTGCGCCCCGGCCAGGTAGCTCCCATCCGGCATCACCCGGGTGTGACAACCCGCGCAAGCATTGATCCCGACCTCGAGTACGCCCTTCTTGCGAATGATGTAGCGGTTCCCAGGAATAAAGGGCGGCAGTATGCCTTCCTTCGTGGCTGGCAGTGGGGTCTTGAAGAACGGTCCGCCTGCCGGAAGCGGGAATACACGCGGCTCATGTTCAAACACCAGCTTCCCCGCCGCAATCCAGTCCCCTTTGGTCTTCAGCTTCGCCGGATCGAACACCACCTCCGGCTCCTGTTGCTTCAACCACTCGATATACCCAGCCGGCTCCTTGCCCGATTCATACATCGGGTACGTCTTGTAGATCGGCCGCACCTTCAGCGCATAATATTCGGTGGAGCTCAAGTGCCGGGGCGAGCGATCCCGTTGCGCGAGCGGCACCTCAAACCCGGCCACGGCCTTGTCGTCCCAGACCGTCGGGATTTCAGGCCGAAAATCCTGTCCGCTCCCTACCGAGACTGTCACCAACAACCAAGCCAGCAGCTTGAAATTGATTCGCATTGATTGCCTACTGAGGATACCATTCAGATTCGCGACTGCAGAACAGGCGCCTCAAGATTGATTTGTTCTCCGGTGATGGGGTGGTGGAATTTCAGGTATTGGGCGTGCAGGAAATAGCCTCCATCGCCGGGGAGGCCGGGGAGATTTTCAAGAGGCTGGCCGGTGAAGCCGTACAGAGGGTCGCCTACCAGGGGATGACCGATGGACGCCAGATGGATTCTGATCTGATGAGGGCGGCCCGAATATAGACTTACCTCAAATGTTGTGTTGCTGGTGGTGCGTGAGATCACCCTTGCCAATGACTTTGACGGTTTGCCACGTGGATTGGCGGCCCACACCGAACCGATCAGCGGGTGCGGCACAAGGCCAATGGGTGTCAGGATTTCGTAGGCGTCCTGCTGTGCAACGTGTTGAGCCAACGCCCGGTAGATTTTTTGAATTTTGGGTGTGTTCCAGTTTGCGAATAGATAAGATGCCGCCTGCGGTGTTTTGGCGAAGAGGACGATGCCGCTGGTGGCGCGGCCCAACCGGTGGACAGGATTTGCGTCAGGGGTTCGCTTTTGCACCAGGCGCAGGAGGGTGTTTTCCATGAAGCCTCCTCCCGGGAGGGTGGGGAGCCCGCTGGGTTTGTTTACGGCCAACAGATGGGGGTCTTCAAACAGCGCTTCGAAGTGCTGAGGGGAGTCCGGTTCGATCCACGGTGGACGGTTCCAGACAAGGGTTTGGCCTAAAGTGACCGATTCGCTTCCGGTGGCGGTGACACCGTTGAGGGTGACTTCGCCATTGTTCAGTTTTTGTTGCCAGGCTGGTGGGGTTGAGTGGGGGTAAAGGTTCGCCAAATGGGAGAGCAGGGTTTGTCCTTGGTACTTGCTGCTGATGATTGAAGTGTACGCATAGCCCCGGTTGAGCATGTAGTTTGAGTGTAAGCTATGGCATCTGTGGAGGAAATTGAGAGTTTGGCGGGAAGGATGCCCGCGTGCTCCGGTTGCTGCATAGAGAGCTTGCCGCTGCAGAAGTCCGCGCAAGCTCGTAAGTAGGCGTGCCGCAAGCCATCGACGCCGTAAAAAAACCCTCTGCCTCCTTGGCCGCACCGGCACCGTAGACAAAGCCGCGGGACCCGTGCTTTTCTTCCGCTCGTCTCCGATTACGTCAGCGGCGGCGCAAGGTCGTAGGGGCGGCCTCGGGACGCTTCATCAACGCAGCCACTCCGGCCTGCAGTTCCTCCAGGAACACGCGCAGTTTTGGCGGCGTCATCTCTCGTGCCGGATAGAGCGCGAACAACTCTACCGACGACGGGCTCCAATCGGCGAGCACCTGCGACAGCCTCCGGTCGCCGCGTGAGAGAAACTCCGGAAGGACGGCGATTCCCATACCTGCTGCCGCAAGCAGGTGCGCAACCACCGGATCCGCCACCGCCAGCCGCGGCTCAAACCTTACTTCCACCTCTTTCCCGCCCCGATGCTTCAACTTCCAGCGCGCCCCTTGCGGCTGTCTGCTGATCGCAATCAGGTTGTGCGCCGCCAGCTGCGCCGGACTCTCAGGAGTGCCACTCGTCTTCACGTATCCCCGCGAAGCAAACAACCCCTGCCCGATCTCGCCCAGTTTCTTCAAGACGTAGGACGAGTCTTCGATCCTCCCCGCGCGGATCACCACGTCGAGCATATTTTCCACCGGGTCCAGTCTTCCCGGAATGACCAGTTCCACGCGTACCTCCGGATACTTGCGGCAGAAGCTGGGCAGCAGCGGTGCCAGAAACGTCCGAGCGAACGTCACCGGAACGCCCACCCGCAACAGCCCGCGCGGTTCGCTCCGGTAATGCGTCACGGCGCGCTCCGCGTCTTCCGCTTCGCTGATTGCCCGTTCGCAGTGCGAAAGGAATAATTTCCCGGCCTCAGTCAACGCCAGCCGGCGCGTGGTGCGCTGCATCAGCCGCGTGCCGAGGCTTGTCTCTAACGCCCGCAGATGCTGACTCACCGTGGACTTCGGCATCGCCAGAGCCTTTGCCGCGCGCGTGAAACTCCCGGACCGCGCCACCCAGACAAATGTCTGCATTTGATTCAAATCCATTCGCCTGGATTGTTCCATTATTAGGACAGTCTATGCACAAATCGGATATTGTGCAATACGCAGCCCCGCTTTACTCTAGGTTCATTGCTCTATGAGCCCGATCGACCAACCTGACATGGCCCGCGCCCTCCACGCGGCCGACCGCCTCGAAATCATGCAACTGGGGGCCCGCTTCGATAACGCTCTTGATGCCGAAGACGCACAAAAATTCGGGTCCGTCTTCGTCCACAACAGCGTCCTCGCCGGGTTTTGGGGGGAATCCAGGGGCCCCGAACAGATCGAAGGCGCGTTCCATTTTATGCTCGCCACCTTCGCCCGCAACCGCCGCCACGTCGTTTCCAACCAGGAAATCGGCGTGCATGGCGACTCCGCGGAGATGCTTTCCTACCTCACGGTCTTCGACCGCCAAACCCTCGCCCTCATTGGCACCGCCGCCTTCCACGACACCCTTCGCCGAGAGGACGGCTCGTGGCTGTTCACCCGGCGCACGCTCAATGCCGATCCGAACGTAGACTCAATCATCGAATCCCTCAGGAGCCACTCATGAACGCCACCATGCGCTGTGTCGCCTACCATCGTTTCGGAGATCTCGATGTACTCAACGTCGAGACCCTACCTGAGCCGGTTGTGCCCGAAGCCGGAGTGCTGGTTGCCGTTCAGGCGGCCTCCGTGAACGTCATCGATTCCCGAGCAAGGCGTCACGAACTTGGTCCGCTCGTCAATAAGAAGTTTCCGAAGATACCCGGTGCCGATTTTTCCGGCCGCGTCGTTCAGACCGGTCCCGGTGCGAACCGGTTTAAGGTGGGCGACGAGGTCTACGGCGCGACGAATCCTTTTCAGGGCGGCGCCTTGGCGGAGCGCGTCGCCGTTGGCGAAGAGCAAATCGCGCGGAAACCCGCCGGCCTCAGTTGGGAACAGGCCGCCGCTCTCCCCATCACCGGTCTCGCGGCGCTCTATTCACTGCGCGAACTGGGTAAGACCCACAGCAGCACCGAAGTGCTGATCCACGGCAGCACCGGAGGCGCCGGCATCATGGCCATCCAGATCGCCAAGCTCCTCGGGGCGCGCGTCACCACGGTTTCCAGCAGCAAGGGCCTCGCCCTTTCGCGTGAGCTCGGCGCAGACGAGACTCTTGATTACAGTGCGGGGCCCGTCGAGTATAAGCGCACGTTCGACGTCATTCTGAACTTTTCAGGCCACTTGCCGTTCGCCGCGGCCCGCGCTCATCTTTGTCCCTCCGGCCGGTTCATCGAACCTTCTCCAAGCATCCCCGAATTCATCAGCAGTATGCTGGCGAATCCATTCCGCCGGCAGAAGGACCTGATGCTTCAGACCGAAGCCCACCGGGCAGATTTGGAGTACTTGAACCAGCTCACCGGCTCAGGCAAGCTGAAAATCATCGTCGCACAGACGTTTCCGCTTTTGGCCGCTCGAGAAGCCTACGCCCGGCAGGAAGCAGGTGGGACGATCGGTAAAATTGTGGTCAACGTCCCTTCCTGAGTGCCTCTTGGGAAATGCCAGCCGCTTCGGGGATATCATAAGAACGTGGCTACAAACGACCCCCTCCTCCGCTGGCGCAGCGAATTTCCCATCCTGGACCGCTCCGTCTACATGATCAGCCACTCCCTGGGAGCCATGCCGCGCCGCACCCGCGACCGGCTCTCTCAATTCGCCGACCAGTGGGACACACGCGGCATCCGCGCCTGGGAGGAAGGCTGGTGGGAAATGCCCGTCACCGTGGGCAACCTGCTGGCGAAAATCATCGGCGCGGGCGATGGCGAAGTCGTGATGCAGCAAAACGTCTCCATCTGCCAGCAGATCGTGCTCTCCTGCTTCGATTGGACGAAAAAACGCAACAAGATCGTCTCCGAGGCGATGAACTTCCCTTCGAACCTTTATAACTACGAGCGCCTGGGTGCGCGCGTCGTGCTCGTGCCATCTGCAGACGGCATGACGATTCCGCTCGACAAAATGCTGGCCGCGATCGACGAGGAAACCGCGCTGGTCTCCGTCTCGCACGTGCTGTTTCGCAGTTCCTTCCAGCAGGACTTGGCCGCGCTCACCCGCCGCGCGCATGAAGTGGGCGCAATGATCGTAGCGGACCTATATCAATCCGCCGGAACGGTTCCGGTCAACGTCCGCGAGTTGGGTGTGGACTTCGCCGCCGGAGGCTCTGTCAAATGGCTCTGCGGCGGCCCCGGCGCGGGCTATTTATATGTCCGCCGCGATCTGTGGGACTCGCTCCAGCCGCGCGCGACGGGTTGGGCCGCGCACAGTCAGCCCTTCATGTTCGCCCAGGAGATGGATTACGACCATTCCATCAACCGTTTTCAGAACGGCACGCCCAACGTCCCTGCGATGTTCTCCGCCATGTCCGGCTACGAAATCATCGGCGAAATCGGAGTCGAGAATATCCGCACCAAATCCATCCGCCAGACCCAGAAGCTGATTGCGCTCGCCGAAGACGCCGGCTTCACCGTCAAGTCGCCGCGCAATCCCGCCCACCGCGGAGGCACCGTTGTGATCGACGTTCCCAACGGCTATGAAATCGTGAAAGAACTGGCCCGCCGCGACGTGTTGATGGACTACCGTCCCGGCGCCGGCATCCGCATCGCCCCGCATTTCTACACCACCGACGGCGAACTGGACATGGTCATCCACGAAATCAACGCCCTGGCCGCCGTCGCCCGGGTTTAGCGGCTAGCGCACCGGAAACCGGCGAAGGGGACAGCCTTCTGTGTCCCCAACCCACTGGTGCCGCAGTTCCAACAAAAACATGACCGGTGGACGCAGCGGGCTGTCCCCTTCGCTCCCGGGATGCCCGTCGGGCGGTGTGTTTTCATCCGGGACTCTAACGCCGGGGGCTGCGCAGCCCCGTCCGTCTAAGCCCGGGGATAACGCGAGCATCTTTCTGCCACGCGTGAGCATGCGGGCCGGATCGCTGGCATCAACTCACCGCAAGTGGATGCATGGCGGCTCCATGGCCGACCCGAAACATTTCTTTCCTCTTCTGTTTTTTACCGGTTTCCGCTTACAATGGGAAAAGGTGCTAACGGGAACCTTGAACCAGCTCTTTCTGGACGTCGACTTCTGGGAGCTTGTGAGGACCTCCGGGCCCGTCACGATCAGCGTGCTGGCGGTTCTGGTGATTTGCTCACTTTCGTCCTGGACCATTATTTTTTCGAAGTGGAGCGGATTCCGCCGCGCCAAGAACGCCAACCTGCGCTTCCTGCGGGCGTTCCGCAAATCCTCGCGCCTGGACGCCGTCGCCGCCGCCACCGAACAGTTCCGCGCCGCTCCGCTGGTCGTCGTCTTCGATTTCGGCTATAGCGAAATCTGCCGCCAGATGGCCGCGCGTCCCCCGGTCCAAAACAAAATGGCGCTGGAACGGACGCTGCAAATCGGCATGAGCGAGGAAATCAGCCGCCTGGAACAGAGCATGAACTGGTTGGCCACCATCGCCACGGTTTCGCCGTTTATCGGCCTGTTCGGCACGGTGTTCGGCATTATCGACGCGTTCCAGAAGCTCGCGCTGGAAGGCTCGGCCAGCATGAAGAGCGTCGCACCCGGCATCGCCAGCGCATTGATCACCACCGGCATCGGACTGTTCGCGGCCATCCCCGCAGCGGTGTTTTACAACTACTTCAGCAACGCGGTGAAGGAAATGGGCGCGCGCATGGAAGACTTTTCACTGGAGTTCCTCAACATGACCGAAAGGAACTTCGAGGAGCCGCAATAAACCGGTATGGCGTTCTCTTCGGGATCGTCGGGCGGCGGCATGAGCGGGCGTGGGCGCAGGCGCTTCGGCGCGTCCAGTAACGCTCTGGCCGAGATCAACATCGTTCCGCTGGTGGACGTCGTGCTCGTCCTGCTGATCATCTTCATGCTCACCGCGCACGTCATGGATTACGGCCTGCAGGTGGACGTCCCGAAGACCAGGATCACGCAGCAGACCAACGAGATTCTGCCCTACGTGACCATCCGCAAAGATCAGACGCTCAGCCTGAACGACAAGCCCGTCAACATCCACAACCTGACCACCCAGCTCGAACAGCGCTTCAAGGGACAAAAAGTGATTTACGTCGTGGCCGACGGAGCCGTTCGCTGGGACGTCATGGCTCAGGTGCTGGCAGAACTTTCCGCCGCGAAAATTTCACCGAAGATGGTCACCAAGCCCCTGGAGAAGAATCAATGACGGCAGGCGTGCTGACGCGGCCCGATCCCTCCGGCCGGGCACTCGCCTTCGCTATCGCGCTGCACGCGGGCTTGGTTGGCTCTATTTTTCTGTTCAACTGGATCCAATCGCGCGGACCTTCCTTTGGCGATCCCAATGCCGGCGGCGCAAGCGTCGGCGTTGAAGCGGTGGATAAAATTCCGCTGCCACAATCCGGCCCGAAGAATCCGGTGGCGCACGATTCCGATTCGGAAGCGCCGGAAGCGAAGCCGGAAAAAATCGAGCGCGAGAAGGAGATGGCCGACGCGGTGAAGCTGAACCTTCATAAAGAGAAGGACAAGAAGAAATCGGCCAAGGAAGCTGTCCACAAGCGCCTGAAATCCTTCGATCAGTTGGAGGCGAACCAAATCACCAGTTCGCGTTCGCAGCAGATGTCCGATCCGATGTTCAGCGAGCGCGCCGGCTCCGGACGCATCGGCACCGGCATGAACACCACGCTCGGGTCGCAGTTTGGAGCCTATGCCGCGCAAATCCGCGACCAGATCGCGCGCAATTGGAACACGGGCGACGTTACGGTGCGCCAGGGGCCGATCGTCATTGCCCGCTTCGATCTGATGCGCGATGGGAGTATCCGCAACCTAGTTCTCTTCCAGACCAGCGGCATTTATTCGCTCGATACGTCGGTGCGCAGAGCCATTGAAACGGCACATTTGCCGCCATTGCCCGTCCAGTTCGATAAGAGCTCGGCCCGCTGCGAGTTCAGTTTTGAGCTAAAAAAATGAAGACTAAACTCATTCTTGCCTCCTTCGCTGCGCTGGCTGCGGGTGCGATTTTTCTGGCTGCGCAGAACCCTCAAATCGGCGGAGAAATCTTTGGGGTCGGTGGCAAAAAGCCCCGCATGGCCGTGATCGATTTCCGCGGCACGGGGGACGCGCAAAAATACATGGCGACGTTCAACTCCACGCTGTGGGATGAGCTGAACAACTCCGGCGTCCTCGAAATGGTGGGCAAGTCATTTTATCCGCTCGAGGTTCCGCAGCAGCCTCAGGACTTCAAGCCGCCGACGCAACTGCAAGGCCTGCGCCGCGGCGATCCGCCGCGCACGATCAAGGCGGGGCCGTGGCTCACCGATTGGTCGGAGCCTCCCACCAGCGCCAATTATCTGGCCTTCGGCTATACCGCCGTGCAGGACGGACGCCTGCTCTTGCGAGGATTCCTGTTCAACGTCGGCCAGCCGGATCTGCAAAGCGCGGATCTCATTCACAAGCTGTACTTCGGTTCATTGGACGATGACGGCGCAAAGAAAGTGGCGCGTGAGTTCGCCGCCGACATTCTGCAGCAATTCGGCATGAAGAGTCTCGCCGGCACCAAAATCTTCTTCGTTTCGGACCGCACCGGCAACAAGGAAATCTGGTCCATGGATTACGATGGCTCGAACCAGAAGCAGATGACGTTTTATCACAGCATTTCGAAGCAACCCGTGGTCTCCGCCGACGGACGCATGTTCGCATTCAATACGCTAGTGAAAGATAGCTGGCAGATTATGGTGCACTCGGCGGCAACGGGCAAGAAGCTGCCGTTTTACAATCCCGTTTCTTCCACCATTGAAACGCCGGAATTTACGCCGGACGGCAAACGCATTCTCTTTTCGGCCAGCATGAACGGATGGGTAAATATCTGCATCGCCGACGCCAACGGAGGCAACATGACGCAGCTCACGCGGGTCAAGGCCGCCGAGGTTTCGCCGCGCGTCAATCCCAAGACCGGGCGCGATGTGCTGTTTATTTCAGGCCGCAGCGGCATTGAGCAGCTCTGGCGCATGAACATCGACGGAGGCGACGTCGAAATGATCACCAACGGCGAGGGTTACGTCGCCAATCCGTCCTGGAGCCCCGAAGGCACCGCCATCGCCTTCGCCTGGACGCGCGGCTATGAACCCGGCGCGTTCAACATCTTTGTCATGGGCATCGCCGACAAGAAATACGTCCAGCTCACCTCCGGGCAAGGCAAGAATGAGAACCCGTGGTGGGCTCCAGATGGGGTGCATCTGGTCTATCAGTCGACCCGCGGACGGAACATCCAGATTTACAGTATGCTCGCCAATGGGCGAAATCAGCAGCAATTGACCACGGTTGGAAATAACACCCAGCCTGTATGGGCGAACGCGATAAACTAAGGTAACGTAATGGGAAGGGATAAATTCATGCGCAAATCTACGGTTGTGGCTGTGTTGGCGGCGGCCCTGATGATCACGGCTGCGGGGTGTAAGAAGAAGACGCCGGTGGCCACCACGCCCCCGCCACCTCAACCAACGAGAACCACCGAGCCGGCCTCCCCCACGGCTCTGGCCGTGCGCATCAATAGTTTCACGGGTGAGCCTCGCTCCATCGAACGTGGCCAATCCGCCACCCTGCGTTGGTCCGTCGGCAATGCCACGGATATTTCCATCGACCAGGGCCTCGGCTCAGTTTCGGCCAATGGCAGCCGCCAGGTGTTCCCCAGCCAGACGACCACCTACACGCTAACAGCCAAAGGCGCGGGCAGTGCGGACACGCGCTCGGTGACCATTGAGGTTTCCAGCAGCGTGCCTCCGCCGCCCGCGCGCACCGCGGCGGCGAAGATGTCCAGCGCGGAGATTCTGGGCCGCGACACGCAGGACGTTTATTTCGACTACGACAAGAACGACATCCGCGCCGATGGCCGCGATACGCTGACGCGCGACGCCAGCGTGATCAAGGGCATCCTGGGCGCGGACCCGTCCTTCATGATCGTGATTGAGGGCCATTGCGACGAGCGCGGCTCCGAAGAATACAACCTGGCGCTGGGCGACCGCCGTGCGCTGGCCGTGAAGGAATTCCTGGTGCAGTTGGGGATTCCGGAAACCAACTTGAAGACCATCAGCTATGGCAAGGAACGTCCGGTCTGTACCGATGAGAACGAAGCTTGCTATCAGAAGAACCGGCGCGGCCACCTCGCCCCGGCGCAGTAACGGAGGATTGATTGCATGAGAGCGTTTCTGCTATGTCTTGCCTTGTCGCCCGCCATTCTGGTGGGTCAGAAGAGGGAAGAGCTTGTATCGATACAGCGTGACGTGGCGCAGCTTGAGGACAACGTCAAGCAGTTGCAGAAGTCTCTCGACGAGAAGACAACGGCGATGATGGCGCTGTTGCAGCAGGCGGTGGATCAGGCCAATAAGAACGCCGCCACTCTCGCCGCGATGCAGAGGGAGACGGACCAGAAGCTGGCGGAGCAGCAGACCAAGCTGGTGACGCCCGTGGCCACGCTCAGCATGAAGGTGGAAGACATGTCGGGCGATTTTTCGCGCGTTCGTGAAAATGTGGCGGAGCTGGTGAGGAAGTTCAACGACCTGGATGGCAAGGTGACCGATATTTCCCAGACCCTTCGAACGATGGCCGCCGCCGCAGCGCCTCCGCCTCCGCCAACCGATACGGTGCCCACGTCCACCACGCCGCAGCCCCCGCCGGGCATGTCCGCCGAGCTCAGCTACAACACCGCCTACTCCGACTACATGGCAAAGAAAGACGAGTTGGCGCTCGACGAATTCGGCAAGTATCTGCAGTATTTCTCCGCCACGTCCCACGGGCCGGACGCGCAGTATTACATCGGACAGATTTACTATCGCGCCGAATCCTGGGCGGATGCCGTAAAGGCCTTCGACGCGGTTCTCGAAAAATTTCCCAAGAATCCAAAGACCTCCGAAGCCCAGTATTTTAAGGCCGTTTCGCTCATGAAGCAGCCCAACAAGAAGAACGACGCGATCCTCGAATTCAAGAACTTCATCAAGGATTATCCAGAAAGCGCGCACTTTCGGGAAGCACACACGCACTTGAGGGAACTGGGCGCGGAACGCCCTCCCGCCAGACCCAAAAAGTAGGAACCCTTATGCCGGCTCCAGCCGAGCCTCTCCTCACTTACGAAGACATCGCCGGGATGATTGAGCATCCGGTGCTCCAGCCGGAGTTCACAGAAGAAGACGTCCAGACCGGCTGCGAAATCGCGCGCCAGTATCGCTTGGCCGCGGTCACCGTCCGCCCCTCCGATGTCGAAGTGGCCGTATCTTGGCTGAAGGGCAGCGGCGTCGCCGTGGCCAGCGTGGTCAGCTATCCGCACGGCGCGTGCACCACGTCCGCAAAGCTCTATGAAACGCGCGACCTGCTGCGTCGCGGCGCCACCGAAATCGACACCGTCATCAACCTGGGCAAGCTGATCTCGCGTCAGTTCCAATACGTGGAAATGGAGCTCCAGCAAATGGCCGACGCCTGCCACGAGGCCGGCGCGGTGCTCAAAGTGGCCTTCGAAAACGGCTTCCTCACGCAGGATCTGAAGACCATCGCCTGCAAAATCGTCCGCCGCGCGGGAGTGGACTACGCACGCACCGGAACGCCCTATGGCCCCGCGCCGTATTCGCTCGAAGACATCGCGCTGATGAAGCGCCTGCTGGGCGACGCGGTGAAAATCAAAGCCAGCGGAGGCGTCCGCACGATTTCCGACGTGCTTGCGGTGCGCGAAGCAGGCTGCACGCGCATCGGCACCATCGCCGCAGTGTCGATCTTAGAAGACTGGAAAGCCCAACTCAAGCCCAAGACCTGAGCCGCATCCTTATTCCACCACCCTGATGCGGATGCGCGAACCGTCCGCGCCGCCGTGATAAACACGCTCCGTCGCTTTCTGAAAATCGCTTGTCTTGGCCGTGGGAATATCCAGGAACACTTGCGGATTGCGATCCGTCAGCGGGAACCACGAGCTTTGGATCTGAACCATGATCCGATGCCCTGTGCGGAAGACGTGGCAAATATCGGGCATCCAGAAGCCAATCTGCGCCGGCTTGCCCGGGACAAACGGCTCCGGCTTGTCGAACCCGTTGCGGAACTTGCCGCGAAAAGGTTCGCCGCGGACCAGTTGCTGATACCCTCCCATGTGGACGCCCTTCGGATTCGGATCCGGGTTGGGATAATCGTTCGGATACACGTCAATCAGCTTCACCACGAAATCGGAATCGGTGCCCGAGGTGGACACATGCAGCAGCGGCTGGATCGACCCGGCGATGGTGACGTCTTTCTCAAGCGGCTCGGTCTGATACGTCAGCACGTCGGTCCTGCGCGAGGCGAAGCGCTGATCGTACGTCATATAATCGCCGGGCATTCCCTGCCCTACCTCGGCCGTAACCGGAACCGGCTTCGCGGGATCGCTCACATATTCGTCGAACGCGGCGGCTTTCGCAGGATCGAACGTCAGCGTACCGTTCGGCCCGAAAAACAGCGATTTCTCGCTGGAATTTTTGGGAGGCCACTGATCGAAGCGCGTCCACTCATTGGTTCCGGTGGCGAAGAGCCAGGCTTTGGGCGCGGGCGGACCTTTCTTCTCTTTTAAATTGGCGACGAAGAACGGCAGCTCGATATGTTCGCGGAAATATTCGCCCGTTTTCGAGGCAAAATTGAGATTGCCGAGGGTGCTGCCATCGCCGCGCGACCATCCTCCATGCGACCACGGGCCCATCACCAGCGTCTGCGGCGAAACGGGGCCGTTCTTTTCGTTGGCGTAAAACAGCTTCAACGGACCGGACAGATCCTCGGCATCGAACCATCCGCCGACCCACAGCACGGCGGGCGTGACGTTCTTCATATGCGGCGCCTGCGCGCGCCCCTGCCAGAACGCATCGTAGTTCGGATGCTTCAGCAGATCGGTCCAGTAGACGTTCTCGTTGTGAAAGTATTTTTCGTTGGCGTTGGCCAGAGGCCCCATGCGCAGATAAAAATCGAACTGGTCCTGGGTGCCGAAATCGAAGCCCGCGCGCGGCCCCGGACGCTCCGGCTCGCCGCGAGGCTTGAAGCTCGTGTAGAAGCCGAAATTCGCCGCTAGATAAAACGCGCCGTTATGATACGCGTCGTCGCCGTTGCCGACGTCGCCCATGGGCGCCTGCGGCGAAGCGGCCTTCAACGCCGGATGCGCGTTGATCAGACTGAATGCGGCGTAGAAGCCAGGATAAGAAATGCCCCACGTGCCGACACGCCCGTTGTTGTTAGGAATGTTTTTGACCAGCCAGTCGATGGTGTCGTAGGTGTCGGTGCTTTCGTCGGATTCCTTGGCTGCGAGGTGCGTGTTATGCACGGGAACGTCGATAAAAGTGCCCTCCGAGAGATAACGCCCGCGCACATCCTGATAGACGAAGATGAAACCTTCCTTGGTGAAGGATTCCGACGGGCCGAGGCTGTTGGGGTAGTTGTCGACGCCGTAGGGACCGATGGAATAGGGCGTACGCTGCATCATGATGGGGTAGCGCTGGCTGGAGTCCTTGGGGACATAAACGCTAGTAAACAGCTTGACGCCATCGCGCATCGGGATGCGGTAGTCGAATTTCGTGTAATGCGAGTGCGTGTATTCGGCGCGCTGGCGGGCGGCGTCGGGCTGGGCTGGCGGCTGGGCGACGAGGGCGAGAGCGGAGAGAAGAAATAAGGCGATTTTCATGGTGCGAGATCGCCAGTATATCAGCGTTGCTTGTGGCATCGGTTTTGGCCTCACGCAGTCACGAGTGTTTGCCGCTTGGGCGGGGGTATGCTCCCCGGAAGCGTCTCGCGTTAAAATAACGCCCCGATACCGCAAACGAACCTTCTTTTGAATCATCGACTTCCTATTTTCAGCCGCGAAGGCCTCGGCCCTCGTCATGCAAAAGTGTAAATGGGGAAGTGCGAGGTTTGGGGCGAGTGGAAGTCCTAACTAGAGCATTTTTTAGGTTTTCGTAGCCCGAAATAGCAAACCACCGGAATTGACCACTCCGCCCTGGAGCCGCCATGGGTCAGCATGCAGGCAGCGGCAAGAAGGAACCAGCCCGCATCCTTACGGATGGCGGTTCGTAACGCATCGGAAACAGGCGGTCAAGTCTTGTCTATCTACGAAAACTAAAGAAGTGCTCGTTCTCGTGTAGATCAAAGAAAGTTGACGCAGCCAGGTGACGCGATAGCCGGCTTACTCCAGCGTTTGTGCGTCGTCAACAGACGAAAAGCGCCCCGAGTCACGATTCAGAGGAGTTGCGCCTGCGACATAGCTTTCCGGGTCGCGGTGCGAAGGCAGCAGCCGCTGGACCAGGGTGCCCCTCAGGAGCATCTTATCTGGGTTCAACGGGCAGGAGATTCGACCCGAGGGCTCGGAGCAAATGAGGGACCAGCAGGGGAATCGCTACTGGCAGGATAAGTACTGGTTCATCTCAGTGCTGAAAGCACTTCAAAACAACGAGGTCTTCGCGCAGAAGCCGCAGTAGGCTGAGTTTGCGTTGTCGCTATTTTCATTCGCATCGCTGGTTCCCGCCCTGACGCGCGGGTTGTGAGCCCGGCCGTGAGCCATGGGAAACCTGACGGTTGACCTCCAAACGTCACCCTCGGGCCATATTCCTTGCCGATTTTCTAAGGCGCGACTGGTCACGGTAGAATCAATCCTGTAATGACGAAATTTCCTGGTGTGGATTATCTGCTCATCGATTCCCAGTTGAACGAGCAGGAAAAGATGGTCCGGCAGACGGCCCGGCAGTTCGTGGATGAGCGCGTGAGTCCGGTGATCCGCGACGCGTTTCGCGACGGGCGCTTTCCCACGGAGCTGATCAGCGAAATGGGACGGCTCGGCTTCCTTGGCGCGAATCTGGAAGGCTATGGATGCGCCGGCATGTCGAACGTCGAATACGGGCTGATCATGCAGGAGC
>Ga0209698_10004073_pt1 | contig 16162 bp, 12 predicted proteins | sample LitLauG_LLR_2012_FD_187203 | JGI IMG/M metagenome (GOLD analysis project Ga0209698, IMG submission 187203) | Freshwater sediment microbial communities from Pennsylvania, USA - Little Laurel Run_MetaG_LLR_2012 (SPAdes) (version 2) | ecosystem: Environmental > Aquatic > Freshwater > Creek >...
ACGACACGGTGCGCGCCGTGTTCGCGGTGACGCCGTCGGCGCTGCGGCGGTCGGCGTCGGGCGGAGCGGCGCACGGCCGCGTCGCCGGAGCGTCGGGCGCGCTGGCGCTGCGCCTCCCCTTCCGCCTGCCACTGTCGCCGGACTCGGTGTTCGGGCACCTGGCCGCCACCGCCGTCCCCGGTGTGGAAGAGGTGGTCGGCGACACCTACCGCCGGACCCTGCGCCTGCCCCATGGTCCCGGGATCGTGGGGCTGACCCCGCGGCCTGGCCACATCGACTGCCGGCTCGAACTGACCGACCTGGCCGACCTGCCGGCGGCCATCGCCCGCTGCCGTCGACTCCTCGACCTCGACGCCGACCCCGAGGCCGTCGACGAGGCGCTCGCCGCCGACCGTCGGCTGGCCCCGTCGGTGGCCGACGCGCCCGGCCGGCGGGTGCCCCGGACGGTGGACGGCGACGAATTCGCTGTCCGGGCGGTGCTCGGCCAGCAGGTGTCCACGGCCGCCGCCCGCACGGCCGCCGCCGGCCTGGTCGCGGCCCACGGCGAGCGGCTGGACGCACCGTCCGGAGCCCTGACCCACCTGTTCCCGGCGTCCGGCGCGTTGGCCGGCGCCCGACCCGCCCTGCCGGCGTCCCGCGCCCGCACGCTGGCCCTGGTGGTCGACGCACTGGTCGACGGGCGGCTGGACCTCGGGCCCGGGTCCGACCGGGACCGCGCCCGGCGGACGCTGGCCGACGTCGCCGGCGTCGGACCGTGGACGGTGGAGATGGTGGCCATGCGGGCGCTGGGTGACCCGGACGCGCTGCCGGTGGGGGACCTCGGCGTCCGGAGGGGAGCCGGCCGTCTGGGGCTGCCGGACCGCCCGGCGGATCTGACCGGGCACGCCGAGCGGTGGCGGCCGTGGCGGGCCTACGCCATCCAGCACCTGTGGGCCGCCACCGACCACCCGGTGACCCGGTGGCCACCACCACCGGGCGCCCCAGCGGCGCCCCACCCCACCCGACCGTCCAGAACACGTCCCACGAAGGAGCACCCACGACCATGACCGCACCCGAGACCGTGCCCGCCCTCGACGGCGTGGGCGACACCACCGTGCGCTTCACCGTCCACCCGAGCCCGATCGGCCCGCTGACCCTGATGGCCAGCGACGGCCACCTCACCCGTCTGGAGATGGAGGACCAGGCCCATGCGGTGTCGCCACCGACGGGGAGCCGACGGGACGACGCCTGCTTCGCCGAGGTGCGGGCCCAGCTCGACGAGTACTTCGCCGGCCGGCGGACCGAGTTCGCCCTCCCCCTGCGGGTCGAGGGCACGGCGTTCCAGCAGGCGGTGTGGGCCCAGCTGCGCGCCATCCCCTACGGCACCACCATCAGCTACGGCGAGCTGGCCCGGCGGGTGGGCAACCCGAAGGCCTCCCGGGCCGTCGGACTGGCCAACGGCCGCAACCCGGTCGCCGTCATCGTGCCCTGCCACCGGGTGATCGCCGGCGACGGCTCGCTCGGCGGCTACGGCGGCGGGCTCGACCGCAAGACCGCACTGCTCGGCCTCGAGGGCGTCCGCACCGGGTGACCGGCCCGCCGGGGGCGCGGGGGACGCGTCGTAGGCTGGAGCCCATGGACCGCCCGCCCGACGAGGGAGCAGCCGCCGACGGCCCGTCCGGCCCCCGTCCGCCGGTGGCCCACCACCCGCTGGCCGTGATCGTGGTCGACCACGGCTCGCGCCGGGTCAAGTCCAACGAGTCCATGGAGGTGTTCGTGCGCGCGTCGGCCGACCGCCTCCCGTACCCGATCGTGGAGCCGGCGCACATGGAGCTGGCGGAGCCCTCGATCGGGACGGCGTTCGACCGGTGCGTCGCCGCCGGCGCCGTCACCGTGGTCCTGGCCCCCTACTTCCTCGGGCCGGGCAACCACTGGGACCGGGACATCCCGGCGCTGGCCGCCGAAGCCGCCGCCCGTCATCCGGGTGTCGCCTGGCTGGTGTCCGCTCCGCTCGGTCCGCACCCCATGCTGATGGACCTGGTCGACCGGCGGGTGGAGCACTGCCTCGCCCATGCCTCCGGGGCGGCCGGCCCGTGCCCGGCGTGCGTGGGGACGGACCGCTGCACCCTGCGGTGCTGAGCGGGCCCGGGCCCGGGTCGCCCCGGGGCGGAGGTGCACCGGTGAGCGACGTCGTCGTGGTGGGCGCCGGGCTGGCCGGCCTGGTCTGCGCCGCCGACCTGGTGCGGGCCGGGGTGGCCTGCGCCGTGGTGGAGGCGTCGGACGGTGTCGGCGGCCGGGTCCGCACCGATGCCGTGGACGGCTTCCTGCTCGACCGGGGGTTCCAGATCCTGCTGACCGCCTACCCCGAGGTCGGCCGCCGCCTCGACACGGCCGCGCTCGACCTCCACGAGTTCGCCCCCGGGGCCGTGGTCCGCACGGCCGACGGCATGTGCGCGGTGGGCGATCCGCTGCGCCGGCCGTCCCAGCTGGTCGCCACCGTCCGCGCTCCGATCGGATCCCTGGCCGACAAGCTCCGCCTGGCCCGGCTCGTCCTGTCGGTGCGGACGACGTCCGCCCGTGACCTGCTGCGGGCCCCCGACTCGACGACATCGGCCCGACTGCGCTCGGCCGGGTTCGGCCCGACCATGATCGAGTCGTTCTGGCGACCGCTGTTCGCCGGGATCCAGCTCGACCCTGACCTCGAGGTGTCCCGCCGGCGCTTCGACGTCGTGCTCAAGATGCTGGCCTCGGGGTCGACGGCCGTGCCGGCGGCCGGCATGGGGGCGATCCCCGCACAGCTCGCCGCCGGCCTGCCGGACGGCACGGTGCGGCTCGGCGCCCGGGTGGACCGGATCGACGGCACCACCGTGCACCTGGCCGACGGGGAGCGGATCGCCGCCCGGGCCGTGGTGGTGGCGACCGAGGGACCCGAGGCCCACCGGCTGCTGGGCGCCGCCGTCGACGACCCGGGCTCACGGGCGGTGGCGTGCTGCTGGTTCGCCACCGCACGGCCGCCGCTGGCCGGTACCGCGCTGGCGCTCGACGGCACCGGCGCCGGCCCGGTCCGGAACCTGGCGGTCCTCAGCCAGGTGGCCCCGACCTACGCTCCCCCGGGGCGCCACCTGGTGGCGGCGGCCGTTCCCGGCCCCGACGCGCTCGCTCCGGGCCTGCGTTCCCGGGTGGTGGAGCAGCTGGCCGGCTGGTTCGACACGGCGACGGCCGACTGGGAGCACCTGCGGACCGACGTGATCCCGCACGGGCAGCCGCGCCAGGCACCGCCCTTCGCACCCCGGCGGCGGGTGGCGCTGGGTGGCGGCCGGTTCGTGTGCGGCGACCACCGCGACACCGCCTCGATCCAGGGGGCGATGTTCAGCGGCGAGCGGACGGCGGTCGCGGTGACCCGGCACCTGGCCGGCTGACCCGGCGGTGGGCGAACGGGTGCGGCTTGGTGGTACTCAGCCGGCGCAGCGGTCGCCCAGCCACGGCTGCTGGCCGTCGAGGGCGAAGAGGGTGACCGCCGCCGTGTCCTGCTCGGCATGGCTGGCCCGGTCGGGTGGCACACCCACCAGCTGTCCCAGGCCGGCGGCCTGCACGGCGGAGTTCCAGGTCGGCTGGCTGAACTGGAACGCGCCCATGTAGAGCCCGTTGGGCGACACGATGCCGTAGTTCCCGCCGGACTCCGCCTGCACCACGCATGTCAGGAAGCCGTTGAGGGCCGGGTCGGACAGGCTCGGGTACGGGTCGCCCGAGGGGGAGGGCGCCGGACCGGGAGTGGTGGTCGTCGGGGACCCGACGGTCGACGGGGGGATGGTGGCCGCGGGCGAGTAGGCGGCGGTCGAGGAGGCCGACGGTGCTGCGGCCCGCGGGGTCCGGGCCACCGCCGCGGCCGCGGCCTTGGCCTGGGCCGCCTGCTGGGCGGCCACCGCGGCCGCCAGCTGCCCGGTGACGCTGGCCTGCTCGGCCTGCAGCTGGGCGGCGGCGGTCGTCGCCTGGGCCAGTGCGGCGACCCGGCTCGACTCGTCGGCCCGGTCCTGGGCCTGGCGGGCCTGCAGCTCGGCCTGCTGGGCCTGCAGTGCCCGCTGAGCCGTGTGCAGCTGCGCCATGTCCGAGGTGATCGTGCCGACGGCCAGGCTCGTGTACTCGCTGGCCGCCTGGGCCCGGGACGAACCGCCGGCGAACAGCGAGGCATCGGTGTTCGACGAGTCGGCACCCGAGTTGACGTAGGCGCTGATGGCCTGGTCCCGGACCACGCGCAGCTGTCGGGCGATCGCCTGCTGGTCGGCGCCCAGCTGCCGGCCCGACTGGGCGATGGCCGCCTGGTCCGCGGCGACCCGGGCCGCGGCGACCGAGGTCTGCTGCCGGGCGGCGTCCACCTGGAGCTGTTCGAGGACCAGGTCGCGGGCGACGGTGGCGGCCTGGGCCTGGAGTCCGGCGACGGAGTCGGCGCCGGCAGGGCGGAGCGCCGCCCCGATGGGGAGGGTGGCGAGGAGCACGAGCACGGGGAGACACAGGACCCGGACCAATCGACGGGCCGTCCCGGCGGTGTCTGGCCCCGTCAGCGGGGTCGAACCGGTGGGTAACACAAGGTGCGCCAATTTAGGGGGGTCGCCGGCCCGGGTCCAGCCGGGGCAGCCACCCAGGTCAGGGGGTCGCGGGCCGGAAGGTTCCCTCCTCCGGGCGGCGCCGGTCGCGCCCGGGAAAAGGGACCTTGGGCCCTGGGATGCCGGTCGGTGCCGCCGTAGGTTCACCCCAGGGGCGACGACCGGGGACGGGTGTCGGCGCCAGGTCCCCGGGGACAGAGGGAGGAGTGGCGGTGACGGACGACGAGCAGTTCATGCGGGGCCCCGATGCACTGGCCTGGAACATGGAGCAGGATCCGGGACTGCGCTCCACCATCGTGGCCGTCACCTGGCTGGACGCGCGCCCCGACGTGGACGTGCTGACCGCCCGCCTCGAGCGGGCCACCCGGCTGGCCCCCCGCTTCCGCCAGCGTCCGGTGGCCTCGCCCGCCGGTCTGGCCACGCCACAGTGGGTGGACTGCCCGTTCGACCTGTCGATGCACCTCCGCCGGATCGGGGCACCGGCACCGCACACCCCCGCCACCGTGGTCGAGTTCGCCCGCCGGGAGGCCATGACCGGGTTCGACCCGTCGAGGCCCCTCTGGTCGCTGACCCTCATCGAGGGGCTCGAGGGCGATCGTGCGGCCATGGTGATGAAGGTCCACCACTCGCTCACCGACGGCATCGGGGGCATGCAGCTCGCCATGCTCGTGTTCGAGACGACCCCCGAGCCCGCCCCGGTGGAGATGGTGCCGCTGCCGGAGACCGCACCGGTGCCGTCGGGCGTCGGACTGGCCGGGAGTGCCCTCGGCCACATCGTGACCCGTGCCGTGGGCGCGGCCCGGACCGGGATCGGCGGCGTGGCGCCGGCGGCCCGGGCCGTGGCCCGGCACCCACTCCGGTCGGCACTCGACCTGGTGGCCACCACGACGTCGCTCGGCCGGTTCGTGGCACCGGTGTCGGAGACCCTGTCCCCCATCATGACCGGGCGGAGCCTGGACCGGCACCTGGACCTGTTCGAGGTCGACCAGTCCGACCTCAAGCGGGCCGGGGCCGCCGTGGGCGGCACCCTGAACGACGTCTTCGTCTCCGCCGTCACCGGCGGGCTGCGCCGTTACCACGAACTGCACGGCGCCCCGGTGTCCGAGCTGCGGGTGACCATGCCGATCTCGCTGCGCCAGGAGGACGACCCCGAGGGCGGCAACCGGATCACCTTGGAGCGGTTCACCGTGCCGGTGGCCGAGGCGGACCCGGGCGCCCGGGTGCGGATGACCGGCTGGCGGTGCCGTGCCGCCCGCTACGAGGAGGCGCTGCCGCTGTCGGACGCGGTGGCCGGCGTGCTCAACCTGCTCCCACCCGGGGTCATCGGATCGATGCTCAAGCACGTCGACTTCCTCGCCTCGAACGTGCCGGGTGTCCAGTTCCCCCTCTACCTGGCCGGTGCGCCGGTGTCGGGCTACTACGCGTTCGGCCCGACCACCGGGGCCGCGGTCAACGTCACCCTGGTCACCTACCGGGGCACGTGCTGTGTGGGCTGCACCATCGACACCGCAGCGGTGCCCGATCCCGACAAGCTGACCGGCTGTCTGCGGGACGGCTTCGAGGAGGTGCTGGCCCTGGGTGGGGACCATCGCCCGGTCGTCACCCGGCACGCCGACCACCGGGACTGAGCCGCAGGGGACGACCTCAGTCGCCACCAGCCGGTGGGGGAGGGGTCACCACCCAGCGGAATGCGGTGCCGAGGAGCCGGGCCGAGGGCCGGACGGCCAACCGGTCACCGGCCGGCAGGGCCGGCAGGCGGAGCTGGCGACGGGCCCAGGTGGGGAGGATGCCCTGTGCCGCACCGACCAGGAGTCCGTAGGTGGCGACCTCGTGGGGCCACCGCCCGACGCCGCGCAGCACGAAGTTGCGGGCGTCACGCGCCTCGGGGGTGAAGGCCAGGCGCGGCCGCACCGCGACGAGGTAGGCGTCGAGTCCGGCGACCGACCGTGGCACGTCCACCGCGCCCAGGTCGTGGGCGACCGCTGCCATCTGGTCCAGGTAGTCGTCCTCCTCGGCTGCGGTGGGCCGCACCGGCGCGTAGGCACGGGTGGCGGCCAGGAAGCTGGACACCTCGGCCACGTGGACCCAGGTCAGCAGGTCGGGGTCACCCGCCGAGTAGCGGCGGCCGTCGCGGGCGGTCCCGGTCACCCGGGAGTGCACCCGACGCACCCGTTCGATGGCGGCACGGGCCTCCTCGCGGGTGCCGAAGGTGGTGGTCCCGAGGAAGGACGCCGTCCGTTCGAGCCGGCCCAGCGGGTCGGTGCGGTAGCGGGAGTGCTGGGCCACACCGGCCATGGCCAGCGGATGGAGCATCTGGAACAGGAGTGCCGACAGCCCGCCGATCAGCATGGCCGGCAGGTCCCCGTGGATGCGCCGGACGACCGAGCCGGGGGCGATGTAGGCGAGTGCCGGGTCGGCGCACGGCGGGGGTGGCTCCCGGGTCATCCCCATGGACCGGCGCACCTGGACCAGGGCCTGGGCACGCACCTGGTCGATGCCGCCCTCGGTGACCGCCCGACCCACGTCACGGGCTTCGGTGATGCGGAGCCGGGCGTCCATGGCCGTCGACCCTACCGGGGCCCGCCCGCACCGGGGTCGCGACCGGTCAGCCGGATCCGTCCCGACCGGCCGGTGTGACCTGCGAGCTGCCGGCGAAGGGATCGGCCACCAGGTGGCCGGCACCCGAGGACAGCCGCGCCGGTGGGTGTGACTCCAGCAGGTCGTCGCACCTCGGCCCGTCACCGGCGACGGCGCCGGCGTCGGCGAGACGCCCGAGGGCGAGGACCTCGTCGAGCAGCCGGTGGGATCCGGCGTCGAGCAGGGCCAGGTCGTCCGAGACCAGGGCCATGCCACCGGACAGTCCGACGGCCAGGGCCCAGGTGCGGGCGGCGGACTCGCCGAGTCCGGTGTCGGTCGTCCGCAGCATCAGGCAGTCCGGGTCGTTGAGCCACAGGCGACGGTGCATGAAGGACCGGGTCAACGTGTTGGTGAACGCGTGGCTGGTGGCGGGCTGGATCCCGAGGTAGCCGGGGACCACCTCGTCGGCGGGGTCCAGCGCCCACACCGGCGCCACGTCGGGTCCGATCCGGTTGGCGTCGACCAGTCCGACCACGTTGGCCAACGGGACCCCGCAACCCAGCAGGAAGGCGTCGTCCCCCGCTCCCCGGCGCAGGGCGGCGAACCCGGCCCGCACCCGTTCGGCCGGGGTCCGGGTCGGGTCGGCGTAGCCCCCGTCCACCGAAGGGGAGAAGGTGAAGTCGAGCTTCAGGTACGGGAAGCCGGCGTCGACCACCGCCGCGGCCACCTGCTCCAGATGCGCCACCACCTCGGGGTGGGTGGTGTCGAGTCCGTACATGAAGCCGTCCTCGCCCCCGCCCCACGGCGGGTTCCACCAGGTGCGGAGCGGACCGGCGTCGACCCCGTCGACCCGGTGGCGGGCGATCCAGTCCGGGTGGCGGCGCGCCACCTCGGAGTCGGGTGCCGCCAGGAACGGGGCGAGCCAGAGGCCCGGGGTGCGTCCGGCGGCGCGTATCGACGAGGCCAGACCGGCCAGGTCGGAGGGGAAGCGGTCGTTGGTCTCCAGCCAGTCGCCGATGGCGGCCTGGTATCCGTCGTCCACCTGGAAGACGTCGAAGGGCCAGTCGTCGGCCAGGGCCAGGTTGGAGCGGACGGCGGCCTCGGTCACGTCGTGGAAGTACTGGTACCAGCTGCACCACCCGGCCTGGAACGGTGCCGCCACCCGGGCACCGCCACGGGTCCCGACCCGGGAGGCCCACGCCTCGAGGAGGCCGGCGGCGTCGCGGTCCCCGGCGACCCCCGCCACCACGTCGACGTGGTGGAGCCCACGGACCTCGCCGGCCGCCAGCACCGCATCGCCCAGGAACGCCTCGGCCCGCACCTCGGTGCCGTCGTCCCCGGCCCGGACACGGACGGTGCCGTCGTGGCGGTCCCCGCCGTCGAAGCCGACGAGGACCGGTGCCGATCCCGGGTGACCGGCCAGCACGGTCACCCATTCGGAGCGGAGCTCACCCGGTCGGGCCCGCCGCTGGTCGGCATGGTGCACCGCCTGCAGGAATTCCAGGTCGGCCCGAAGCGACGGGTCGGTGTCGACCCCGACGACGCCGGTGGTGGACGGGCTCCACGACTGGTAGCCGTTGCGGAACATGCGGACCGGGGCGCCGTCGGTGTCCAGCCGGTACATGAGGCTGACGGACCGCACCCGGACCGGTCCGTCGCCACGGTTGGCGACGGACCAGGCGACACCGGAGTCGGTCGGGGTCAGGCGCACCTCGAGCGGACCGAGGCCCAGGACCTGCGCCGAGCCGTCGGTCGGGGCGTGCTCGGTGCGGTCGCCGTCCCGGTCGCCCAGGTCGGCCTCGGCGCGGATCGGGGCGAGGTGCACGGACCAACCGTAGAGGGGCGGGCCCGGCTGCGCCCGTGTGGCGGTCGGTCAGCCGGTGGGTGTGTTCGAGGTCGAGGCCTCGGATGCCGGCACGTGGGTGGCCGAGGTGGCCGTGGTGACGGTCGTGGCCGTCGTGGCCGTGGTGGGCTTCGGCGCCGATGCCGCCGTCGCTGTCGCTGTCCGGGTGAGCCCGGGGCGACCGGACGGGGCCTCACCCGGTCCGGCACCGAATTCGGCCACGGTGACCACCTTGCGGGTGCGGTCCGGATACGGGTCCGGGTAGTCGACCACGCGGACCCGGCCGGTCGGGATGTAGCGACCGCTGTCGATGACCAGCCGGGGAACGTAGGGATCGAGGCCCATGCTGCGGAACAGGCGCGTCGTCGGCTCCCAGATCGACGCCTGCTCGTGCCAGACCAGCCGGTCCAGCTGGCGGAGCACGATGAGCAGGGTGACCAGGGTCCCGGTCAGGACCCCGGCGACCAGTGCACCCCAGACCGTGCCGCCGGGCATGACCGCGATGAGGCCGACGATCATGGCCAGGAGCAGGAGCATCCCGATCCACTCGACCGGCATGAGGGACTGACCGGTGGTGGTGTCGATGAGCGCCCGCTCGGCGCTCATCTGGGCGCACAGCTCGACCATCTCCTTGTAGAGGATCTCCTCCTGGCTGGTGGCCGGGACGATGGCGTACACGGCCTCGACCAGCGCGTCGTGTGCCGGGGACGACAGGTGGTTGTCGACCAGCCGGTAGTCGATCTGACTGGTCAGCTGGGTGTCGACCAGGGCGCGCACCCGGGTGCGCGCCGGTTCGGGGAAGACGCCGACCATCTGGTGGATCGACTGGAGCGAGGAGTTCCCACGGGCCATCAGCTCGCGGATCATGGTCAGACGTTCCCGGGTCCGGGCGATGGTGAACGCCAGGAGCACGCCGAACAGGAACGTGGTCATGCTGGCCAGTGCCACCTCGACCGACAGGTTGAGGTGGACGGTGACGATGAAGTACGAGAGTGCGGCGGCGCCGAGGCCGGCCAGCACGGCCGGCCACATGATGATCTCCCCGTGTACGACGGACCGCACGGCACCCTTGATCGATCGCAGCACGGTGTGACGGTACCCCATGACCGGCAGGTCAAGCGACCGTAGATTGCGCTTCTGACCAGGTGTTACAGGTTGGAAACCAGGAGTTCACGCGCACGTCACCCGTGGGACACCGCACGATCACCTGCGGCGACTCGGCCAGGGTGCACACCGTTGCCACCGGACGGGTGTCCGGCGGATCAGACCGGGGCGTGTGTGAGCACACGCAGATCGAGGTCGTCGTTCGGCACGAGGAGCTCTTCGTGCCCCGTGTCGTACCGCAGGACCACGAACGGAGGTTCACCTCCGGGTCCCCAGGTGGAGAGCACTCGGCAGACGTAGCCCGCCCCGGCCCCGTCACGCTCGTTCACCAACAGCCGGTCACCGCTCTCGAGATGCATCCGCCGCCTCACCTTCCGAGGCCCCTCGGTGACCAGAGTAGTCATCGAGGGGTACAGAAGTGAGGATAGGGCTACGAGTTCATGAACCGTTCATCCCAGACGCCCCGCGGGCGCAGCCCGTGCGACGGGCGGCCTGCCGGTGCTACTCGGACGTCTCGACGATCAGCAGGTCGCAGTCGACCTTGCGCGACACCTTGTTGGCGATGGGGCCGAGGAGGAACCGGGCGGTGGACTGCATGCCCTTGGAGCCGACGACGAGGAGGTCGGCCTGCTGTTCCTGGGTGACGTGGATCAGCGCCTCGGACGGGTCACCGGCCACCGCCTGGTACGAGACGGCGGCCACGCCCTCGGCCTTGGCCCGCTCGGCCGCCTCCTTGGCCACGGACTCGGCCGCGCCCTGTGCGGCGGCGACCCACCCCGAGTCGATCGAGATGCCCGCCGCGGCCACGCCGGCCGGGGCCCGGTTGTTGAAGGCGGAGATGATGATCAGCTCGGCGCCGACGGCCTTGGCCAGCGCGGTCGCCTTGTGGACGGCCCGCTCGGCCGTGGCCGAACCGTCCGTGCCGACGACGATCCTGGTGGGGACTCCGCTACCTGATTGACCGCTCATCGACCGACCCTCCGTATCTGAACTCGCACCTGCGGACCTGCAGGCATGCACTTTCTACCGCACGGGCGCGAGCCCTGCTGTGGCACGTGCCCCCGGCGTCCGGTCTCAGGTGGTGGGGAGGATGAGGACCGAGCAGTTCGCCCGGTGGGCGACCGAGTTGGGGACGCTGCCCAGCACCCGCCGGGCGCCCTTCATCCCCTTGTTGCCGACCACGATCAGGTCGGCGTGCTCGCGGTCGGCCACCGACACGAGGGCGTCGGCCGGGTCGGCCGTCGCCGCGTGCACCTCGGTGGCGACGCCGTCGGCGGCCGCCTGGTCGGCCAGCCGGCGCAGCAGCACGTCGGCGTCGCCGGTCGACGCCATGGCGTAGCGGAACTCGTCGGGCACGTCGGATCCGCCGGTGGGCTTGGGCTTGTAGGCCGTCACGATGTGCAGCGTGCCGCCGGACATCTTGGCGAACTCGACGGCCTGGGTGAAGGCCTGCAGCGCCGTGGGCGAGTCATCGACGCCTACCACGATGGTGTTGTACACGGGTTCTCCTCGGGGTCGTCCGGGCGGGGCCGGGAACAGATGGGTGGATCAGTCGGTCTTGACGATGAGTACGGCGCACGGCGCCTGGTGGGCCACCGTGTTGGGGATGCTCGACAGCACTCGGCGCTGCATGCCCTGCGACCCGGCGACGACGAGGTCGGCCGACACCCGCTCGGCCACGTCGAGGACGGCCTGGGCCGGGTCGCCCCGCTGGTCGTGGGGCTCGACGGCCACGCCACGGGTACGGGCGCGTGCGGTCAGCTCGTCGAGCACGCTGCGGACGCCGCTGTCCGCCTGGATCGACTCGCGGAACTCGGCGGGCACACCGGCGGTCGACCGCGAGACCGGCCTGTAGGCCGAGACCACGTGCAGGGTCCCCCCGGACAACGCGACCAGGTCGATGGCTGCGTCGACGGCCTTGGCCGCCGTCGGGGAGGCGTCGGCGCCCACCACCACGGTCCGGAACATGGTGGCACTCTACGCACGCCGTCCGGAACCTGTCGATGGGAGATCCGTCGGCGGAGGCGCACCCTCGGACTGGCACCGGTGCCGGTCACCGTCGCGTCACGCAGGGGTCACCCGGCGTTCACACGCGGGTCCGATCGACGGCGGGATCCGGTGTCCACGGCACCGACCCGCCCCTCGACGATGGTTCGCACCGTGCCGATGGCGTGGGTGCGTGCGATCATTGATCGCGATGTCTGGCAGCCCACCACACCGGTCCGACGACCGGACGGCCGCATCGGAGCGGCCCGTCGGCCCCGGCGCCGGGGCGGTCGACCCCGAGCGGCTCGTCCCCTACCTGCCGCGCCTCAGCATCGACTGGCTGGCCGGCCGGTCGTCGGCGACGTACCGGGTGGAGCCGGGGACCGTGGTGTTCGTGGACATCTCCGGGTTCACCAAGCTGTCCGAAGGACTGGCCCGTCACGGCACGGTGGGTGCCGAGGAGCTGACCGCCACCATCGGCACCTGCTTCGTCGCCCTGCTCGATCTGGCCGTCGCCTACGGGGGCCGCCTGCTCAAGTTCGGCGGCGACGCACTGCTCCTCTACTTCGCCGGCGACACCCACGAAGCCCGCGGCTGCCGGGCGGCTACGGAGATGCGCCGCGCCCTGCGGACCGTCGGGCGCCTCACGGTCCTCGGCCAGAAGGTGTCGCTGCGGATGTCGGTCGGCGTCCACTCGGGGGAGTTCCACTTCTTCCTGGTCGGCGGCTCCCATCGGGAGCTCGTCGTGACCGGTCCTGCGGCCAGCACCACCGTCACGATGGAGGGCACGGCGGACGCCGGGCAGATCGTGGTGAGCCCGGACACGGCCGCCGGCCTGCGCCCGGGGGTGGTCGGCGAGGCGAAGGGACCGGGCTTCCTGCTCCGGCGGGCACCCGACGTCCCCGAGGACTCCTTCGTCCCCTTCGAGCCCGTCGACCCGCGAGCCGACATCCTGTCGGGCATCCCGGTGGCCCTGCGCGACGTGGTGCGCGCCCGACACCAGGAGCCCGAGCACCGCCGGGTCACCGTGGCCTTCATCCACTTCGACGGGACCGACGACCTGGTCGGGTCGGCCGGGCCCGCCGAGGCGGCCGACCAGCTCGACGAGCTGGTGCGCGCCGTGCAGGACGCCGCTGACCGGAACCAGGTGACCTTCCTCGCCACCGACGTCGACCACGACGGGGGGAAGGTGATCCTGACGGCGGGCGCCCCGTCGACGGTGGGCGACGACGAGCACCGCATGCTGCTGACGCTGCGGGAGGTGATGGACGCCGGGTGCCGGCTGCCGATCCGGATCGGCGTCAACCGCGGTGCGGTCTTCGTCGGGGAGATCGGCCCTCCGTACCGCCGGACGTTCACGGTCATGGGGGACGCGGTCAACCTGGCCGCCCGGCTCATGGCCAAGGCGGCGCCCGGGCAGATCGTGGCCGCCCCCGAGGTGCTGAGCCGGTCGCGTACCTCGTTCGCCACCGAGGAGCTCGCACCGTTCCTGGTCAAGGGGAAGGCGAAGCCGGTGCGGGCCTTCCTGGTCGGCGAGGCGGTGGGCGAGCAGGACGTGGGTCCGGTGGAGCGGTTCGGCTTCGTGGGCCACGGGCCCGAGCTCGCCGCACTCGCCGGATGGGCCGCCGAGGCGGCGGGGGGCTCGGGCCGGATGGTGGAGGTGGTCGGCGAGCCCGGGGTGGGCAAGACCCGACTCGTCGAGGAGGTCCGCGACCGGCTGCGCGACCGGCCGCAGCTGGCGGTGTCGTGCCAGATCTACGACGTCAACACCCCGTACCTGGTGGTGCGCCGACTGCTGCGCGAACTGCTCGGACTGCCGCCGCGGGGGTCCGACGCGGCGCTGGCCGCACAGTTCCTGGCCACGGTCGAGGAGCGTGCCCCGGACGTCCTGCCGTGGGCGCCGCTGATCGCCCAGGCGGTCGGGGTCCCGGTGCCGGACACGGACCAGACCCGCGAGCTCGACGAGGAGTACCGCCGGCCCCGGCTGGCGCTCGCGGTGCTCGAGCTGCTGGCCGGGATCCTGCCGCCGCAGGGACTGCTGTGCATCGACGACGCCCACTTCATGGACGAGGCCTCGGCGGACCTCATGGCCCACCTGGCGGCGGCGGCGCCGACGAGCTCCTGGCTCACCGTGCTGTCCCGCCGACCGGTGGAGACCGGGTTCGTGGCTCCCGAGGAGGGCGTCGCCCGTCTCGATCTCGGCCCGCTCGGGTCCAAGGACGCGATGGCGCTGGCCCGTAAGGTGTCGGCCGGCGCCGTGCTCACGGCACGCCAGCTCGACGCGGTGGTCACCCGGTCCGGGGGGAACCCGCTGTTCCTGCGGGAGCTGGTGGCGGCCGCGCTCGGCGGGGGCGACGTCGAGGCGCTGCCCGACACGGTCGACGGGGTGGTGGCCACCCGGATCGACGGCCTGGCCGCCGACGACCGCTTCCTGCTGCGTCGGCTGGCCGTCCTCGGACAGTCGTTCCCCCTCGAACTCGCCCGGGGCGTGCTGGAGGACCTGCCCCACACATCGGACCCGGTGTGGCGACGGCTCGAGGAGTTCGTGACGCGGGACGGGTCCGGGACGGTCGGGTTCCGGAACGTCCTGGTGCGCGACAGCGCCTACGACGGCCTGTCCTTCCGGCAGCGGCGCGCCATCCACAACCGGGCCGGCGACACCATCCGCAAGAGCACCTGGGACGCCGGCGACACCCAGCCCGAGATCCTGTCGTTCCACTACCTCCGTGGACAGCGCTGGGACGAGGCCTGGGACTACTCGTTGATGGCGGCTGAACGGGCGAAGGATGTCTACGCCAACTTCGAGGCCGCCGAGTTCTACGAGCGGGCGCTGCTGGCCGGACGGCGGATGGGCGATCGGACGACGGACGAGCTCACCCGGGCCTACGAGGAGCTGGGTGACGCCCGCAGTCGGACCGGTGCCTACGCACCGGCGGCGGCGGCCTACCGGGCGGCGCGGCGGCTGGTCCGGGGCGAACCGGTGGCCGAGGCCCGGGTGATCATGAAGCTGGCCAACGTCCAGGGCTGGCTCGACCGGTACGCCACCGCGCTCCGGTGGATCACCAAGGGCCTCGGTCTGCTGGAGGGCGTGGAGGGGGTACAGGCGTCACGGGTCCGGGCCGACCTGCTCGGCTGGTACGGACGGTTCTGCCAGGAGGCGGGGCACCACACCCGGGCGATCGACTGGTGCACCCGGGCCGTCACCGAGGCCGAGGCCGCCGGGGAGCTGCCCGCACTGGCCGAGGCGCTGCGGGTGCGCGACTGGGCGAAGATGGAGCTCGGGCGCACCGACGCCCCTGAGGACTCGGAGCGGGCGCTCGGCATCTACGAGGAGCTGGGCGACCTGCACGGCCAGTCCAGCACCACCAATCTGCTGGGCATGTCCGCCTACTGGCGGGGTGACTGGGCCGCCGCCCTCGACTTCTACCGACGGAGTCTGGCCATCGCCCGACGGGCCGGCAATCCGATGAAGGTCGCCTTCCAGCAGTTCAACATCGGGGAGATCGCCCTGGACCAGGGGCACCTGGACGAGGCGGAGGAGCAGTTCGCCGAGGTGGAGCGGGAATGGGTGGCCGCCGGCTACCGCGCCGGCGTCGCCTCGGCATCGGCCATGTTGGCCCGGGTGGCCGAGGGCCGGGGCGCGTTCGACGAGGCCCGTCGACGGCTCGACCATGCCGTCGCCGAGTTCCGGGCGATCGGGAGCCAGGCGGACGCCCTCGAGACCGAGGCCCGCATCGCGGAGCTCCTGGTCGTGTCCGGCGACCTCCCCGGTGCGACGGCCGCGGCGGAGGCCGGCATCGCGCAGGCCCGGTCGCTCGGTGGGGTGTCGGCCCAGCTGCCCCTGCTGCACCGGGTCCGCGGCGCGGCCCTGGCCCGGTCCGGTGACGTGGCCGGGTCCCGCGCCGCCCTGGCCGACAGCCTGGATGCGGCCCGCCATCGCGATGCCGAACACGAGGTGGCACTCACCCTCCGGACGCTCGCCGCCGTGCTGGCCGCCGACGGGGACGCGGGCGCCGCCGCGCTGGCCGTGGAGGCGGATGCGGTGTTCGAGCGGTTGGGCATCGTGCGGGTG
>Ga0209698_10004074_pt1 | contig 16161 bp, 13 predicted proteins | sample LitLauG_LLR_2012_FD_187203 | JGI IMG/M metagenome (GOLD analysis project Ga0209698, IMG submission 187203) | Freshwater sediment microbial communities from Pennsylvania, USA - Little Laurel Run_MetaG_LLR_2012 (SPAdes) (version 2) | ecosystem: Environmental > Aquatic > Freshwater > Creek >...
CTCCATTTCCAGTCCTCTGGCCTCTCCACCAGTCCTCGCTTTACCGGATTACGATGGATGTACCTCAGCTTCTCGATGCGTTTCGCTTCCCTCCAAACAGGAAAATCGTAATAGCGGACCTGCCAAAAGCGCGGGCGATGTTTCGCACGCAGCTTTTGTGACGTGATCTGCTTGAGCATCTGGATCGCCACGGACAATTTCGAGCATTCCGGTTCGCTGATCAGCACGTGCACGTGCTCCGGCATCACGACATAGCCCGTGACGTAGCAGCCGTACCACGCGCGGACTCGCTCGAGTTCTGCCTCGAAAGTCTCTTTCGCCGTCAAACGATCGAGCAGCGGCATCCGGTGATAACAACTAAACGTGATGAAATGCCGGCAGCCCTGGTCTTGATAGCGGACTGGTTTGACGTGCATTCATGCAGATTGTAGTCGGCGCAGAGACCCCACCCTCCCGCAAAAAGCGCGGGAAGGGTGGGGCAACCCCAAATTGGGAATTCCATGTGAAAGGTTGGGCCAGCCCCCGAGAGTTTGCCCCGCTCGGGTTCGCTGAGAAGAAGGTGCACACGCTCCGGCATGATCACGTAGCCCGTCACGAAACGGTCAGACCAGCGGCGAACGCGCTCCAGTTCCTGCTCGAACACATCTCGAGTCGCGAAGGAATCCAGCAGCTTCATGCGGGCGGTACCGAACATTCCGGACGCGACCCCGCCTTTCGCCGCTTTGTTTTCTTGGGTTTGGCTGTCATGCCGTAGTCGTGCACCCCATACCGTCATGACGTTATGTTCCTGCAGGAACAAAATACGCGGCCGTGGGAGACGTCCCCACGCCATCTTCTTTTGAAAAAAAATCCTCCTGGATGAGCCGATTCGTCCAGAAATTTCCTTTTATCCCAGTAGAGGAGCTCAGAAGGTCCGGGACTCCCAGATCGAAGGAAGGAATAAGGAGGAACTAGCCATGACCAGTCATCGAAGCGTACAGAGGCAGGAACAGGTGCACCAGTTCAACGTCGCCAACCACAACATTTCTACTCCGGGAAGAAGTGCCGCGGGTCCGCTCGGCCATCTGAGCATGACGGTGGTTCTCCTCGGTTCGCTGCTGCTGTCTCTATCCGTGTGGGCGCAGACGGCCCCCCCGCCGCCTCCAACGGCCAACACGCAGATCAACAGCCCGGAACCGCTGAAACTGCCGGTGGCGCATGCGCATTTTGGGTCGTGGTGCATGGGGTATCTCACGATCACTCCCCAGGAAGTTCGATATGACGCAGTGCGATCCCACGGGAAGGACGAGCACTCTTTCTCGGTCACGCGCGAGCAAGTGCTCTTCCTCAACTACTGGTTGTTGGCGGGGCAGCCAATGAACGCGGTCGAGATCCGGACCGCGACCAAGAACTATCACTTCTGGTTGATGCAGTCTGCGGAAGAGTTGCAGCTAACGCATTCCAGCTGGAGGCCGGTCCAGGCGGCGGCTTCGGATACGCTGCTACTGTCGCTCTATTACTGGAAAGTCACGGGCAACGTCCCCAACCTTATGGCGGTGAATCAGGCCCTCGTCGCGGCACGGGCGCAAGCAGCGACTGCGGCCATGGCTCAGGCGAACGCGGCGGGAGCGCCCGGCACGAACAACGGCGACGCCTGGCAGAAGATGAATGACCACATGTTTGTGAATGACTATTCCTCCAAGGTGACGACCAGCACAATCAATTCCATCAACCACATGTCGCACTGGTAGATTGACGGTCGCGGCGAGACGCCGGAGTGGTGACGGGAGAGTCCCCGTCATCGCTCCGGCTTTTTTGCACTACTGCAACTTCGCGTATTCGGCCTTGGCTTGCCTCAGGATGGGGATGTTCAAGTCGGCGTCCTTCCAGAGCGTGAGGAAGTCCTTGTAGGCGGCAAGGGCACGGACGCGACCCGCATCGGCATCCGCGCCTTCGGCGGATCTTGACTCGATGACGTTGGCGCGGGCCAACCCCAGGTGAGCGAGAGCCCCGGTCCAGCAATTCGAGACAATGCCGCGGTGATCGAGAATCTTCTGAAACTCCGCAGCCGCAGCTGATCCCTGCCCAGCCGCCAGATATGCCTCTCCACGAACGTACACGTGATACAGGCAGGAGAGATTGTTGGTGAACGGGATATTTCCAAATTCAACCGGCAAGGCAGCTTGCAGTTTGGCAATCGCAAGCGATGGATTCCTTCGTTTGATCGCCACTTGAGCCTGAATGGCGGGCAACCAGAGTGACTGCATCTGGGTGTCCAGGGGGAATCGCTGGATCAGGTCTTGCATGAGGGTTTCAGCACGCGGCCCGTCGCCGGCCATCGCGAAAGCCAGAGCAGCTTCGGCTTCCGGTCCGGGACTCGTGGGCGCGAGCTTCACCGCTTCGGCCGCCGAGCTCCGCGCTTCCGCGAAATTTCCGTAAGCAGCTTCGAGGACAGCGGCGTTTGCGAGGTAAGTCGCACCAACCTCTTTCTGATCGGCGTGCACTGCGGATTCCACGGCGCGATGGCCGAGATCCCGCGACTTAGTCATGTGTCCGGCGTAAGCTTCGCTGTCAGAGGCGAGCGCGAGACCATCATTTTCATATTCGGGGTGACTCGAAAACCATCGTTGCTGCTCCGCCATTCCTGCCGAGTCGGACTGGATAAAAGCGAGCGCGTAGAGACCGAGATGCGGGGTAGCGTCCTCGAGTTGCCGTTGCTGCGCCTGGAGAAGAATGGCTCGTGTCTGGTCGAAGTGTCCGAGAGCCAGTGCACAATTGGCAAGATTCGCATAAGAACTCGACCGTTCCGGAGCGAGCCGTAAAGCCTGGCGAGTAGCCTCGACAGCCTGCTCGTATTGTCCCTGCGCGGCGTAGGCCAAACCCAGTCCCATGTAACCCGAGGCTTCTCGTGGATAAAAGTCGATCTCCTCTTGATAGACCTGGGCGCCCTTCGACAGTTCTCCGGTTACGTTGGAGTAGTAATCAGCACTGATGGAGAGCTTTTCACGCTCGCTGGCGCGCTCGCGCAATTGGAATGCCTTGGTGTAGTACTCGGCCGCACGCGCCGACTCGCCCATCGTGACGTACTCTCCCCCGATGGCGGCGTAGGCCATGGCAAAATCTGGATCGAGTTCGATAGCGCGCTGGTGATAAACAACCCCGGCGGCCGCGCCTTTCTCTCCCACGGCCTTTCGGCCCAGGCTGTACGCTTGCAACGCTTCGAGCGACGGCGTCGTAGCTTGTGCGAGCGGCACGTCGAGTCTCTGCACGGTGGCCAGCGACTCGCCCAATTCGCTGCGCAACTTTGTGGCGAGGTCCCCGAGAACGTTGAGCACTTTTTCTTTCGAGACGGCGGTTGCCTGTTCTTGCGCGAGAGGATCGCCGGTGCGGCAATTCACGGCTTTTAGTCCCAGGATGTATTCCTTGCCGAGACTGCCGATCGCGCCGCTGATGTACGCTTTGCTGCCGGCACGTTGGCAAACCTCCTGCGCCAACTCGTCGGTGAGTTTGGTATTGACCGGACGCGTCATCTGTTGGAGTGTTTTTGCGACCTGGCTTTCAGGAAGCACATTGAGGAATGGCGACTGGCGCAGGGAAACCGTCAAGGCTGTCTTCAGCGAGTCGTCGAAGACGGAATCGCCGGTGCTGTTGGAGAAATCGGCTAGCACAATCTGATCCACGTCGGTGAGGGCGCGTGGCTTCCAGGCGAGATAGACGGCGATGACTGCCGCCGTGAGGATTGCAGCGGCAGCGACAATCCAAAGGGCTGCGCGGGATCGTTTCTCTTCCGGGCGCCGCACCTCGTCGGCTCTCCTCTTGCCGCTGTCGAGATCCCTCTTCAGACGCTGCAGGTCGGCGCGGAGATCGGCGGCTGATTGGTAGCGCAGCGTCTTGTCTTTGTCGAGCGATTTTTCGATGATCTGATTCAGTTGCGCAGGAAGAGAGGGATTCGCGCCCGAAGGGAGCACGGGTGATTCATCTAAGATCGCTTTGAAGACCAGCGCCGGCGTTTCCCCGGGGAACGCGGCCGTACCTGTTGCCATCTCGTAGAGGACCGCTCCGAAGGAAAAGATGTCCGTTCGCGCATCCAGGTCTTCGCCCCGCGCCTGCTCGGGAGACATGTAGGCGACGGTTCCCATCGCCATGCCCGGCGTGGTGAGGGACTCTGGCGGAGTTCCGGAACCGGTCGGGGTTGCGGGGCCGACGCGCGAATCCTCCAGCTTAGCCAGGCCGAAGTCGAGCACTTTGGACTCGCCGTGATCCGTAAGAAAGATGTTGGCAGGCTTCAGGTCGCGATGCACGATGCCGCGACGATGCGCCGAGTCGAGCGCATCGGAGACTTCGGTGGCATAACGCAGCATCAAGTCCAAGGGGAGCGGCCCCTTCTGGAGACGCGATGCCAGCGTCTCGCCTTCCAGATACTCCATCACGAGGTATTCGTTGCCACCCTGCAAATCGACATCGTATAAGGTGCAGATATTGGGATGCTGCAGAGCCGAGATCGCCCGAGCTTCCCGCTCGAAGCGCTGGTGGCGCTGCGGGTCGGAGGAAAGATGGGCAGGAATAATCTTGAGAGCCACGGTGCGGTCGAGGCGCACATCGCGCGCACGATACACCTCGCCCATACCGCCACGGCCGAGCAACGATTGCACGACGTAAGGACCGAGCCTGGTGCCTGCCGCCAGCGCATCGCCGGACACCGATGCAAACTGCGCGACCTGCGCGATAGCAGGAGATGCGAGGAAACTGGAGGGGAGTTGGGCCTCGAGCGCGAGCAGTTTTTCAACCTCCTGGCGCAACGAAGGATCGTTGGCACACCGGCGATCGAGAAATGCAGACCTCTCGGACGAAGGCAGCAGCATGGCGGCATCGAGGACCTCGCGCACCTGCTGCCAACGTTCCGGAGTCATGCAGTGGCATCCCCACTGATCTCGTGAAGCAACCACAGGCGCGCGGTTGACCAAAGACGTTTCACGGTCGCAGGTGACAGGCCCATCGCCTCGGCGGTTTCCTCGATTGACATCCCCCCAAAGAAACGCAACTCAACTACACGGCTCTGCTGGGGATCGAGACGGGCCAGGGCGGTGAGAGCGTCGTCAAGCGCAAGCAGGTCGAGGGGGCGGCCCTTCATAATCTCGTGCGCATTCTCCAGACTCAGGTCCTCAGCGCCCGCCCCGCGTTTGGCCGCACGACGGGTGCGCTCGTGCCCGGTGAGGATCTGCCGCATAAGCAAGGCGCATATGGCGGTGAAGTGCACACGATCTTTGAATTGGGGATGCTCATACTGTTCGAGACGAAGGTAGGCTTCATGGACGAGAGCCGTGGTCTGCAGGGTATGGCCGGGACGCGCCCTGCGCAAGTATTGATGCGCTACACGGTGGAGGTCGTCGTAGAGAAGCGGAACCAATGCTCCGAGCGCGGCACGGTCGCCCTCGCCCCAACTGGCCAGGAGTTCACCGACCGCCGCCGTCACGCTTGCAGCAAGGGGAGGCGGCGGCGACGTGACGTTCACCGGCTTTTTCTCGCCCATCATGGGAATGCTACCCCTGAGGCTTCGACTGGCGTTCAATGGCTGCACTCGTTTCCGCAAATCTTCAGAAACGGCTCGTCCACGTGCATGTCGCCCGCTCAATGTTCCGCATCATGTTACGCAGCGCAGCAACACTCGACAAGTAGTATTCACCCGCGATGCGCGGGGGAGTCGGCGGCGGCGGGTGGTCCGGTTTTTGCGAAGGGCGGACGCTCTTCACTGCCAAGTCACAGTTAACTCAGAATAGGAAGCCGCCTGCGCAATGGGAACCGTGAATTGCAGATCGACTTGGTTTGCGCCGGAGATCGTGAGAGCTTTGCGAAAGAAACCCATGATGATGGGTTCCATAATGCTGTGTCTTGTTTGGAAGCCAAAATATTTGATCCTGGCGGTATGACCCTCAAACTCCGGGTTAATCTTGACGCCTCGGAAATAGGTTTCGTGCACGCCGGAGATGCGGCTAATCACGAATCGGGGGGTGCCCAGCTTAATAAAGATTCGGTAGACTCCCCGGAGGTGCGCCTCCACGACTTTCTCCGAGCGCTGCGCGAGAGCTTCGCGGTCGCCGTTGGCGGTTTCACGAACGTCAGCTTCCAGGAATTCAGCGTAAGCATCGAGCGGGTACCACTCCGAAAAAAGAATGGGTGATTCAAGAACTGCTCTCGAACTATCGCTCAGACCCTTGATGATCTTTGACAGTTCTTGTTCGCCGGCCCGTATCTTGATTGCGGCCATTGTATCCAGAAGGACTCTGCCTTTAATGTCAGCCACGGGTCTCCTTTGAAAGCGATTGAATCGTTGAACAGTTCCAGGGTGCCATTCTCACACGGTGAGAGATGGGAAGCCAGAGTGGTTCGAGAGTCGAGTCGTGAGATGAGACCCTGCACCAAATCGGGGCTCGAGGCACGAAGCGTGGGACTAGGTGGGAAGAAAAAGAAGCGGAGAAGGCCGAGATCGAGCTTGGGGCGGGCGAGGATAAGGGAACAATTGAGCGGCGGGTGGGCGGCGGACGAAGGCGTCCGCCGCCACGTGTTTTATTTTCTTTTTGGCATGAACATGTCTGATTCGGTCAGGGCGCACTTCCGCGCCATCTGGTAGCAGTAATAGAAATGCGCGGCGTTCTGGTTGCGCGAGTCGGTGCCGAAGGTGAATTTCAGGCCGGCTTGCTTGGCTTGCGTGATGAAGTTTTCGTCGGGGACGTGTGCGAGTTCATTGATTTCGATGGCGATTTTCTTGGCGCGGGCTAGCTCGATGATGCGGTCTACGCGGGGGCGCGTCCAGAGTTGGCTGTACTGGCGCGCGATGGGGACCGGGAGAAACGTTGGCCAGGCGAAGATGTCGATGGGCTCAGTCGTGAGCACCTGCTCGATGAATTGCATGTAGCGGGTCATGAAGTCGTCGGCGTCGTCGACCATGGTGTCGATCTGCCAGATGGCGAGCCATCCGCCGTCGGGGCGAGGCAGGGTAAGGGCGTCCATCAGGACGTAGTCGAGCTGGTCGAGAAGGCTCTTCGAGAAGTCTTTGGACCATCCGGCGTAGACCGGTTGCAGGCCGATGCGCACCGGGTAGGGACGCAGGCCATCGATGTAGTGCTTGAGGTCGGCGTCGATGTGGATGGGATATCCGGGGCCGGGGTGCTCGACGACGCCGATCTGCACACGGCGCTGCTTGCCGAGATCAACCGCTTGTTCGATCGAGAGCGTGGGACTTAGGTGGACGTGATAGTCGGCGACGGGAAACGCGGGCTTGGGCGGATCTGCGACTTCCCCACTTCTGGCGACAAAGGCGCGCGAGAAATGGGGCGCCCCGGCTAGAGCGCTTCCGGCAATCAGTGAGGCTTGAAGGAAATTTCGGCGCGATGTGGTCATTGTCTGAGCATATTGGCGTGGGGATTGGCGATCAGTGATGCGGGTCACGGTCAGGAGTTCATTCTGTTGGCTCCGGGCCATGCTGTGGAACGATATCTGCCGACTGGGATCGCTAGGCGGGGGCGGCGGACGAATGCGTCCGCTGCCACGTGGTTAATCTCGGCGGACGAGGGCGTCCGCCGCTCCATGGTCGTTTCGCTCCACGATTATTCGCTGTGGCCGTTGCAGTGCATGACGCCGAGGTAGCGGCTCCAGGGGCCTACGGCTTCGCGGTATTGGTGGGCCATGGTACGGGAGATCTGGTGGACGTGGGTCAGGTCGTGTGCGGCCCAGGTGGCTAGCAATTCGCCCAATGTGACCGAACCTAACGATGGATGGTGTCCGCGGCGGTTGAAGTCGGCGGGCTGCAGGTTCAGGGCGCGCAGGTCCGTGAGGTTGGCGGCACGAAGTTGAGCGAACGTGTCCAGTAGTTCATCTAGCGATTTGCCCTGGCTCTCGCGCTGCTGGCCGAAGCGGTCGAATTTGGGGAACGGTTGGGAATCTCCGTGCTGCAGGATAATGCTTAGGCGCACCATCCAGTCGCTGCGCTCTCCGTGGATCAGATGGCCGATAACGTCGAAGGGCGAAAACGTTTCGCCGCCTTCGTTGCGCGAGATCCAGAAGTCGGGCAGGTCGCGCAAGAGCGCGTTGAGAGCGGCGGGAGTGCGGGAGAGGAGAGCGATCGTATTCGACAGAGTGGGTTCCATGCCACTGTCGGATGCTGCGAACGATCGCTGGATGCGGAATTTTATGCCGTGCTCGGCAGAGTCGCTCTAGGACTCATTTAGGGCTGCTGCGCCGGATTTCCTTGCGCTGGCAGAAAAAAATCCTAAACCACCGAGTTCACTGAGAACTTCCGCAGAGATCACGGTGGGCGTGTTTGCGATCACTGACTTTCCGGCATGGGTCCTAGTAGGAATACTGCAAGGAGAGATCCCATGGCTGACAATCGAGCATCGCTTGAGACGGTTCAGGATTTTCTGGCGCAGAAGCGAATCGCGATGGTGGGAGTATCGCGACGCAAGATGGACTTCAGCGTCTCGTTGTTCGAGGAATTTCGCAGGCGCGGATATGACATGGTTCCGGTGAATCCTGCGATGTCGGAGGTGGCGGGTTTGCATTGCTTTGCCCGTGTGCAAGACGTCCAGCCACCTGTCGATGCGGCAATCGTGATGACATCGCCGACAGTGAGCGAACAGGTTGTCCAGGATTGTGCCGACGCGGGGATTCGACGGGTATGGCTGTACGGTCCGGGCGGGCAAGGAGCGGTGAATCAGAACGCTGTGGCCTTGTGCCGGGCTAAAGGAATGGATGTGGTGCCGGGGGAGTGCCCGTTGATGTTCTGGCGAGATTCCTTCGTGGGACACCGGCTGCATGGGTTTGTGTTGAAGATCATGGGGAAATATCCGCGGGGCGAAGCGGCATAGTGCCCGGCCCGTGTTCGGAGTGTGGAAAACTTGTCAAGAGGATCGGCAAAGGAGTTTTGAGGTAAGTCTTTGATTTCCGGCAGAATATATCTTTTGGAAATTTGCCGGTTTGCCCCCTTCGATTTGCTATTCTGGATATATAGAGTAAAAAGTGGCGCGGGCCTTTCGGCTGGCGCCATTTTTGTTGGCGGACACAGCACTCACCACAGGGGCACTGAGGAACACAGGGGCGCTTATTTCTTTTTGCCGGGCTTTGCTTTTTTTGCCGCCGACTTTGGAGCGGGCTTCGCTTTTTCCGGCTTGGCCTTGGCCGCTTTCACTTTCTCAGGCTTCGGTGGAGCTTTTGCAGCAGGCGCCGGTGCGGGTGGCGCCGGAGCTGGTGTCGCGGCGGAAGCCTTCCCTTTCTTGCCAGGCTTGGCCTGAGCGGCAGCCGCATCGGCGGCGGCCTTGGCGGCGCGTCCACGGCGCGGTGCCGGTGGTGGTGGAGGTGGTGGCGGTGCGAGTGGCTTCAGATACTTGAGGCGCTCGGTGCGGGAACGCAACTTGCCATCGAGCAGGAGCATGAATACGTCGCGAGCGATCTTCTGATACTCGGGCAGCTGCGGCGTGATCAGCAATTCCGTCATTTCCGGAAGCGGAATAGTCTGCTGCAGCTGGCGCCACTTGGTCAGGTAATTCTTAATCTTTTGCTCGACCGATTGTTGTTTCGCAGTGACCGCCAGGAACAAGACCATCTCAGGACGCGACTCGGACAGCAGGTTCCAGGTGCGCGAGGGAGTGGCGGCTTCCTTCCCCATCAGACGCTTGGCGAGTTCCTTGGCGTGGTCTTCAATGTCACGCCAGGCTTCGACGAGGTCTTTGCGTGGGATTAGCTTTTGCAGGTCAGCGATGTCTTTCTCGGTGAGGCGAGCCGTGAGGAAATACATCACGGCGGGACCGGCGTCGGGAGCGTAGCCGAGATCGACCATCTGCTGGCGCGTTTTCATGAGCGCCGAGATGCCGTTGGTGTCGACCTTGGCGCTGCTCCAGTGCGGGTGGAGGATTTCGAGCCAGCCTTCCTTCTCGAGCATTTTGACGACGTGCAGCGGATCGTCTTCGTGCGCGAGAGCGGCGATCTCGTGTCCGATGGAGGTGCGGAGAATATGATCGATGTACTTGCCTTCTTTGGCGGCGTCGTAGCGCGCCTGTGTGCGCTCTTCGAGCGGCCAGTGAAAGCGCGCGGAGAAGCGCGTGGCGCGAATGAGGCGCGAAGGATCCTCAAGGAACGAATAATTCTGCAGGATGCGGATCAACTTGGCTTCAATGTCGGCGACGCCGTTGAAGGGATCGAGGAGAAGCCCGCGCGATCCTTCGTTGAGCGAGAGCGCCATGGCGTTGACGGTGAAGTCGCGGCGGCGCAGGTCTTCGTGAATGGTGGCAGGAGTAACGATCGGAGGCTTGCCGGTTTTTTCGAAGCGCTCGGTGCGCGCCATGCTGATTTCGGCGCGGGCATTACCGGGCGTGGAAATGAAAATCGTGCGCGCGTCTTCGTCGATGGCTGTGATGCGGGCGCCAGCCTTTTCGAGATCTTTCTGAAGCTTGATCGGATTGCCCTGGACAGTGAAATCGAGGTCGCGGATGGAGAACCCGCTGATGATGTCGCGGATGGCGCCGCCGGTCAGGTACAGATTCATGCCCGCCGCGCGGGCTACGTCTTGCACAAGGTTGACACCCTTGAGCTGATCCGGGGTCAACCGGAGTTCCATCGTGTAAATGTAATCAGCCATTCGGTTTTCAGGCGGCCCTCAGGGCCGGTGAACTGCAGAGCAATCCTCCGAACTGCAAATCAAGAGCGGGCCGGACAACTGATGATTTCCACAAGATTTCCACAGGCCATGTCACCGGACCAGCTGCGAGCCCCGCTGGCTCGTTGCAAGTTCCTTAGTACAAAGTACTTAGGCGAAATGGAAAGTTTGCGGCAAGCTAAAGAAAATAACACAACGTTTACATTTTGGCTACTGCTTAGGCGGATTCTGGGAGTTTGCGAGGAAAAGGTGCGAAAATCGCAGAGTCGGACCTTGGACCTCGGACTTTAGATCTTGGCCAATCAGCCACTTAAGGGATTGCTCGGCACGTAATTGACGAACGGGATCATCCACTGAGGTCCAAGGTCCGACGGCTGAGGTCCGCCTTTTCGAAATGCCCTCGACACACAAGAAAGTCATTGTCCGGAAGATGGACCGGGATTCGGTGTCGGGGTACGTGTCGCCGGCGCAGCTCGTCCATGAAGGCAAGATCGATGTGTTGAATACGTCGGGGACGGTGATCTCGATGGATCTGCGCGAAATCAAGGGCGTGTACTTCGTGCGGGAGTTTGGCGAGGCGGAGTCGCTGACGAGGAAAACGTTCACCTCGCGGCCGCGGTCGGAAGGACTGTGGGTGCGGCTGCGGTTCAAGGACAGTGAAGTCCTGGAAGGGCTGATGCCGGCGGATTTGACGCAGTCGATTCCGGAAGGATTTCTGGTGAATCCTCCCGATCAGCGGTCGAACACGCAGCGGATTTTTGTGCCGCGCACGGCGCTGGAGTCGCTTACGGTGCTGGCCGTAATTGGCGCGACCCGGCGGAAGCGGCACGGCATGGAAGATCAGCGGCAGGTGCCGATGTTCGAGGAAACGTCGGCGACCGAGCAGTAAGAAGCGGCTTGAGACGTTCCCGAAGTAGATGATGAGTGTAATGGGGAATAACGTCAACTGGCTCCAGCGTGACTCCCATCACTGACAATCGCTAGTGCCGCGCCGATAATACGGCGGTAAATTCTCTCGCCTCTCCGAAGAGCAGTTCCTGCCCGTTGAGACGCAGCACCCCTGAGGCGAATGACCCGAGTTCTCGGGAAACGCATTCCCATTGGACAAAGGAAAGTCAGACAGTCCCCAGAAGGAGATACCAAATGAAGTCCAGCATTTTAACGTTGCTTACCGCGATGATGTTATTTGCCGCGCTGGCGACCCCGGCTCAAGCGCGGGACACTCACAACAAGATCACCACGTTTAGCGTTCCGGGCGCGGGTGCAAGCGCTGGCCAGGGCACAGCCGGCATCGGCAATGATGCGCGGGGGAATACGATGGGATGGTACATTGACGCGAGCAATGTGTTTCACGGTTTCCTGCGGGATCGCGATGGCAGGTTCACGACGATCGACGCTGCGGGAGCGGGAACAGGCGCTGGCCAGGGCACCCTCTCCGTCGGCCTCAACCTGGAGGGGACGATCACGGGATGGTTCGTTGACGCAAGCATGGTGGCCCACGGTTTCCTGCGGGATCGTAACGGCGACATCACGACGTTTGACGTTGCAACTGCGGGCACGACCGCTGGCCAGGGAACCTTTGCCGCGAACATCAACCCCGCGGGGACGATAGCGGGATGGTTCACTGACGCGAGCACCGTGATGCACGGTTTCCTGCGGGATTGCGATGGGACCATCATCACCTTTGACGCTCCGGGCGCAGGTACAAGCGCTGGGCAAGGCACGACTACCACTGTGTTCGGAAACCTCAACCACGCGGGAACGTTCATCGGATACGATCTAGACGCGAGCAATGTGTATCACGGTTTCCTACGGGATCGCGATGGCACAATCACCACCTTCGACGCTCCGGGCGCAGGCACAGGGGCAGGCCAGGGCACGGTCCCCGAAGCCATTAACCCAGCGGGAGCGATTACGGGATACTACATTGACGCGAGCACCGTGATGCACGGTTTCCTGCGGAATCACGATGGCAGGTTCACGACGATCGACGCTGCGGGAGCGGGAAAAGACGCTGGCCAGGGCACGATCGGCGGGGATATTAACCCGGCCCGAGCGATTTCCGGATACTACGTAGACGCGGGCACTGTGATGCATGGCTTCCTGCGCACTCCTGAGGGCAATATTACGACGTTCGACGCTCCCGGCGCGGGCACAAGCGCTGGCCAGGGCACTAGCGCTAATACCATGGACCCAGGGGGAGAAATCGTCGGAGACTATATTGACGGGGCCAATGTGTATCACGGCTTCACGCGGAAGTGATAAAACGAAGTGCAAGTAACTGAGCGCCGCCCGATGTTTGGGCGGCTTCTCTTTTGAAGGGGAGAGCATGGTAACTGTCGAAAGCAGGCTCTTCTCACTCAAATTTCGATTAATTTCGATTCAGTCCGAATCCTAAGTCGCATGGCGACCGCTAATGGGTCGACAGTTCGCCGAATGCAACTTGATACGAGAAGAGCAACTCCCAAATCGATTCCACCAACAATTTAATGTGAGAGCTCACTCACGTAAAAGGACGTCAAAAGCCCTACCCTCCCGCACAAGACGCGGGAAAGATGGGGCACCCTGACGGTCTTGTGCTGTCGACGATGTAAACTGTGGGGCTTCGCTATGCCGACCTTTGCCGCGGTGGATATCGGGTCGAACTCGGTGCGATTGAAGATCGCACGGCTGCAGGGGGGACGGCTGCGCCCGCTGCACGAGGATCGTGAGGTGACGCGGCTGGGCGAAGGCGTGTTCCGCACCGGGTTTCTGACGCCGGAATCGATGGCGGAGACGGTGAAGGTGCTGCGGAGATTTCACCGAGCAACGCAGCAGATTGTTACCGACCAGGTGCGGGTGCTGGCGACCAGCGCGTTACGGGACGCGCGAAATTCGCAGGCGTTTCTGGAGTGGGTGAAATCGGCGACAGGATGGCGGGTCGAGATTATCTCGGGAGTGGAAGAGGCGCGGCTGATCCACCTCGGGCTGGTGACGAGTCCGAGGGTAGATCGGGCGCCGACGTTGATGATCGATCTGGGCGGCGGCAGTTGCGAGCTGACGGTGTCACAGGGCGGGCACATTCGCGACACGGTGAGTTTGCCGCTGGGAGCGGTGCGGCTGAGCAATGAATTTCTTGCGCATGATCCGCCGCGAAAAGGCGAACTGAAACAGCTGCGGGGATTCATTGCGCGCGAAGTCAACCGGGTAACGGATCGGGTTGCGAAAGCGCGGGTAAAGACCGTGATTGCGACCTCGGGGACAGCAGCAGCACTGGCGGCCGTGGCCAGCCATCTAAGGCGCGGGGGAAATCGTCGCCCGCTGGTGACGCGTCCGGAGATGTCGAAGATCGCCAAGCGCCTGGCGCGCCTGCCGGTGGCAGAGCGGCGGAAGATCGAAGGCATTGGCCCGCGGCGAGCCGAGATTGTGGTCGCTGGGGCGACCGTGTATCACGAACTGCTGGAGCGCCTGCACCTGAAAGGATTCCGCTACTCGACGCTGGGATTGCGCGATGGGACGCTGGCGCAGATGGCGGCGGATTACGACCGCAGCACGCGCTCGGGACGGCAGATCGAGTCCGAGCGGTGGGAATCCATCTTGACGGCGGTGGCGCATTACCGCGTGGATCGGAAGCACGCGATGGATGTGCGGGAGTCGGCGATGCTGCTGTTTTCGGCGTTGCGCTCGGTGCACAACCTGCCAGTGGAATACCGCGAGTGGCTGTCGGCGGCGGCGATGCTGTATGAAGTTGGCGACTACGTCAGCCGGAACGGGAGACATCGACACGCGCACTACATCATTGCGAATTCGGAGATCCTCGGTTTTACGCCGCAGCAGCGGAGAATCATCGGGGCGATTGCGAGGTACCTGGGAAAGTCGCGGCCGACGATGGAAGATGGGCCGATGAAGATGATCGATCCGGCCGAACGTGCTGACGCGCAGAAGGCGATCGTGCTGTTGCGCCTGGCGCGAGCGCTGAACCTGGGACGCAGCCGGGCGGTGGAACGAGTGCGCATTCGCGTGCGATCGGCCGAAGTGCGCCTGACGCTGGTACCGCGCCGGCGCATGGGCGTGGATCTTGAACTCTGGGCGGTGCAGAAGGAAGCGGCTTACTTCCGCGAAGTCTTCGGGCGCGAACTTTCAACCGCGACATCGTAAAGTGCACGCACGATTTTGGGCGTCACGCACCACTGCAGAGTTCCGGAACTGCGGCGCATCTCGACTTTGGCGACAGCGCCTTTCTTGAGTTCGGTGGAAGCTTCGCAGCCGGAATCGCAGATCACCGCGCCGAGAAACTGGCTAAGATTCGGATTGTGTCCGACGACCATGATGGCCTCGTGGCGCGAGTTCTTCGCCAGAAGCTTGCGGAAATCAGCGAGACTCGCCTCGGGGCGCAGGGCGTTGTCGATCTGCAGCTTCCCTTCGTAACCCAATTCATTTCCAACCAATGACGCGGTCTGGGTGGAGCGCTTAAGCGGGCTGGAGATGATGGTGTCGACGGTGACTTGCAGCGCGGCAAGGGCGCGCCCGACGTAGCCGCACTGCTCGATGCCTTCTTTATCGAGAGCGCGCTTCTCGTCCTTCTTGGGACTCATCATGTGCTCGCCGGCGCTGGCGTGACGGAGGAAGTACAGAATCATTGCAGGCTATCGTTCCTTTCCCAACAATACTCTACGCCGTTTTGCGGGAGGCGGGGCGGGAGGAAGCGCGGGAGACTTCCCTTCTGCGACACCGATCAGGAAATCCTGCGACGAGAACGCAGCCGCTCCCGTGGGCGGACGGCGCTTGCGCGCCCCACGGATCGGCTGCCAGGCGCGAATGTAGGTGGCATCCTTGAGCAGGATACGCGCTTTGCGATTGTCGGCGAGGTAGGCGTCGAGGATTTCGCGGTGCACCCGCTCGCGTAGAAGTTCGTCGCGCAGCGGAACGAGGACCTCGACACGCTCGTAGAGATTGCGCGGCATCCAGTCGGCGCTGCCAATGTAAATTTCCTCGTCTCCGGCATTGGAGAAGTAGTAGATGCGGCTATGTTCCAGAAAACGTCCGACGATGCTGCGCACGCGGATGTTATCGCTGACACCACGAACGCCGGGCCGAAGCGAGCAGATGCCCCGCACGATGAGCTCGATCTGAACCCCTGCCTGTGAGGCACGATACAACGCCTGCACGACGCTCTTGTCGAGCAGCGCATTCATCTTGGCGATGATGCGGGCTTCCTTGCCTTCGCGCGCGTGTTCGGCCTCGCGATCGATGAGTGCGATCGTCCGGTCGGCGAGGTCGAGGGGTGCGACCAGCAGCGGGTCATAGCCCGGGTTCTCGGCGTAGGCGGTGAGGAAGCTGAAGACATCGTGGACCGCGCGAGTGATCTCGGGGTTAGCAGTAAAGAGGCTGAGATCGGTGTAGATGCGCGCGGTGGTGGCGTTGTAATTGCCGGTGCCGATGTGCGCGTAGCTGCGCGTGACGCCGTCCGGATCGCGGCGGACGAGAAGCGAGAGCTTGCAGTGTGTCTTGAGTCCGACCAGGCCGTGAAAAACCTGAACGCCGGCGTCTTCGAG
>Ga0209698_10004075_pt1 | contig 16159 bp, 14 predicted proteins | sample LitLauG_LLR_2012_FD_187203 | JGI IMG/M metagenome (GOLD analysis project Ga0209698, IMG submission 187203) | Freshwater sediment microbial communities from Pennsylvania, USA - Little Laurel Run_MetaG_LLR_2012 (SPAdes) (version 2) | ecosystem: Environmental > Aquatic > Freshwater > Creek >...
GCGGTCATCTTCATGTGCGGGCCCATGTCCATGTGCCCTTCCATGGAGTGCATCGCGTGCATGCCCGAGTCGTCGTCGCTCATGGCCATCCCGCTCATGCTTCCGGACGGGGCGTTCTTGTTCCCGTTGTCCATGTTCATGCCAAGCATCGATTGCGCGCTTGGCGCAGCCTTCGCCGCAGGTGCGCTGTCTTGCGCCAGCGCCAGGGAACACGAAGCCAAAGCGATGATGGCGATCGGGAAGAAACGGCTGTTCATAAGAATTCTCCTGTAACTATTAACCCTGATGCAGCCCACGCGTTTCGGCAAGTGACCGAAGAAATGATGGTGACGGAAGTACCCAAGGTCTGCCTTCGAGTACGTTCGTGGTCTTGGTGGCGAATCCACGCCACCCGCCAGATCAGGCCGCTGGCATCATCCGCCGCATTTCTGATAAACCTGAACACTCACTCGAGATGACCCTCGCAATCGCTATCATTCTTTTTTTCGCCGGTGCGATCGGCGGTGCTTTGAATTCGGTCGCCGGCGGCGGCAGCTTCATCGCGTTCCCGGCCCTGCTGTTCACAGGAGTGCCGCCCATCCCGGCCAACGCCACCAACACCGTCGCACTGTGGGCCGGGGCCATGGCCAGCGGTGGCGCCTATCGCGACCGGCTCAACATTCCCGCGCGCGTGCTCGTGCCATTACTCGGCGCAAGCCTCACCGGCGGCCTGGCCGGCGCTTTCCTGCTGCTGCGAACTCCGGCGCAAACCTTTCTCCACGTTCTGCCCTGGCTCACACTCGGCGCGACGTTGCTGTTCGCCTTCGGCCGCAAGCTGGTCGGAACGAATAAGACCTTCACGCCGCATGAAATGAGCAGCTCCGAGCTGGCCGGCGCCACCGCCTTCCAGTTTGTTGTCGGCATCTACGGCGGATATTTCGGCGGCGGCATGGGCATTGTCATGCTCGCCATGCTCGCCATGCTGGGCATGACCGACATTCACGGCATGAACGCGCTCAAAACGGTCATGGGATCGGTGATCAACGGCATCGCCGCCGTGACCTTCATATTCTCCCGCGCCGTGTTCTGGAAGCAGGCGGCAGTGATGATCGCCGGCGGCATCGTCGGTGGATACTTCGGCGCTCGCATCGCCCAGCGCATGCCACAGAAAGTCGTTCGCTGGTTCGTGGTGCTGATCGGCGCAGGCATGACCATTTACTTCTTCCGCAAGGCCTGAGGTCGTGGCAGGAAATCATGGCTCACTAGGGTTCCTTTGTGATCCCTCGTGCCCTTGGTGTTTTCCTCTTCCTCACGTTTCAACCTGATGAAAAGGCGGCATTTCATGGACTTTTACGGCCCGCCCAGAACGCCCGTTCCGCGCCGGATTAGCCCGAACTACTACCGCAAACAGTGGTAAACTTCCTTGTCGTTTTCTGGGTTCCGCTCATGCACGCCTCTGCCGCTGACCAGTCTCCCGCCCGCATCTGCTTCGGTGATTTTGAGGCCGACCTGCGCGCCGGTGAACTGCGCAAGTTCGGCACCAAGATCAAGATCCAGGACCGGCCCTTTCTCGTGCTGTGCATCCTCGCCGAGCGGCCGGGCGAAATCGTCACGCGCGAGGAACTGCGCGCCCGCCTGTGGCCGGCCGACACTTTCGTGGATTTCGATCACGGCGTTTCCTCGGCGGTAAACCGGCTTCGCGTCGCCCTCTGTGATGAGGCCACCAGTCCGCGCTACATCGAGACTGTCGGCCGCCGCGGCTATCGCATGATGGTTCCAGTGGCCCAGATCGCTGCCGCGCCTCCGTCCGGCGCGCACGCTTTGGTGGCGGAGATTCCCCGCCAACCCGAGCTGTTAGCGGTGCCTGAGACTGCAGCCGAACCTGCTCCTGTCGCCTCGTCTCCATCGACTGCACGGACCGCGATGCGTCCACGCTGGTGGTGGCTGCGCCTGACCTACGTTCCGATCGCGCTGGGGCTGGTCGCGCTTACTTACTACCTCACCAACGGCCACGTCACGCCGGGCAGTGCCGCGGTCCATCCGCGAAGGTCGGTGGCCGTGCTCGGATTCAAGAATCTCACCGGCGAACCGGGCGAAGCCTGGTTGTCGACCGCGTTTTCGGAAATGCTTATCACCGAGCTTTCCGCCGGAGGCAAGCTTCGCCTTGTCCCCGGGCAGGAAGTCGCGCAGGCCAAAACCGTGCTGCATGTCGACGACCCCGCCCAACTTTCCCGGGATGCGCTGCAGCAACTGCATCGCGAGCTCGGTGCCGACATGGTGGTGTTCGGCTCCTACGCGGTGGTCGCCGATGCTGGAGGCCAGAAAATTCGCCTCGACCTTCGCCTGGAAGACACCGGCGATGGCGAAACCGTCGGCTCGATCGCCGAAACCGGCGACCAGACGCACCTTTTCGAGCTGGTCTCGACCGCAGGCTCGGCCATGCGCGCCAAGCTCGGCGCTGGAGAACTTGGCGCCGCGGAGGAAGCCAAAGCCCGCGCCCTGCTGCCAACCGATCCCCAGGCCGCCCGTTACTACGCGCAGGGGCTCGACCGGCTCCGGAACTTTGAAACTCTCGCTGCGCGCGATCTCTTTGAAAAAGCGGTGGCGGCCGATCCTCAGAACGCCGCCGCCCACTCCGCCCTGGCCGATGCCTGGTCCGCGCTGGGATTCGACGCCACCGCCCAGGAGCAGGCCAAAATCGCGCTCGATCTTTCTACCGGCCTGTCGCGCGAAGAGCAGCTTTCCATCGAAGCCCGTTACCGCATGCTTACCCACGACTGGCCGCATGCCATCGACAACTACCACACGCTGTTGGCGTTCTTTCCCGACAACATCGTCTATGGTGTGCAGTTGGTCCGCGCCGAAATCGCGGCCGGCCGCGCGCCGGAAGCGCAGAATCAGATCGCCACCATGCGCAAGCTGCCGTCCCCACTCGGGCAGGACATTCGTCTCGACATTGCGGAAGCCGACGTAGCTGCCGGCCTGGGTGATTTCAAACGCGAGCAGGCGGTCGCCGAAACCGTGGAACGCCGCGCCCGCGCCGCCTTCGCGAATCTGCTGCTGGCCGAGGTGCTTCGCAACGATGCTTGGGCCTCCGAACGTCTCGGCCAGTATGACCGATCGGTCGCTGCCTCGCGGGAAGCTCAGTCGCTCTACACGCTCGCCGGCGACCGCAGCGGTGCTGCGTCGGCGCAGCTTTTCGCCGGCGACGTCATGTACGACAAAGGCGATTACTCCGGCGCGCTGCAGCAGTTTGAGCAGGGCCTGGCTGGCTTCCGCGCGGTGGGCTCGCAGCGCGGCACTGCTCAGGCACACGAACGTATCGGCAACACGTTCTATGAAGAGGGCAAACTCACCGAGGCCGATGCCAGCTACGAAAAGGCGCTCAAAATTGACCGCGAAATTCGCTTCGCCGCCGGCATCGCCAGCGACCTCGGCAACATCGCCAACGTGCTGATGGACCAGGGCGACCTGGTCAAGGCCCGCGCCGCCCAGGAGGAAGCTCTCAACGCTTTTCGCCAGACCGGCGACCGGCGCGGCATCGCCTCCACCCAGGGCAATCTCGGCAATGTGCTGCTCGAGATGGGCGACCTGGCCGGAGCGCGCCAGCAGTTCGAAGAATCGCTCGCCATTAAACGCGACATCGGTTACCGCCGCGGCCAGGCTTTCGCGCTGCAGCAACTCGGCATGCTGCTGCTGGTCCAGGGCGACTTCGACGGCGCCCGCAAGGAGTTCGACGACACGCTCGCGCTCTGCCGTGAACTCAGCATGAACGACTTCGCGGCCCAGACTGAGCTTGCGGTCGCGCAGGCAAACTTCGAACAGGGAAAAGCCGCCGACGCGGAACCGCCCTTGCGCCGCGCCATCGCCGCCCTTGACAGCGGCAAAGACGCCGACGACGGCGCACGCGCCTATGCTTTGCTCGCCGCCGTCCTGCTTAGCCAGGGCAAGTCGGCGGAGGCCTCCGATGCCGCCAAACGGGCCGATGCGCTGGCTCGCACCGTTTCCAGCCGCAAGGCTTCCATCGAAGCCGAGGCCGCCGGTGCCAGGGTGCAGGCCGCGTCAGGCCACACCGACGACGCCCTCCGCCGCCTGCAGGATCTCAGCATCGTTGAACATCGCCAGAGCTTCCGCCTGCACGAACTTGAAACCCGCCTGCTGATGGGAGAAATCGAACTTCACGCCGGAATGAATGCTCCCGCCCGGTCGCACCTCAGCGCGGTCGAGAAAGAATCCGCCGCGCAAGGCATAGGACTCTATGCCGCCCGCGCCCACGACCTGCTGGCCCACTGAAGTGCTGAAAAACCTGTTTGTGGCTGGCGCAGCGCCTTAGCGCCGCGATCAAAGCTTCCTCAAACCGGCGCCTCAGCCCCTGGGGACGATGAATGACGCCATCACTTCTGTCCCGGCGATTGCCCTGGGTGCGGATACCAATACCTCTGATGGCAGTTTTCACAGGCATTGTCGATGGCATCCCCGCTCTCCAGAACTTTCGCAGGGTCCTTCGCGTCTGCCGCATGCAGCGCCTGGGTCGCGGCGTCATGCAGGCCGTGGGCCAGTGCGATCCAGGCCCGGCGGTCCTGATTGATGAGTGTCTCAATCTCGTCAGGCTGCAGTTCTATGCCTTGCTCGTTCTTCTGCCCGGGCATCGCAACGTGACGGCCGGGAATCTGCAGAAGGTTCGACGCTTCGAGCAGTTCGATGGCACTGTGGCGGACCGTCGCCCACTCTTCGTCGGTGTGCGGTGCTTTCTCTTCTTTTCCCTTTTTCGTAATCGTAGTCGAGACCGAATTCCAAATGGTGTCGGCCGCGGGATCGACCATGCCGTCCATCAAATCCCGGATTGTCGTTGTCGGACGGTATTCGGCCTCGGGTTTTGGTTTCGCGCAGCTAAGGCAAAACGCGATACAAACAAAAAGCCAGAACAACCGCAACCGTCGCCTGGATTCTGTTCCCTTCAGTCTCATTGGCTGCTGGATGGGCTTTCGGTGTTTTCGGCTGGCACATTGATGGGGAGCACAAACCGTTGCCCGTCGCGGCTCACCGCGCCGAGGCTGTCCAGGACGGGGCCGTGAATCCTGAAGAGCACCTTGGGCGCATCCACCTTGAACGTCGAGGTGGTCTCGACGTCAGCAGTCATCATCACAAGGTCGTCTGAATCCAGCTCTTGCCCGCGGAAAAAGATCTCCTTGCCATCGCCGCGCCACTGCAGCACCGGCAGGCGGAGTATCGAGTCTGCAAAGGAAAAAGGCACCACGCCATCCTTCGATACCTGCCATTTCTTCTCGTTCATGGGTTTGGTGGCATCGAAGGGCCGCACATAAACCTCGTAGCGCTCCGGCTTGGCCTCATCCGAACGGTACGCGATGAATCGGCCATCGGGAGATAACCTGCCGGCCTCGTCATCAAATTCGTCTCGCAGGTAGTCGACGGGTTTGCGCGCCGCTGCATCGCTTATCGTCAGCGGTACCAGAAACACAACTCCTCCGGACTCGCAGACGAGAAATTTTCCATCCGCAGAAATGTCGGTGAGACCCACAAATGCTCCGGGCGTGTACCGGAACAACAGTTCCTCTTGGCCCGTTCCGTCCGCGGCCTTGCGAAAGACGGGCCAGTCTCCGTCCAGCAGGGCGGAATAGAAAACGTATTTTCCGTCTGGCGACCACAGGGGTGTGACTTTAAAACGCGTGTCATCGGAGATGCGGGTGGCTTTGGCCGTTTCGATATCGAGAACCCACAGGTCCCGTTGGCCCGTCTTGATATCTTCCTTCATCACCAGCAGGCGATTACCGTCAGGGGAAAAGGCTGGCAGGGAATAGAGGGAAGGCTCGCCTACTTTTTTTTCCACTTGTCCCTTGCGATCGAAAATCGTGATCTGCTGCAACTCCTGGCCGCGTGCCGGCGGAAGCACGAGGAACCGGTCCCCATCGGCGCTGATGTACATCAGGTCGTCCGGAACGGGGACCTGCTCGCGGAACAGCAGCCGGGGCTTGTTGAACGAAAAGGAAGGCGATGTGCTGACCTCGGCCGCCATCATCGAACGGTCGCGCGCCATGTAGTACAGTTCCTTGCCTCCAGCCACCCAGAATCCAGAGCTGAAGGCGCCGTTAGAAATCTGCCACGGGCCCTCCTTCGCCGTGGGATCAGACGGGCCGACGAAGATCTCGCCCTTGTCCATTTTGTCGAAAAGAAAGTAGGCCAAATATCGGCCATCAGGAGAGAAGTGCGCGTCGAAAATACGCAAGTCGCTGTGATAAATCGTGACTGGTTTGCGATCAGGGCCGTCCTCCAGTTTCAGGAGGTAGAGGTCTCCTCCCTTGATGTCGGAAATGGAGAAGGTCAAAAATCGGCCATCCCGGGACCAGTCGCTCAGGTCCATGAATGCGCCGGGATTGTTGTAGAGAAGTTCCTCGGCACCACCAGTCGCGGCCTGAACATAGATTGCCTCGTGACCCGCGCGCATGGCAACGTAAGCCACTCGCTTGCTGTCCGGCGACCAGACAGGAGCGGACACGAATTCTCTCCGGGCGCTGGTCGTAAGCCGCGTAGCAGCCCCTGTCGCCGCATCCAGCACAAAAAGATCGAAGCTCTCGTTGTCCAGGTCCTGCCGCACCGCGGCCACGCGCTTGCCGTCGGGAGCCAAAATGGCACTGTCATACAACGCCCGCTCGCCGATCTGCCCGCTCTTCTTGCCGTAACGGTCCAGCAGTGTGAGGATCGACGCCTTGTTCTTGAAGGCCTGGGCGTTCCGCTTGGCGCGAGCTTCAGCAATATCTTTGGACTGAGCTTCCGCGCTCAAGCCCTGGCCCACAACCTGGCCGGCAGCTTGTGCAAGAAAGAGAGAGGCGGCGGTCAGAACGACCGCAACCTGCGCAGAAATCTTCATAGAAAACCCCCGCTTGCGCGTCGACTGACTCGCTTAACAATTCTGCGGGCACGCCGACACGATTTTCCCGCTCGACAATTTGAAGGTTCGGATGAGCCCGGAGCGCGACTTGTCGCGCGCGCGGCTGATCTCAACGGTTACGGTCTTTCCCACGCTGTCCTCGAAATCGGGTTTGCCGACATCGCGCACGCGGAAAAAGCTCGGGGAGGGGCCCTCAATCTGCCAGCTCTCGACCGCGCCGCCGGCCCCTTTTGCCTCTACCGTGAAGTAGGTGTGAGGATTGCGCCAGTCGATCGCCGTCAACGTGCCGGTGACGGTGACGCGGTCATTGAAGTCGAAGACCGCAGTCATGTTGTGGTGGGCCCATGCCGGACCGGCCAGCAGCACGGCGAACAAAATTAGGAAGGATCTCGCCCTGGAAGTCATGCCATACCTCCTGACTTGCGAAGGATCATAGTCCGCTCAGGGAATAAAGGCAATCGCCCGCCCTGCCCAGCCCACTCCGAACCAAAGCGTCAGCGAAAGGCAGGCTACGCCGACGTTTACCAGCCGTGGCCGGGCGGCAGAACCGGCGGCGGTAAACCGGCGGAGCACTCCGAAATGAAACAGCAGCGCGCTGCACAGAAGCACCATCTTCAGCCGGAATGGATGGCTGTCCACATACTTTCCCGGGGTTGCCAGAAAAATCAGAAGTCCCGACGACATGACCAGCACAATCGCGCCCACCGTCCACGGCTTGATCTGCCGCGCCAGCTTGGAGATCTCGAAGTCTCTCAGGGCGAAACCCGCCAGCCGCAGGTCCAGCACCACAACCGTGGCCAATAGCATCATCAGTCCCACCAGATGGAACGATTGCACCGCGGGCATCCCGTATTTGCTGTCGCGGATGAAAACAATCGGCGCCCAGTTGGAGACGGACTGGAGTAGCGGGAGAAGGAACATGTCAGAATTGATAAGCCATGGTGCGGCCGCAAACAATCACGCCAATCCAGACGACGAGCGAAAACGCGGCGCAGAATTTCGCGCCCGCCGGCGCTCCGCCCGCCGAATCCCAGTCGGCCATCTTCGGATACAACAGTTTTTGATACGCCACGGCATTGATTGCCGCCAGCAGGAGAAAGATCAGCTTCGCCCGGAAGAATGGATTCCCGTAGGCCTTCGCCGCTTGCGTCACCAAAAGAAGGCCGCCGGTCAGAAACATGACGGGAAAGCCGATTCTGGACAACCGCAGAAAGTTGGGAACAAACTTCCCTGTCGCTTCGCCTCGAAACGCCAGCCCCAACAGGCGAAGGTCGGCGATCACGATCATTCCCACGGATAGCGGCAGCGCCAGGATATGGCTGCCTTCAATCAGCGGGAACAGCCACTCCGATTCGGTGATCACCGTGGCAAACCGGGTGTGCTGCAGCCATTGGCACCACTCAAAGAGAGGCATCGGGAGTTTCTCGTGGCGAAATGGTTTACTGCCCGCAGACGAATTGCCCGACCATCGGGCCGAAGCTGTCTTCGCTGGCCTTGCCGAATTCCGCATCGCTGTGCGGTTTCTTCGTTACCACCAGCTTGCCGCTGTGGTCACGCCCGTAGAGCCACTCCGACGTAGGCACCACCGACGCGTTCGCGCAGTTGGCGCGCACCCGCGCGCGCAGCTCGACAAACGGTCCACCCTGTGCCATCCGGATCGGCTCTTTGTACTCCACCCGCACCCAGGCGGTGCGTTGATTGTTCTTGAGTTTGCGCACCGAACTGATCGAGACTTTGTTGCCTGAGGGGGTCTGCCCGATGTCCCGCCAGTCGCCCGCGGCAAACGCCGCGAAGCCCACCAGCAGAACTGCCGCCGACACCATCGCAGACAGAATGAAGGTTCGCTTGTTCAAAGTTGCGTTAACGTTGAGGCCTCGCTGGAACGATCCCGGCGAAGGCCCGCAAAATCAGCAGCTACTCTCCCTCAAAACCAGCCTTCTGTCAACAGGAAGGGTTCGCTAGCGGTGCAATTTTGGCCTTCTACACGACTTTGTCATCCTGAGCGTAGCCGTTTTCCAGGGGCCGAAGCATCGTCTCATCGTGATACGCTGAGGCGAAAGCCCAGTGCCCAAATCCGCCAATGGAACAGCTAGCCCAATGCCGCATTGACTCCCCGGCCGGTCCGCTCCTGCTGGCCGCTTCGCCGGGCGGACTGGTCGCGCTGGAATTTGAGCATCGCTCCCGTCGCCAGGCCGGCTTACACTCCCCGCAAGCGCTCGCGCCTTATGTCCGCGAACTGGAGGAATACTTCGCCGGCACCCGCCGCCAGTTCACGTTCCCGATCGACCTGCGCGGTACTGATTTTCAACTCGCCTGCTGGCGCGCGCTGCTCGAGATTCCCTATGGCGAGACCCGCAGCTACGCCGACATTGCCCGCGCCATCGGCAAGCCGCACGCATTCCGCGCCGTGGGCATGGCCAACAATCGCAACCCCATTGCGATCGTCGTGCCTTGTCATCGCGTAGTCGCATCCGACGGCACGCTCTGCGGATACGGCGGCGGCCTCGACCTGAAGCGCAAACTCCTAGAACTAGAAGGCGCCCTCACCCGCACCTTAGTGGCCTGATTCGGTTTTGAAGCGGCGCGGCTTCAGCCGTGCCGTAAACCCAAGAAAGAGTGTCATTCCGAACGCCTTCAGGCGTGAGGAACCTGCTTTTCCTGGACGCCGCGAGAAACAGATGCCTCACCGCTAAAGCGGGTTCGGAATGACAGGAATAAGACTAATGAAGCGACGGCGGACAAACTGCCGCCCGCACCGGCAGCTTCCTCACTTCCCCCAGCAGATCGCCAATCAACTGCATCACCTGGTCGGCATTCAGCACAAAAAAATGGTCCGTATTGGCCGACACCGTGATCTCGCTCTCCGGAAATTCTCCCGCGAGAATGCCGCGATCCAGATTCTCGAGCTTCAGTCGAGCCAGTGCACCCCGCGTCGTCGATGCGTCGGAAAAAACCAGCCGCAACCCACGCACCTGCCCGCGCGCCCCGGCAAACCAGCGCGCAAATACCTGAAAACCAGGCTCCTCATTAAACGGACGCACGATGTCGGCCGCCGCCCGCTGCAGTACGCCAATGTCGCCCTGAAATTTTCGCAGCACTTTCACCAGATACTCATGAATGGTCAGCCACTCGTCCAGCGAAGCCGCGGTATAGCCGCACGGGTTCAGGTTGCCGATCCACGAATCAGTCCGCTCTGGGTCGATGCTTGCCAGCAGGCGCGAAACAAAACAAGTTTCCAGGCTCAGGTTGCATTCGAGCGAAAGGAACCCATCCACGCGCGGTCCGGGCTCGTCCTGCGGCGACAGCAGAAGCTGGAAGCCCATGTCCGCGCCCAGGGTCGAGCCGACCATCACGACCGTTGCCGGCTGCAGGCGCTCGACCGTGTCGCGCAACCACTCGCGCACGATCGCCACATGATCGGCGAGCGACAGGGAAATTCGCCCGCGCCGCTCCGGCTCGCATCCATACAGCGTCGGACTCAGCCCGCGATACCGCAGCCGTTTCAGGATCGGCTCAAATTCGCGGTGGTCCAGCCCCAGCCCGTGCAAAAAGAAAACCAGCACGTCCGAATTCACCTGGTTGTCCAGATACTGCAGGTGGTCGCCGATGATGCGCGGGTCCAGCGTCGCGCGGTTCAGCTTGCGGCACACCCGCTCGGTCAGCTGAAACCGGCGCTCCGCCAGCGTGTTCTCGCTTCCCGCGCCAGACCGCGCCGGTTGGCCGCCTTCATATCCCGGCTCCGTCCGGTCGGCCTCAAGGTCGCGCCGCAGCCGCTGCAGGTCGCCGCGCAATTCCGCGGCGCTCTGGTAGCGCAGGCTGCGGTCCTTTTCCAGCGCTTTGCCGATGAATTGGTCCAGGCTCAACGGCACGTCCGGATTCAGCCGGATCGCCGGCGTGTTTGCGCGATGCAGAATGGAAGCCAGAATCGTGCCCGACGATGTGCCGCGAAACGGCGCTGTTCCCGTCGCCATTTCGTACAGCACCACTCCGAACGAGAACAAATCGCTCCGCGCGTCCAGCGTTTCTCCCCGCACCTGCTCCGGCGACATATAGCCGACCGTGCCAATCGTCGCGCCGCGATTGGTCACCTCCAGGTTCTCCAGAAACTCCGTCGCCGTCTCGTGATCGCCCGGCAGGTGCGCCGCCCCGTTCGGCGATGCGACTTTTGCCAGTCCGAAATCCAGCACCTTCGCCAGCCCTCGCCGCGTCACAAAAATGTTCGCCGGCTTGATGTCGCGATGCACTATGCCCGCGCCATGCGCCACATCCAGCGCATCGGCAATTTCCGTCCCCAGCGAGAGCAGCGTCGGAAGATCGAGGGCGCGCCCCGACATGAGCTGCTTCAGCGTCATGCCTTCCAGAAATTCCATCACCAGAAACGCCTGACCGTCCTGCTCGCCGATGTCGTGGATGGTGCAAATGTTGGGATGGTTCAGCGCCGACGCCGCTTTGGCCTCGCGCCGGAACCGCTCCAGCGCCTGCGGGTTGCGCGACAGTTCCTCGGGCAGAAACTTCAGCGCCACGTAGCGGTCCAGGCGCGTGTCCTGCGCCTTGTAGACAACGCCCATGCCTCCGCCGCCAATTTTTTCGACGATGCGGTAGTGCGAAAGGATACTTCCGAGCAGGGAGTCGGCGCCGGACATGCGCTTTGATCTTAGGTTCGGCTTTTGCCCAAGTCAACGAAGGTTGCCCCTCGGATGGAGTATCGCCCGTTGCAGCACCCCCGTGCGCACTGTCGGGACGGACACGACTTCACGGGATGGGAAAAGCTCCAGCTGGCAAAGGTTTGGAAAGGGCACGAGTTCACTCGTGTCGTTAAGTTCCTCCAAATACATCCGCGCTTCAGCGCCTGGGGCGCGGCTTCTCAGTCTGCCGACAATTTGTTTTGGGTGGCGCAGCGCTTTCAGCGCTGCGATAGGCCTTCTCTTTTCTGGCCAGGGCTTTAGCACCCTGAGGTACCCAGAGGTCGCGCACTTAGAGTCTTTTGACCATATCCGCCGGCACGATCCCCAGCACGCCCTCGCCCAATTCAAGACTACGCGGCTTTCGCGATGTCCTTCTCATTAATCCATCTGGGCGCGTACCTCTGAGATGGCCTTCTGAGCGCCGCATCTCACGGCCCCATGACAGAATTTGCCAGGTTCTTTTCTTTCCTTCATCGAGGTGCCAGCCCATGTTTAACTTTTCTAGATATGATTTCTCTAATTCAGGACGCAGGCGCGCTTGCGAATTCTTCGCCGCAGCTGCGCTGCTCGCTCTCGCCGGCTGCGGCACGCAATCGGGAAGCTCCGGCAACTTCGCCGCAACCACGACTGGCGGCGCTTTCGCAATCACCGGTGTAACGCTCAGCCCGGCCAGCGTGATCGGCGGCGGTTCCGCCGAAGTGAGCGTGACCCTCGACCAGCCCGCTCCTGCCGGCGGCCTCAGCGTGCAATTGCTCAGTTCCGATGATTCGGTCGCCAACGCTCCAGCCACGATGACGATTCCTGCCGGACAGACCAGCGCCGCGGTTCCCATATCCACACTGCCGGTCGCTTCAGCCACCACCATTAGCATCACCGCTGCTTACAGCGGCAGCCTAGCCGGCACTTCGCTGCAGGTCGCACCAGCGGCCTCATCTTCATTCACCATCGCGTTAAGTCCGTCCATCGTCGGCATGGCTCCCGGACACAACGGCTCGACCACAGTCACCACCACCGTGCCCTCCGGATACAAGCACGCGCTTACCCTGAGTGCCTCGAATCTGCCTGCCGGTGTCTCCATCACTTTCAGTCCGACACCGATTCCTTCTCCCGGCGGAGGATCCTCCAAAGCGACGATCGCTGTTCAAAGCAGCGTCAAGGTTGGAACGTACGCTGTGACGGTGAAGGCCAGCGACGGCACCACCTCGCACGCGGCCACGTTGACTCTCAAACTTGCCATCAAAGATCCGGGAGCGAAATTCCGCGGCTGCTGGTACCACTCGAACGGAAACAAATATCAGGGCGTGGACCTTTCGGTGGCGAATCCGGGCAACTATCCGTTCAACGCCACTCTCTACCACGGTGCGACGTGCAATCCCAGCAACTGGGCCGACGAGTTTGGCTACGGCACCATTCTGAACTTCGGCGGCTTCAACTACATCTTCTGGTTCGCCGACTTTCACGATCAGACCGACACCTCGGCCATCTGGCAGGTCGGCAGAGACAGTTCCGTCTGCGTGAACTACAACACCGCCCCCGACTGCTGAGGCGCGGGGAATCTTGAATTGTCCCGGGATTCGACAAACGCGGGTTGCCCCGCTCGTCGCAACTTTCGACGGGCGGGGACAAAGCTCACTTCATCTTCTCCGCGATGGTCACCACCCAACCCTCGGGATCTTCAAACGCAAACTCCCGCATGCCATAGAACTGCTCCTTCAGCGGCATCGTGATCTTCGCGCCGTTCTTCTTCACCGCCGCTAGCGCTTCTTCAATGCCTTCCACTTCCAGAAACAGCGTGAGGCTGCCGCCGATGGGTTTCGCTCCCAGTTCCGGATAATCAGCCGCCACCATTTTCTGCTCGTTGAAGAAAATCTCTACCCCTCCCCCGCTTACCGCGCCAAACACATAAGGCGGCTGATCGGGAACGGTAATCGTTTTCGTAAACCCCAGCACCGATGCGTAGAACTCCATGCTGGCGGCCACATCGCGGACCACAAGATTGGGCGTTAGTTTCTGCAGCTTCATTTTGTCTCCTTGAGACTTTGTTCAGGTGGGCGCGGCGCGTTTCCATCATGCGGAGGCGCGGCGCACACGAAAGTTGTGTGCTCGCAACGCCTCCATCCGCGGTCCTTGCGAGTGGAACGCGAGTAGGGCCGCCTCATTGTCGGTGGCACCGGCAAACCGGCGCGCGGGGCCCGCGAGGTACGCCGCCAGAATAGCATGGCCAGTCAAGCGTTTCACCGTGCCTCTGTGGTGATCGGTGTTCCTCTGCGATACACTAACCCGCCATGAAACTGCTCTTTCTATCTGCTCTTCTGATGGCTTCGCTGGTCATCCCAGCTTTCGCGCGCAAACCGGAAACCGGCTTCCTCGATCGCACTCTGAAATTTGAGGGCAACACTTATCGCTATCAGGTCTTTGTGCCGGCGAACTTCGATCGTCATCAACTATGGCCGGTGATTCTGTTTCTTCACGGCCGCGGAGAAAGCGGTTATGACGGCCTGCTGCAGACCGAAGTCGGCATCGGTTCGGCGATCCGGCGCTCCCAGGGCAAGATGCCGTTCATCGTGGTCATGCCGCAATGTCCGGGCGAGAAGAGCTGGACCGATCCTGACATGGGCGAAATGGCGCTGGCCGCGCTCGGTTCCGCAGTGCGCGAGTTTCATGGCGACAGCAAGAGCCTCTATCTGACCGGCCTGTCCATGGGCGGTTACGGGACTTGGGAGGTCGCAGCGCATCATCCCGGCAAGTTCGCGGCTATCGTTCCCATCTGCAGCGGCCTGCACCCACCCGACGGCCACCCTGAAATCGTCTCCAGCTTTGTCGACGATCCAAAGGTTGCCGATCCCTACGCCGAAGTCGCCGCCCGCATCGGCCGCACGGCCACGGCGATCTGGATGTTTCATGGCGCGAACGACCCCGCCGTGCCGGTCGAGGAGTCGCGCAAAATGGCGGCCGCATTGCGCGCCGTGGGAAGCAAGGTGAAGTACACCGAATATCCCGACACCGGCCACAACTCGTGGGACAAGGCCTACGCCGAGCCGGGATTGTGGGATTGGTTGCTGGCGCAGCACTTCGCGAATGTGGACACCAGGCGATAGCGTAGACGATTGACTCAATCCACTTCATCCTCGGCGCTGCGCAAGGCGGGATTGTTCTACCTCGTCTTCGTCATGTTCTCCTACACCACCGGTGGCCCCTTCGGCCTGGAGGACATGGTCACCACCAGTGGCCCGGGCTTGACGCTAATCTATCTGCTGGTTCTGCCGTTTTTCTGGTGCATCCCGGTTTCTCTGGTCTCGGCCGAACTCACCACCGCGATGCCGGTTTCCGGCGGCTTCTATCGCTGGACGCGCGCCGCCTTTGGCGACTTCTGGGGATTTCTCTCGGGCTGGTGGAACTGGACCGCGTCGTTTCTGCTGGGTGGCGCCTACGCCGTGCTCTTTACCGACTATCTCGTCTACTACTTCCCCGGCCTCGTCGGATGGAAGCACTACGCGGTCTCGGTCGCACTGATTGTCCTGATCGCGTGGATCAACATCCGCGGCATCGAGATGGTCGGGCAATTTGCCACGGCGCTGGAAGTTTTTATTTTTCTGCCCATCATCGTGATGGTCGTGAAGGGTTTGATGAACTGGCATCACAATCCATTCGTGCCTTTCATCGTGCCGCATCAGCCGGCCTTCAAAGTCTTCGGCGTGGGACTGGCGCTGGGCTTGTGGCTGTATTCCGGCTACGAACAACTCTCCACCGTGGCCGAAGAGGTGGAGGACCCGCAGCGCAGCTATCCTCGCGCGCTGGCGCTGGTGGTGCCGCTCTCGATCGCGATGTATTTCCTGCCCACCTTCGCCGGACTTGCCTCCGCGGGCGAGTGGCAGAAGTGGCATACCGGATATTTCTCCGATGCCGCCGCCGCGATTGGCGCGCTCATCGGCGGACACGCCTGGCTGGGCACCTGGATGACACTGGCGGCAATGATCGGCAACGTCGCGCTGTTGAATGCGACGGTGCTCACCACGACCCGCATGCCGAGTGCGATGGCCGAAGACGGATACCTGCCCGCGGCGCTCACCCGCCGCCATCCCAGCTATGGCACGCCATGGATTGCGATCCTTGTGTCATCGGCGATTTACGCCGCGCTGGCCTGGCACAGTTTGGGCCAGCTGATTTCGGTTTACATCTGGCTGCGCTCGGCAACCACCGTGCTCACGGTGCTTTCCGCATGGAAACTGCGCCGCTCGCAGGCGGAGATGCCGCGTGCATTCGTGGTGCCCGGAGGAAGAGTGGGCCTGCTCTACGTGGTCGGTGCGCCAGTGGTGATGGCGCTGGTCGCGCTGATCGGCAGCGACCGCTACGCAACCATCGGCGGCGCGATCGCGCTGGCGCTGGGCCCGGTGGCGTATGGAGTGGCGAAGAGAGTGATTAGTGGACAGTGACGGCTGACCATCCGGAATCCGTTTCGCCGGTCCTGACCGGCGCGGCGAAACCCCCGCGCCGAGACGCTGAGGGCTATTTCTGGTGCTTCCGAGGACGAGATCAAGGCGAAGCATGGCCGCAAAACCGGCCGCTCCTGAGCAGAGGTAAATCGATT
>Ga0209698_10004076_pt1 | contig 16155 bp, 10 predicted proteins | sample LitLauG_LLR_2012_FD_187203 | JGI IMG/M metagenome (GOLD analysis project Ga0209698, IMG submission 187203) | Freshwater sediment microbial communities from Pennsylvania, USA - Little Laurel Run_MetaG_LLR_2012 (SPAdes) (version 2) | ecosystem: Environmental > Aquatic > Freshwater > Creek >...
GCAGTGGCGCTCGTTTTCGGCATTAGCCTCGCCCTACGAGATTCGGCGTCGCAGGGCGATTGGGGATTCAAGATTGCACTTGCCGTCGCCGGTGTCGTTGGTATGGCGATGGTCGCACCCGGTCTCTTTACCGGAAACAACAGGGACGCGAGCGATTGGGGCGATGAAATCAAGAGTATCGAGAATCAGTCGAAGGGCAAGCCAAGCGACGATTCCGAGAAGTTAACGGATCGGGAGTAGGCAATTTCTGATGCCCGTTTCCGAACATTCGGGTACGGCCGGTATGGGTCATCCTCCCCGGGAAGCGTCTGCGATTGGTGGGAATCCGCTACGACGGCGGTAACTCTCGGTAGCGTTCGCCGAGGCGTCAACCAGGATGTTTCCGGTGCCTGGGAGTGCTATATCTTCGAGTTTCTTGAATCAAAGGTCACGCGATGAATGCTCCTCGTTTTGGCTACCTCCCGATTTTGCTCACTGGATTTCGAGCCGCGCTCGGACCGATCGTCATTTTTGCCGCCTACTATTGGCCACTTGGAATCGTTTTTAGTGTTTGCCTAATCCTCGCATTCCTATCTGACATCTTTGATGGTGTGATTGCAAGGCGTCTGGGCGTAGCGACGCCGCAGATCCGCAGACTCGACAGTGTTGCCGACACGGTTTTTTACGCGAGTGCCGCCCTGGCTATTTGGCACCTCTACCCGGATGCGCTCCGATCGCGCTCCGGCACTCTCGCGACTTTGATCATCCTTGAATTTGTGCGGTACTTGGTCGACCTTGGCCGATTTGGCCGTGAGGCCAGTTACCACATGTGGACTTCCAAACTCTGGGGTCTTGCGCTCTTTTCGGGTTGCTTTTCCCTTCTGGCGCTTGGAATGGACTCGGTCGCGGTGGACGCAGCGATTCTTCTGGGGATTATTTGCGATCTGGAAGGACTTGCCATCTCGTTTACTTTGCGCAAATGGCGCTGCGATGTACCTTCCATCGTTCACGCTTGGCGCATTCGCGGCCAGGACTAGCGTGGGCCTGAGGCCCTCACGGTGTACATTGGCGGCGAACGCGGCGCAGCGGCCGCACCTGCCACGGAGAATGCCGCGTGAGCGACCCCTCTTGTCCACCCGCCCCGCAGGCAACGCCCGATAAGCGCGTAAGCCGGGCTGCCCGTCGCCGCCTGTGGGTGGCCTTTGCCCCTGTCCTCTTTCCCCTGTTCTTCCTGGTCGTGATCGGCATCGGCGTGGCGGCCATGTACTACCGCCAGATGCAGTTCTTCAAACCCGCGCCGCTGGGCGCCGCGCCGCCGGCATCGCACTCTCGCAGTGCGTAATTCTGGCTGACAGCCCCTGAACGGTGCTTCCGGGGTCCGGAGCGCACCAAAGCGGCGATCCGACCGCCTCACGCATTGCCGTGCACTTGACAGGGGCGGCGTGGGTGGCAGTATTACGAAAATCCTCTTTCGTAATACTGACTCCACCATGCCCTCCCCGCCTGCCCGCGTTGCGCTCGCCCGCCTGAGCATCAGCCTGCCTGGCACGCTGCTGCGCCAGCTCGACGCCATGGTGGAGCGCCGCGCCCTGTCCAACCGCTCGCAGGTGCTGGCGGAAATGATCCGCCATGCACTGTCCGATCACCGCGAGGTGCGGGGTGCGGGCGCACTGGCAGGCACGATTACCCTGATCTACCGTGCCAACGGCGGACGGGTACGCCAGGCGCTCGCCCGTGCGCAGGCCGCCTACGTCAAGGAAATCATCTCGTCGCAGCACGTGTTCCTCGAAGACGACCAGTCCCTCGAGGTCCTCCTGGTACAGGGTCCGGCGCAGCGCCTCGAGAAACTGTGCGATGGCCTGCGCAAGATCCGGGGCGTGTTGCAGACCAAGCTCGTCACCACCACCGCCCTGCTGCCCCCGCTGCACGCCAACGCCAAGGTACCGGCGCGCAGCGCGGCGGCGCACGGCAAGCGTCCCAAAGGAGACCTCTCATGAACTCGCCCAGCGCCAGTACCGCAGACCCCTCCGGCGCGCGCGCCCATGCCCGCGCCATGGGGGGTATGCGGGTGGAATCCATGCCCAGCATTCCGGCCACCGAGGCCGATGCCTGGCCCCCAGCGGTGGCCGCGGCGGACCGCCTCTGGGCCGAGACCATCGCCCCTGGCGGCTATGCGGCGCACGAACTGCGGCGCGGTGCGCGCCTGCAGCTCACGGACCTGCAGGGCGATGCCTGCGCATCGATGCTGGTGTTCAATGCCGAGCGCCCGGCCGAACGCCTCAACATGGCCGATACCGTCAAGGTGCAGTGGAACGCCTACCTGGGTGTCGGCAGCCTGCTGCTCTCGGACATGGGGCGGGCCCTGGCCTGCATCCTCGACGATGAGGCCGGCACGCACGACACCTTTTGCGGCGCCTCCAATGAGGCGTCCAATGCGCGCCGCTACGGCACGGGTGACAACTGGGGGCCGCACCCCAATGCGCGCGACCGCTTCCTTCTGGGCACCGCGAAATTTGGCCTCGCGCGGCGGGACATCCACCCCTGCGTGAACTGGTTCAAAGGGGTGCGCATCGCTCCGGACGGCAGCACGCAACTCACGGTGGGGCCTTTTGCACCGGGGCGCCAGCTCACCCTGCGCGCGGAAATGGACCTCATCGTCGTGCTGGCCAATTGCCCCCACCCCCTGGACCCCCGGCCCGATTTTTGCGTCTCTCCTTTGCGGGTACGCGCCTGGCGGGGGCCGGTGGCGCCTGCCGATGATCCCGTGCGCAACGCCACGCCTGAAGCGCAGCGGGCCTACTTGAATGTCGACGAGTATTACCGGCGCTGAGCCCGGGGAACTTCATGGACACGAATCACCTGCCGGCGCTGGCCGGCCCCATCGTTCTGGATGCCGTCATACCGGCGCGCGCACCCTGGGACCAGGTCGTGCGGCGCGGGCAGACGCTGCGCATCATTGACCTGGAAGGCAACCAGGCGGTCGACTTCCTCATGTACTGCCGGGAAGACCCGCAGGAACGCTACAGCGCACAGGACACGATTGCGGCCCAGGGCAACATCTTCCTGCGTACCGGCTCCGTGCTCCTGTCCAACGAGGGGCGCGCCATGGCGCGCGTCACCGCGACCTCCATTGCCCGGCATGACACCATAGGCGGTGCCTGCAGCTGCGAAAGCAACACCCTGCGCTACGGTTTTCACACCAAGTCCCAGCACGCCTGCGTGGAAAATTTCCTGTATGCCAGCAGCCGGTACGGCCTGGGCAAGCGCGACCTCGTCTCCAACATCAACTGGTTCATGAACGTGCCGGTGGAAGCGGACGGCGCGCTGGGCATCGTCGATGGCATTTCGGCGCCCGGCCTGTTCGTTGATCTGCAGGCAGAGATGGACATCGTGGCCGTGATCTCCAATTGCCCGCAGATCAACAATCCCTGCAATGGCTTTGACCCTACGCCCGTGCGCGTGCTGATCGCGGGCTAGCGTGTTCACCAAAGTCCTTATCGCCAACCGTGGCGCCATAGCCTGCCGCATCGAGCGCAGCCTGCGCCGCATGGGCATCGCCTCGGTGGCGGTCTACTCGCAGGCGGACGCGGGCTCGCTGCACGTGAGTGGTGCCGATGAGGCCGTGTGCATAGGGCCTGCCCCCGCTGCGCAGAGTTACCTGGATATGAGCGCGATACTGGCAGCGGCGCGCAGTACGGGTGCCCAGGCCATCCATCCGGGATACGGCTTTCTCAGTGAAAACGCGGACTTTGCCGCCCGCTGTGCGCAGGAAGGCATAAGCTTCATCGGCCCCAGCCCTGCCAACATGCGCGCCTTCGGTCTCAAGCACACCGCGCGCGAAATGGCGCGCGCCAACGGCGTGCCGCTGATGCCGGGCACCGGCCTGCTCGTCGGCCTGGAAGACGCGCGGGCGCAGGCGCGGCGCGTCGGCTACCCGATCATGCTCAAATCCACGGCCGGCGGTGGCGGCATCGGCATGCGCGTGTGCGAAAGCCCGGAGGCGCTGGAGCAGGCCTACGAGGCTGTGGCACGCATCGCCGGCAATAATTTCGGCGATGCCGGGGTATTCCTGGAACGCTACGTGCGCCGTGCGCGGCACATCGAGGTGCAGATATTCGGCGACGGGCAGGGGCGGGTGGTGGCGCTCGGGGAGCGCGATTGCTCGCTGCAGCGACGCCACCAGAAGGTGATCGAGGAAACGCCGGCACCGCGCCTGCCGCCGGCGAGCCGGCAGGGGCTGCTCGATGCGGCAACGCGCCTGTGTGCGGCGGCCCGCTACGGTTCCGCGGGTACCGTGGAATTTCTCTATGACGACGAGCGGGATGAATACTATTTCCTGGAGGTGAACACCCGCCTGCAGGTGGAGCATGGCGTCACCGAAGCGGTAACCGGCATCGACCTCGTGGAGTGGATGGTGCGCGGCGCCGCTGGTGATTACTCGTTTCTGGAACGCCCGCTGCCCGAGCCGCACGGCGCGTCTATCCAGGTGCGCCTGTACGCCGAGGATCCCGCTCAAGACTACCGACCGAGCAGCGGCACCGTCACGGCACTGGCCTGGCCTGCGCAGGCGCGCGTTGAGGCCTGGGTGGCGCCGGGCTCGGTGGTAAGCGCCTACTACGATCCGCTCCTGGCCAAGCTCATCGTCCACGGCCCGGACCGGCCCGCGGCGGTGGCCGCGCTGCAGCGGGCGCTGGCGGAAACGCGGCTGGAAGGCCTGGAAACCAACCTCGAATGGCTGCGGGACGTGGTGCGCCGCGATTTCTTCGTTGACGGCACCGCCGCGACGCACTCGCTGGCAGGCGTGCACTTCGTCCCCGCGGGCATACGCGTATTGAGTGGTGGCCTCGCCACTACCGTGCAGGATTATCCCGGGCGTGTCGGCTACTGGGACGTCGGCGTGCCGCCATCGGGCCCGATGGACAACCTGGCCTTTCGCCTGGGCAACCGGCTGCTGGGCAATGCGCCGGGAGACGCCGGCCTGGAAATCACTGCGGTGGGCCCTAGCCTGCAGTTTCACTGCGCAGCGCGCATCTGCCTCACGGGCGCTGATACGGGCGCCGAGCTGGAGGGCCAAGCGCTTGCCCCGGGCATCGTGACGCAGGTGCAGGCAGGGCAGATCCTGCGCTGCGGCAGCGTGCGCGGCGGCGGACTGCGCGCCTATCTGCTGGTGGCCGGCGGTATCCAGGTGCCCGCCTACCTGGGGAGCCGCTCCACTTTTACGCTGGGCGAGCTGGGCGGGCACGCCGGGCGCATCCTTATCACCGGTGACGTACTGCGCGTGGGCACGCCCCCTGACGACGCCCCCGCGCCGGGCGCGGCCCTGGCCGCACCCGCGGAGTTGCCCAACGCCTGGACCCTGCGCGTCCTCTATGGCCCGCACGGGGCACCCGATTTTTTTACCGACGCGGACATCGCCGCGCTGCAGAGCGTGAGCTGGCAGGTGCACCATAACTCCAGCCGCACCGGTGTGCGGCTGGTCGGCCCCAAGCCGCAATGGGCGCGGCGCGACGGCGGCGAAGCGGGCCTGCACCCGTCCAACATCCACGACAACGCCTACGTCGTGGGAGCCATTGATTTCACCGGGGACATGCCCATCATCCTGGGTCCGGACGGTCCCTCTCTGGGTGGCTTCGTTTGCCCGTTTGTCATCATCGAGGCCGACCTGTGGAAAATGGGGCAACTGGTTCCCGGCAATACCGTGCGCTTCGAGGCGGTGGATCCGCAGACGGCGGCGGCCCTCGGCGCGCAACAGCAGGCACTGCTCGACGCGACCGGCAAGGTGCCCGCGCACGAACCGCCCTGGGCGCCGCCCGTGACGGGCGCCCAACCCTGCGGCGTGCCGGCCCTCACGCAGAACGGCGCCAGCCCCATCCTCGCGCAGCTGCCCGCCCAGGGGGCGCGTCCTCAGGTCGTGTACCGGCGCCAGGGAGAGCGTGCACTGCTCGTGGAGTACGGGCCCATTGTGCTGGACCTGGAGCTGCGTCTGCGGGTGCATGCGCTGCTGCTGTGGCTGCAGGCGCAGGCGCTGCCCGGCGTGCTCGACATCACGCCGGGCATACGGTCGCTCCAGGTGCATTTCGATCATCTGCGCCTGCCCGCGGCGCGGCTGCTCGAGGCACTGCTCGCGGCCGAGGAGAGTCTGGGGGGGCTGGAAGATTTCGAGATTCCGTCGCGCGTCGTGCACCTGCCGCTGTCCTGGAAGGATCCGGCCATCGTGCAGACGGTTGAGCGTTATACGAACTCGGTACGGGCCGATGCCCCCTGGTGCCCGGACAACATCGAGTTCATACGCCGCATCAATGGCCTGGACAGCATTGAGGCCGTGCGCCGCGTAGTGTTCGAGGCGAGCTACCTGGTCATGGGGCTGGGTGACGTATACCTGGGCGCTCCTGTCGCCACTCCGCTCGATCCGCGCCACCGGCTCGTCACGACCAAGTACAACCCGGCGCGCACCTGGACGCCTCCCAACGTGGTGGGCATCGGTGGCGCCTACCTGTGCATCTACGGCATGGAAGGACCGGGCGGCTACCAACTCTTCGGGCGCACGATCCAGGTCTGGAACACGCATGGCCGCAGCCCGAGCTTTGTGGAGGGCAAGCCCTGGCTGCTGCGTTTTTTCGACCAGATCCGCTTCTTTGAAGTCAGTGCCGCGGAGCTCGAAGACTGGCGGCGCGACTTTCCCTTTGGCCGACGCCAGATCCGCGTAGCGCACGAAACCTTCCGCCTCGCCGACTACCGGCGCTTCCTGCGCGACAATGCCGCAGCCATCGAGGATTTCCAACAGCGGCGGCAGGCCGCCTTCGAGAGCGAACGCACGCAGTGGGAAAAGAACGGGGAGTTTGCCCGCGCCGAAGCCCTGTCCAGCGCGGATGCCGGCCCCGCCATGGCACCGGCCATTGCCGTGCCCGCAGGCTGCCGGCTGGTGGAGGCGCCCCTGAGTGGCATCGTGTGGAAAACGCTGGTCGAACCGGGCGCCTCGGTACAGCAGGGCACCCCCCTGCTTTCGATTGAGGCCATGAAAATGCAGTGCGATGTGCCCAGCCCCTGGACCGGCAGCGTGCGCGCGGTCTACGCACAGGCTGGTCAGGCGGTCACCGCAGGCGCGCCGCTGATGGCCATCGACGCCTCTACCCTGCCCGCAACGAACCCACCCTCGACCTCCGGGCGCAAGCCCTCGCTGTCATGACCAGCCTTGCACAGAGCGCCTCGGTGCGCGCCATTACCCAGGCCGTAGGCAACGGCCAGAGCAGCGCCCTGGCACAAGCGCAGGCCGCTCTCGCGCGCGCCGACGCCTACGATGCCATCCAGCCGCAGGCGTGGATTGCGCGGGTTCCCGCCGCACAGGTGCTCGAGGCCGCAGCGCGCGTCGATGCCCGCTGCGCTGCAGGCGAGGCGCTGCCGCTGGCAGGGGTGTGCTTTGCCGTGAAAGACAACATCGACGTTGCCGCAATGGCCACGACGGCGGGCTGCCCCGCCTTTGCCTTTGCGCCCGAGACATCGGCTACGGTAGTGCAGCTGCTGCAGGGGGCCGGGGCCGTGCTGCTGGGCAAGACCAATCTGGATCAGTTCGCGACCGGCCTCGTCGGAACCCGCAGCCCCTATGGCATTCCGGCCTGTGTGCATAACCGGGACTACATCAGCGGGGGTTCGAGTTCCGGCTCCGCCGTGCTCGTGGGCGCGGGCGTTGTCGCCTTTGCGCTGGGTACCGATACCGCGGGTTCCGGACGGGTGCCGGCGGCCATCAATGGACTGGTCGGCCTCAAGCCCACGCGTGGGCGCTGGAGCACGCAGGGCGTGTTTCCGGCCTGCCGTTCACTGGACTGCGTGAGCGTCTTCGCCCGCACGGTCGACGATGCCGGCCTCGTGGATCAGGTGCTCGCCCACTTTGATGCGGGCGACGCGTATTCGCGCCGCCGGCCCGCGGATCCCGGAGCAGATGCCCGAGCAGATGCCCGAGCAGATGCCGGAGCAGCTACGGGGGCGGCAGCGGCGCCGGTGCGCACCGTAGGCATTGCCGCGCCCGGACAACTGGCATTCCTCGGTGACACGCAATCGGCCGCCCTGTATGCGGCCGCCATCGACCGGCTGCAGGCCGCCGGGGTGCAGCTGGTGGAAGTGGACATCCGGCCGCTGCTGGCTGCCGCGCAACTGCTGTACGCAGGCCCCTGGGTGGCCGAGAGGCTGGCCGCGCTGGGCTCCTTCCTGGACGAGAACCCCGGCGCCGTGCATCCGGTCGTGCGTTCCATCATCCAGCCCGGGGCCGGAGTAACGGGCGTGCAAGCGTTCCGCGGCCAGTACGCGCTGCAGGAATACCTGCGGGTGGCCGAGCAGCTCTGGGCCCAGGTCGAGGTTCTGGCCCTGCCAACAGCGCCCACCGCATACCGCATCAGCGAGTTGCTGGCAGAACCCATAAGCCTTAACAGCAATCTGGGCCTGTATACCAATTTCGTGAACCTGCTCGACATGAGTGCCCTGTCGCTGCCCGCGGGCTTTCGCCGCCAGAACACCGGCTTTGGCCTGAGTCTCATCGGTCCGGCCTGGGCGGACGAGCGCCTGCTCGCTCTGGCAGCCCGTTACGAAGCGCTCGCCACGCCGCCACGGCCGGCGCTGGACCTTGCGCCACCGGCGCCACGGGTGCGCCTCGCCGTAGTCGGTGCGCACCTGTCGGGCATGCCCCTTAACTGGCAGCTGAGCAGTCGGGGGGCACGACTGGTGGAATCCACCACGACAGCGCCCCGCTACCGGCTCTATGCCATGCCCGGGCAATCGCCTCCCAAGCCGGCGCTGGTGCATGCGGGACAAACAGCCCATGCCATCGCCGTGGAAGTCTACGAGCTGGGCATGGCGGAATTTGGCAGCTTTGTCGACGAGGTGCCCCCACCGCTGGCCATAGGTACGGTAGAACTGGCCAGCGGCGCGCAGGTACACGGTTTTGTTGCCGAACCGCGCGCCCTCGAGGGCGCGCAGGACATCAGCGCGCACGGTGGCTGGCGCGCGTATATGGCTACCCAGCCCTGAATCCCGGACTACCCGCACGGAGGACCCACACGATGAAACTCACACTGCCTGCCGGCGAGCGCCGGCACCCGCGCCTGCTCCCGCGCCTGCTCCCGCGCCTGCTCCCGCGCCTGCTCCGTCTGGCACTCACGCTTTTGCTGGCCAGCGCCGCCCTGCACACGCCTGCGGTTCAGGCGCAGGTCAAGGTGGGCGTCTCTGACTGGACAGGCTGGGTGGCCTGGTACGTGGCCGAACAAAAAGGATATTTCAAGAAGCACGGAGCCAACGTGAAGCTGGTCTGGTTCGCCAATTACTCGGACTCGATTGCGGCGCTCTCCACGGGGCAGCTCGACGCCAACAGTCAAACGTGGTCGGACACCCTGGGTCCGCTGTCCAAGGGGCTGCCGCTCAAGGCCATCCTCGTCAACGACAACTCGGCCGGCAACGACGCCCTCATGGTCGGGCCGCGCATCCAGAGCTTCGCCGATCTCAAAGGTAAGACCATTGCCCTGGAGCAGTACAGCATCTCGCACTTTGTCCTGTACACGGCGCTGGCCCAGCACGGGATGGGCCCCAAGGATGTCACCGTGGTAAACCTGTCAGCGGGCGATGCGGCGGCGGCCTTCATCAGCGGGCGCGTGGACGCCGCGGTCCTCTGGAACCCGTGGATCAGCCAGATCGAAAAAAGCGGCAAGGGGCGCGCCCTCTTTACCTCGCGCGAAATGCCCGGGCTGATACCCGACCTACTTGTCGCGCAGGACAAGTCCGTGCAAGACCACCGCAAGGATTTCGTGGGCATGGTGCAGGCCTGGTTCGACACCGTGGCGTTCATCCACGATCACCCGGATGAAGCCGTGCAGATCATGGCCAAGGTCGTGGGCATGAAGCCCGAGGAATACCGTGTCTTCCTGCCGGGAACGCGATTCTTCGATGGCGCAGGCAATGCGCAGGCGCTGGATCCGGGCAGCCCCCAGGGGCTCGTCGGCGTTGCGCCAACCATAGCCGCGTTCCTGGTGAGCAACAAGCTCATCGATGGCAAGCCCGAGGCCCGTACCGGGGTCGATCGCAGCGTCCTGGATCTGGCGCTCAAGCACTGAGCCGGCCCATGCCACCGTCGCCGCCCAGCACCCACACAGGCTCTACCCCGGGACGCCCTCGCGGGCAGGGACTGCGCGCCCTGTGGACCATACGCGCGCCCATCAGCCCGCGCAGCTATTGGGCGCTGGCAGGCCTGGGGCTGCTCCTGCCGCTGGCCGCCTGGACCCTGCTCGCCAGCTTCGGCGCCATCAACAAGGTGTTCCTGCCCGGGCCGCTCGATGTGCTCGTGCGGTTGGGACACTGGTGGAGCGAGGACGACCTGGCGGGCGACATCGGCATCAGCGTGTACCGCGTGGTGACCGGCTGGGCGCTGTCGGCCCTGATCGCCCTGCCGCTCGGACTGTACATCGGCACCTTCCGCAGCGTGCAGGCCCTGCTGGAACCGCTCACGGATTTCATCCGCTACATGCCTGCGGTGGCCTTCATACCGCTGGTCATGCTCTGGATCGGAATCGACGAACGCTCCAAGGTGGCCATCATTTTCATTGGCACCTTCTTCCAGATGGTCCTGATGGTGGCCGAGGACATGCGCCGCGTGCCGACCGCTCAAATAGAAGCGGCGCAAACCATGGGTGCCACGCGCGGCGAGATCCTCGAAAAGGTCATCCTGGCCTCAGCCAAACCGGCGCTGCTCGACACCCTGCGCATCACCATGGGCTGGGCCTGGACTTATCTCGTGGTGGCCGAGCTCGTGGCCGCCAACTCCGGCCTGGGCTACGCCATCGTCAAGGCGCAGCGCTTCCTGCAGACCGACAAGATCTTCGCGGGCATCCTGCTCATCGGCGCGATCGGGCTGGCCATCGACCAGGCCTTCCGCCTCGTCCACCGTCTGGCGTTCCCCTGGCTGCATGCCCGGAGCGGCCTATGAGCACCGCAGCGCTGGTGCAATGCCGATCGGTCGGCAAGATCTTTGGAGGCGGGCGAGGGCAGGTGACGGCGCTGGAAAACGTCAGCCTGGATGTGGCCGAAGGGGAGTTCGTCACCATCGTCGGTGCCTCGGGCTGCGGCAAATCCACCCTGCTGCGCGCCATCGGCGGACTGGAAACGCACAGCTCGGGCGACATCCTGGTTGAGGGCAGGGCGGTACAGGGGCCGGGCAGCGACCGCGCCATGGTCTTCCAGAACTACAGCCTTTACCCCTGGCTCAGCGTTGCCGACAACATCCGCTTCACGCGCTGCCTGTCAGCGCATACGCGCGACCGCACCAGCTCCAGCGTGGAAGCGGCGCTGGGCCGTGCCGAAGCGCTGATACGGCTCATGGGTCTGTCCCACGTGCGCGAGGCCCACCCGAACCAGCTGTCGGGCGGCATGCAGCAGCGCGTGGCCATTGCGCGCGCCCTGCTCAGTCGTCCGCGCATCCTGCTCATGGACGAGCCCTTTGGTGCACTCGATGCGCAGACCCGCGAGGTGATGCACGATCTCATCCTGCACGTGTCGGAACTCGAGCGCAGTACCGTGATTTTCGTGACCCATGACGTCGAGGAAGCCATTTACCTGGGAAAACGGGTCGTGCTCATGGCCCCCCGGCCAGGGCGCATCGACTCGGTGTACGAGGTGCCGCTGCCCGCCCACCGCAGCCAGGAGATGAAGCAGGACCCGATATTCCTGCGCCTGCGCACGCAGATCCTGGACCGGATCCGCGAAACCGCCGGCATGAAAACCGACCTCGACCTGCTGCGCAAACTTTCTGGCGCCGCGGCAGGTACCCTGGGCTAGCCGGGCGGCGCACGCGGCGCGGTTGCTCCGCCCGCGGCGTGTCCGCCCTTGCCTCGCGCCTGCACCGTCCTGATACACCCCGGGGCACCTGCGCGACGCGGCTGCACTGCTTCGATGCACTCATGGCATCGCGCCCGGTGCAGGTCCATGCGCCCGATGGGGCCGCGGGCATGCGTTCTGCAGCCCGCGCGCAGGCGCGCGGGCTCAAGCAACTCCCTGTTTGCAAAAGCGAATTGCCCCCAATGACGCAGCAGCGGCACGCTTGGCGCAAGACGCGGCACGCTCTTTGCGTACGTATACGGCAAATGTGCGTCTAGGGTTCCGGCCCGCGTGTGCAAGTGCGCGGGCGTCTGGTCCGAGAGAGGCAGTCCACGGTCCTGCGGGCTCAGCCTCACCTGACGATGTGCCGTTGCATGCCGCAGCGAGCCACCGTCAGGTGAGGCTGGCCGCAGGGCCCGGATACACGGCGGGATAAAAGCCCGGGAGAACAGGTGTCGGAGACGCTCACGCGCATCCGGGACGTTCTTCTGCAAGGGGAAAGTTCTGGTGCAGTACACGAAGTCTCCGCATGGATGGCAAACGCGCCTCTCGCATTGGAGACACTCGACCATGAAACGCCCGAATACCCCGTTACCGCAAATGTTCCTGCGCAGCCTGGGGGCGCTCAGCCTGTCGGCCTGCGCCGGCATGGCCGTCGCGCAGGGCCCTGCCGCGCCGGTACTTCTCGCCGACGCGAACCCCGTCAACGCCGATACCGGCCCCGCACTCGAGGCGGTGGTCGTGACGGCGCAGCGCCGCTCCGAGGACATCAAGGATGTTCCCATCAGCATTTCCGTTATGAGCGCCGAAGACCTCGCCGCCCAGCGCATCACCAACGTCGAGGACATCAGCCGCGCCATTCCGGGTATTTCCTTCAATTCCTGGGGCGGTACGCAGGAGCTCACGAACATCGTCATACGCGGCGTGAGCTCCACTTCGGGTGCCGCCACGGTGGGCCTTTACCTGGACGACGTGTCCATCACCACCAAGAACTTCTTCGACCCGGGTTCGGCCCAGCCGCGCCTGCATGACCTGGATCACATCGAGGTGCTGCGCGGCCCACAGGGCACCCTGTGGGGGGACAGCTCCGAAGGTGGCACGGTGCGCTACCTGAGCGAGAAGCCCAACCTGCACGAGTACAGCAGCGCCGTGACCACCGACCTGTCGGGCACCCGCCACGGCGGCGCCAACTACGAGGCGGCGGCCAACGTCAACGTGCCGATCCAGGACGGGGTGTTTGCCGTGCGCGGGAGCATCGGCTATTCGCACGACAGCGGCTATATAGACCATTACACGCAGGCCGGCGCACTCACGAACAAGGGCGTGAACACGGACGGGGCGCTGAGCATGCACCTTTCCGGCAAGCTCGTCCTCGGCGGCGATCTCACGATCTCCCCGGCCCTCTTTTATCAGCGCGACGTCGCCGGCGACAACTCCGCCTTCTATCTTTCCGCCAGCCCCAACTCGAGTTTTACGCCTGGACTATGGCAGCAGGCCAAGCAGGTACGCGAGTTCGGCACCGATACCGTGTGGCTGCCCAGCCTTACCGTATCCAAGAGTCTGGGCTTTGCCGAGCTCACGTCGGTGAGTGGCCTCTTCGTGCGCCAGTTCGACCGCCAGGAAGACGGCACGTTCTACAACAGCTACCTCTTTGCAACGGGCTTTCTCGATCCGGGACCCTACTCTCCGACCGATCCGGTTTTTGCGCAGCACCAGTCGCAGAACGACAGCATCATCGGCAACCTGCGCTCGCCGGTGGAGTTCAGCACCCATTACCGGCAGATCTCGCAGGAGATCCGGGTGGCTTCGCTGCCCGAAGACCGTGCGCGCACGCACCTGCAGTGGGTGGGGGGGGTGTACTACGCCGACCAGTGGATACACAACACCAACTTCCAGCAGATCCCGGGCATCAACGAGGCGTTTGCCGGCATCTATGGTGCCAGCATGGAAAATTTTGCACCCTTCTCGAGCTTCTATGGGCTGGCCGGGGCAAGTGCGTATTTCCCCAACAGCATCGATGAATCCGATAACCGCACGTACCGCGAGCAGCAGTACGCGGTGTTCGGCCAGGCGGACTATGACGTAAGCGCCAGCCTGCACGCCGGCCTGGGTGCGCGCTATGCCACCTCGCGCGAGGACTACAACTCCACGGAAATCGGCTTCTACCAGATCGGCAACATCAGCCCCTACTACCAGACCGCCAGCTACCAGGCGTTCACGCCCAAGGCCACGCTCAGCTTTGACGCGGCGGCCGACACCACGGTGTATGCCTCCGTGGGCAAGGGATTTCGACTCGGCGGTCCGACGGGCCCCATCGTCTTTGGTCCGACTTCGGTGTGCGCGGGAGACTTTGCCGCCATCAACCAGACCACGCAGCCCACGCACTTTGGCTCCGACAGTCTCTGGACCTATGAATTCGGCACCAAGGGCACGGCGGTCAATCGGCGCGTGCAATTCAATGCCGCGGCCTTCCTGACCCAGTGGTCAAACATTCAGCAGTCGCTCTACCTGCCTACCTGCGGCTACTACTTCACCGCCAACGTCGGCAACGCCAAGATCTACGGTGCCGAACTTGAGGCCAGCTATCGCCCGGTCAACAGCCTCAAGATGGCGCTGACGGCCGGCACCCAGCATGCGGTAATTACCTCGACCAGCAACCCTATTGACGTGCCGCTGGGCTCCCGGCTCATCGACGTACCCAACGCCACCTATACGGCGTCGGTGTCCTATAACCAGCCCGTCAGTGGCGAATACACGCTGCGTTCGCGCGCCGACTATGGCTGGACGGGGCATTCCTATGGCAGCTATCAGGCCAGCAACGCGAACTACTTCAATCCCTCCTATGGTGTGCTCAATGCCAGCATGACCCTGGCGGCCACGGGCTACGAAGTCTCGCTGTACGCCAAGAACCTGAACAACGACCAGAAAATCATCCAGAGCCCCCAGATCAACACGGTGGTAGAGGGCTACACGGTGCGGCCGCGCACGATAGGACTGAGCGCCCGATTCTGGTTCTGATCTCCTCCTCGGGGCGGGTCTCCTGAAAGCTCCTCCGTCCTGAGTTTCCCGGGTGCCACGTGGCAGCGCAAAGCTGTTCGTGGCGCCCGTTTTCTTTGCCGCGCAGGCCCGCCTGAAGGGCGGGCTCCGGCATCCACTGGCTCACCCCCCGATGCCGGACACCCTCCGTAGTATCGTGTCGCCAGCCCCGCCTGCGCCGATGAAAACGACCCGCTCCGTTTCCGACCCCTACAACCGCCTGCAGCGGCTGATCGCGCTGCGCTGGGTTGCCGTGCTGGCCGAGCTCGCCCTGGTGGTGCTCACGCGCGAATGGCTGGCCTCCGGGACGCCGCTGCTGCCGATCCTGGCCATCTGCATGGCCCAGGTGGGGCTCAACCTGGCCTCGCTGGCTTTCGGGCTGCGCCGCGACGGTACGGCACGTCCCCTGAGCGAAGGCCAGCTCTTTGCGCAGTTGCTCTTTGACGTGGGCGCCCTCACCGGTATCGCCTACCTGGCCGGCGGCTCGACCAACCCGTTGATCAGCCTGTACCTGCTCTGGATCGCGGTCGGTGCGGCGATGCTCGATGCGCGCCGGGCCACCACGCTTGCCGCCCTGTCGATAGCGGCGTACTCGCTCGTGAATTTCGTCCACAGCGAGGTGCACATCCATGACCATGAGAAGGCTCTGGAAATACACCTGATCGGCATGTGGCTGATCTTTGTCTTTTCCGCGGTCACGATCTGCTGGTCCGTCATACGGCTGATGGCCGCCGTGCGGCGGCGCGACGCGGAACTGGCTGCGGCCCGCGAAGCCGCGCTGCGCAGCGAACGCGTGCTGGCCCTGGGCAACCTGGCGGCCGGCGCAGCGCATGAGCTGGGCACCCCACTGGCCACCATGGCGGTGCTGGCCGGTGAAATCCTGGACGACCCGCAGTTGCCGCCGGGATTGCGCGCCGACATGGACCTGCTGCGGGCGCAGGTCCAAGCGTGCAAGAACATCATCACACAACTGGCTGCCCAGGCGGGCAGTTCGCGTGCCGAATCCCTGCGCTGGATGCCGCTGGACATCTGGCTAGGGGAATTGCTGGAACGCTGGCAGGTACAACGGCCGCGTGTGCGCCCCCAGGTGCGGCTTGAGGGCACGCTACCCGGGCCAATGCTCGCCCTGGACGCCACGCTGGGCCAGGCCTTGTTGAATCTTTTCAACAACGCCGCCGATGCCAGCCCCGAGCAGGTGCAGATCGTGGCCCGCTGGAGCGATACCCCTGTCGGCGGAGCACGGGCGGGGGCGCCGCTGGCACCCATGGCCCTGAGCGCAGGGCCTGGGGC